>WNFX01001886.1_pt1 | contig 42344 bp, 34 predicted proteins | sample 5400111 | NCBI WGS metagenome assembly WNFX01 (sample SAMN13153363, study PRJNA577476) | soil metagenome | isolation source: 40 cm soil or saprolite under grassland replicate 1 | place: USA:California | collected 2016-06-15
ACGACCCACGAGGCGATTTCCCTCCGCCGGCATTGCCCGGATCAGGTACCTGGGGATCGCCGTCCGACCTTTCGGTCTTCCGGCCTCTCAGCTCAACTGTCATCCGGTTGAGCTCTCCCGCTCGTCTCGTGGGCCAACCTCAAGTACACGATCGCGACCCCGGCGAGTGGTAGGGCCGAAAGTCCCGTCCTGGCCGGGACCAACAGCCCCCGCCCCGCTCCCGGCCGCGTGCCTGTCCGCCGCATCACCCGGCCGGATGCCGACCACGGCGGGCCGGCCGCCCGTGGTCAGCAGGAGGAGTGGAACAGTCCGCCCACCGATTCGGTCTCGGCCAACTTGTTGTACACGTCCACCGCCGCGGTGGTCTCGGCCACGTGCACCTCGACGCTGCGGTCGGCGAGCAGGCGAAGGGTCGCCGGGTCAACATGCAGGCGCAGGTCCATGCCACGGGACAGCACCCCGATCCGCGCGCCATGGGCCAGAAGTTCCTCGACGTCGGCGGGCTGGATGCCAGGGACAGGACGCCCTCGTCCGCGACGAGCGCGTTGCGCACGCCGAGCGCCGCGGCCCGGATGAGGTCCTCGAGAGACTGCCCCAGCTGGTCGCGCCCGCGGGCGCGGGGGCCGGCGCCGCCCGACATCGAGCGGGTGGCTGCGCCGGTGTCCCAGGTGCCGCGCGGGCCGAGGAATAAGCACAGCTCGATGTTGTGCTCGGCCGTCAGAGCGAGCATCTCTGAGATTTCGGCGTCGGTGAGCATCATGACGCCGCTTCCCTGGCTTACGAGGTGCACGGGCACGTCGAGCGCCTGCGCCTCCTCAATGACCGCGCATAGGGGCTCGACTCCCTCGACCGACGGAATCTCGATGCGCCAGGCCCCGCCGTCGGGGAAGCGAACGGCTGATGTCGCCGGGCGCGGCTGGGTTGTGTCCAATCCGAGCGACCGCAGCGCGGTCTCACCCGGCAGGGGCTGCATGCTGCCGGTCATGCGCGTCCTCTCCGGCGCGGTGCGAAAATGGAGTACCGGCCCTCACCGCGGAACTGCAAGCGCCGACGGCCACTCGGAAGTTTCGTTCTGTACAGACGATGTGTCGAGCGGTCAGTGCGAGTCGCGGGTCACCTTGTCGCCGCTGGAGCCGACGAGGAAATCGAGGTCGGCACCCTGGTCGGCCTGCAGGACGTGATCGACGTAGAGCTTTTGCCAACCGCGTTGCGGGGCCGCGTACCCCGCCCGTAGCGCCTCGGCGGGTTGCCGCTGCTGAAGTTCCTCCACCGGAACATCGAGGTCGAGCCGCCGGCCCGGGACGTCCAGGATGATCATGTCACCGTCCCGGACCAGCGCCAGCGGACCACCGACCGCCGCTTCAGGCGAGATGTGGAGCACGACGGTGCCGTAGGCCGTGCCGCTCATGCGCGCGTCGCTGATACGAACCATGTCGCGTACGCCTTTGGCCAGCAGTTTCGCCGGCAGCGGTGTGTTGGCGGCCTCGGGCATGCCCGGATAGCCCTTGGGTCCGCATCCGCGCAGCACCAGCACGCAGGTTTCGTCCACGTCGAGGTCGGGGTCGTCGAGGCGCGCGTGGAGATCCTCGATGCTGTCGAACACGACCGCGCGGCCGCGGTGGCTCAGCAGTTCCGGGGAAGCGGCGGCGGGCTTGACCACGGCGCCGTTGGGGGCGAGGCTCCCCCGCAGCACGGCGATCCCGGCGTCATCCAGGAGCGGGGCGGCGCGCGGCCGGATCACCGCCTCGTCCCAGATCTGCGCGTCGGCCAGGTGCTTGACCAACGGCTGCCCGGTCACCGTCAACGCGTCGGGGTCGAGCAGGTCCTGCACCTCACGCAGCACAGCGAGCAACCCACCGGCACGGTGGAAGTCCTCCATGAGGTGCCGGCCCGCCGGCTGCAGGTCCACCAACAGCGGAACGCCGGCGCCGGTGCGGTCGAAGTCGTCCAGGGACAGCTCGATCCCGAGACGACCCGCGATGGCGAGCAGGTGGATGACCGCGGTGGAGCCCCCGGTTGCCGCCAGCGCCACGATGGCGTTGAGGAAGGACCCGCGCGTGAGGACATCACTGGGTCGGCGCTCGGCCTGGACCATCTCCACGGCCAGCCGGCCAGCGGCCTGTGACATCTCCAACAGTGAGCTGTCCGGGGCCGGTATCCCGGCGACGCCGGGAGTGGTCATGCCCAGCGCCTCGGCTACGCAGGCCATCGTCGATGCCGTGCCCATCGTGTTGCAGTGGCCGCGGCTGCGGATCATCGCCGATTCCGATTTCCGCAGCGCCTCCTCGGACAGGGTTCCCGCCCGGACCTCTTCGCCCAGCTGCCACAGGCCGGTGCCGCAGCCCAGGGGCGCGCCGCGGAAGTACCCGTTGAGCATCGGTCCACCCGGAACGACGACGGCCGGCACGTCAACCGAGGCCGCGGCCATCAATAGCGCGGGAATGGTCTCGAAAACGGCCGGGCCACCTGGCCGGGCGTGAGCCAGGCCCAGATCGAGGTGGCTCAGCAGCAGGTCGGGGGCGCCTGCGACGCCATACTGCAGAAGCTGCCGGCCGCGGCCCAACCGGGCGGCCAGATCACCGAGCAGGAGCTGGCGACGCTGCGGCGGTTCGCGCAGTGCATGCGCGATCATGGCCTGCCGGACTTCCCCGACCCTAACTCCGAGGGCATCTTCACGATGCCGCCGCGGATCAACGCCGGCGGTAAGTCACTGCTGCGCCCCGCGACGGAGGCCTGCAAGGACGTCTACAACGGTTCGATCAGGACCGGGTGATGAAGCGCCGCGTCCCGCGGGCGTTGCTGGCCGCCGTCGCGTTCGGAGCCGTCCTGACCTCGACTGGGCTGTGGGCGGCGTCCCGCCGCACGCCCGGCGGCGCCGACGCGGCGGCCGCACCGGCCGCCCAGACCGCGACCGTGGTCCGCACCGACGTCGCCGCCCGAGACTTCGAGGCCGGCACGATCGGGTACGCCGGGGACTGGCGCCTGGCCAACCCCGGCCCGGGTGGGGTGCTGACCGCGGTACCGGCGCCGGGCACCGTCGTCTCACGCGGGCAGCCACTGTACGAGGTGAACGGCCATCTGACCAGGCGCCTCTACGGTGACCGGCCGGTCTGGCGCGAGCTCATCCTTGGCATGAGCGACGGCCCCGACGTGCGCCAGCTCGAGACCAACCTCGTCGCGCTCGGCTACGGCGCCGGCGTCACCGTCGATGACCACTTCAGCGCCGCGATCGCCACCGCGATCAGCCGCTGGCAGGCCACGCTCGGCGTGACCCGCACCTTCGCGCTGGCCCTCGGCGACGTGCTGTTCGCCCCCGGCCCGACCCGGGTCAGCCAGGCGCTTGCCACCCTGGGTACCCGCATCGGTCCCGGCCAGAACGTCCTCGAGGCCGCCTCCACCGCCCGCGTCGTGACCGTCGACCTGCCCACCGTCGCGCAGGCCACCGTCTCGGTCGGCGTGAGGGTGGCCGTCACGCCGCCCACCGGCGGACCGCAACCGGGCACCGTCACGACCGTCGGCCGGGTTGCCCAGACCGCACAGCCGGGTTCTCAAGGCGGTCCGCAGCAGGCGACGATCACGGTGACTATCACGCTGGACCATCCCGACGCGGTCGCCGGCCTCGACCAGGCCCCGGTCCAGGTCGCGATCATCACCAGAGAGCACAAGGGCGTGCTGGCGGTCCCGGTCACCGCCCTGGTCGCCGTGGCCGGCGGCGGCTACCAGGTCGTCGTGGACGAGGCGGGTAGCCGTCGTCGGATCGGCGTGCAGCCGGGCATCTTCGACGAGATCACCAACCTGATCGAGGTCACCGGCACCGGTCTGGCGCCGGGACAGCAGGTCGAGGTGCCCGCCCCATGACCCCGGTACTCGCCCTGCGCGGCGTCAGCAAGGTCTATCCGGGCAGCCCGCCCGTCACCTCGCTGGCCGGCGTCGACCTCGCGGTCCAGCCCGGGGAGCTGGTGGCTGTGCTCGGCCCGTCCGGGTCCGGCAAGTCCACCCTGCTGAACCTCATGGCCACCCTCGACCGGCCCACCACCGGCACGATCCACGTCGATGGAACCGACGTCACGACCCTGGCCGACCGGGACCTCGCCGGCATCCGCGCGTACCGGTTGGGCGTCGTCTTCCAGCAGTTCCATCTGCTCGACAGCCTCACCGCGGTGGACAACGTGGCGACCGGTCTGCTCTACCGCGCGGTACCCGCCGGGAGTCGACGCGTGGCCGCCAGGCAGGCGCTGGAACGGGTCGGACTGGGTCACCGCGGCGGGCACCGCCCCGGCCAGCTGTCCGGCGGCGAACGGCAGCGCGTCGCGATTGCCCGCGCACTTGTCGGCAACCCCACCGTGGTGCTGGCCGACGAACCGACCGGCAACCTCGACTCCCGCAACGGCGCCGAGATCGTCGGCCTGCTCGCCGAACTGAACCGGCAGGGCACCACGCTGCTCGTCATCACCCACGACCATCAGGTCGCCGCGGTCATGCGCCGCCGCGTGGAACTGCGCGACGGCCGGATCGTCGCCGACACCGGAGGTGCAGGATGAACCGCTCCCGGCTGCGTCTGGCCGACGTCCTGCCGCTCGGCGCGATCGGGCTGCGCTCCCGCCGGCTGCGCGCCGCCCTGTCGGTGCTGGGTATCGCGATCGGCATCGCCTCGATGGTCGGCGTCTTGGGCATCACCGCCTCCAGCCAGGCCGACCTGGTCGCACGTATCGACCAACTGGGCACGAACCTGCTCACCGTCGTCAACGGCCGCAGCATCGTGGGCGGCGAGGTACCCCTCCCACGTGCCGCCCCCGCGATGATCGCCCGCGCCGACGGCGTCCTGGCCGTGACACCCACCGCCGAGTTGGCCACCGTGCACGCCTACCGCACCGGCCTCGTCCCGCCACCACAGACCGGCTCGCTCGCCGTCCGCGCCGCCGACGCCAGCCTGCTCTCCACGCTGGGCGCCAGGCTGGAGCGCGGCACGTTCCTCGATCTGGCCAACCAGGCGTATCCCGTCGCGGTTCTCGGCACGCAGGCGGCCCGGCGGCTCGGCACCACAGTGGACAGCGCACCAACCCGGATATGGCTGACCGGCCACTGGTTCACCGTCGTCGGCGTACTCCAGCCCGTTCAACTCGCACCCGAGATCGACCGGTCGGTACTCATCGGATTCCCCGCCGCGGCAACGCTGTTCGGCCATGACGGACACGCCAGCCGCATTTACGTGCGCGCCGACACCAACCGGGTACCCACCGTCGCCGCCGAACTCGCCCGCGCGGCAAACCCGGCCAGCCCCGAAGCGGTACTGACCAGCAGACCCTCCGACGCGCTGACCGCACGCCTGGCCGTCGCGAGCGCCGGCACCGGCCTGTTCCTCGGGCTCGGCGCGGTCGCTCTGCTCGTGGGCGGCATCGGGATCGCCAACATCCTCGTCATCGGCGTCCTGGAACGCAGAGCCGAGATCGGATTGCGCCGCGCGGTCGGCGCCCGGCGCAGCCACATCGGCGTCCAGTTTCTCACCGAGGCGATCCTCCTCGGCGGCATCGGCGGCATCGGCGGCATCGGCGGCACCGCCGGGGTCGGGCTCGGCGTCGCCGCCACCACCGCCGTCGCGGTCAACCGCGGCTGGGCACTGGCCGTACCTGCGTTCGCCCTGTGGGGCGGGCTCGCGGCCGCCATCGGAATCGGACTGGTGGCCGGCACCTACCCCGCGGCGCGGGCGGCCCGGCTCGCCCCCACCGAAGCGCTCCACACCACCTAGCATCCTGCGCCTGAGATCCGCGGCGGCCTTGCTAGTCGCGGTTGTCCAGCATCCGCAGTCGTTCCCTCAGGACGAGGATCTCGCCGGTGGCGGCGGCCAGTTGCCGGCGTAGCTCGTCGGTGTCTTCTCGGCGTGCTGTGCGGCGTGTTCGGTGCGTCGGCGGGCCGTGGCGCTTGTCCTTCGGGATGTACCTCTCATTTCGGATCCCGAATCCCCACAACCGGTTCGGTACGGCCCGGTTGGCGAACAGGCTGTCGAAGGGTGACAACAGCGCCGTGCGCGGGCGCTGGTCCCCGGCACGGATCGACGGAACGCGAGTTCCTCCGACGCAGCCGTGCGACGCTGCCGGAAGTAGGGTGAGCCGCATGCAGCCCTCAACTGAGCTCGACGATCCGCGCGAAGCCAACGAGGACGCCCTCACCGCGCGGATAGCCAGAACGATGCGGCGCCAACTTGAAAAGGACTACCCGCCGGGCGCGACCAAACGCGATGCGCACCCCAAACACACCGGGCTGTTCGAGGGTACCTTCGAGGTCGCCCCGGACCTGCCCGCCGAGCTGCGCGTGGGGGTTTTCGCCGAAGCCCGGTCGTACCGGGTGTGGGTCCGGACGTCGAACGCGAGCGCCAAGCCGCAGTCCGACGCCATCAGGGACGTTCGGGGTCTGGCCATCAAGCTGCTCGACGTGCCCGGCGAGAAGATACCGGAAAGCGATGAGGAGCAGACCCAGGACTTCGTGTTGCTCAGCACGCCGAACATGCCGCTGGGAACTGTCCGCCTGTTCCACGACGCCATCGTCTACAGCACCCAGTACACGCCGCTTCTGTTCGCCGCCAAGATGTTCCTCACCGGCAAGTCGCGCGTGCTCAAGGAGCTGGACGCGGCCCGGATCCGGCCCACGTCCCCCCTTGAGATCCGGTACTGGAGCACGACACCGTACCGGTTCGGCGCCGACCGGATGGTCAAGTACTCGCTCCTGCCGACCTCCGACGCCACGAGCGCGCTCCCGCCGTCTCCGCTGGCCGACGACTATCTGAGCCGGGCGATGGAGACACCACTCTCCCGGGAAGGCGTCAGCTTCGCCTTCGCCGTACAGTTCCGAGCCGCCGGCATGCCCATTCACGACGCCGCCCCCCGTTGGGACGAGGCGGTCTCGCCGTTTCGCACGGTCGCGACGCTCACCATCCCGAGGCAGGTGTTCCGCACGGAGGAGCGCGACCGGTGCTCCGAAGAGCTGAGCTTCTCACCGGCGCACGCGCGGGTCGAGCACCGGCCCATCGGACCGGTGAACCGGGCCCGCATGCAGGTCTACCGAACCAATTCCGAGTTCCGGCACGACCGCAGTGGTCACGCTCGGCTGACGCGGTAGACGATCAGACGATCCGGCCGGCTGGCCAGCGCCCGCTCGTCGGCGACGTCGAGCACCCCGTCGGCTGCGGCGCGAGCTAGCCGGATGCCTGCTGGCTGGCGTCGATCGCGCGCTGATATCGCCTCGTCAGCTTGCGCAGCGCGTCCACCAGCTCTGGCGAGTCCACGATGGTGAAGTCCGCGTCCAGCATTCCCAGATAGAGGGCGAGCATCTCCGGATGGTCCGAGCCCGGCTCGAACGCGCATCGGTCCTCGCCTAGGGACTGCACCTCCACGGGGATCGGCAGCCGACTCCGCACGTGCGCCGCGGGCGCGTGCACGATCACCCGCGCCCGGTACCGCCAGGTCGCCTCGCCGACTCCGCGTGCCACCTGCGCCGCGATCTCCCGGTCGGGCGGTAGCGCACGGGGCGTGAAGCGCGGTCCCGTCGGCGTCCGCGGCTCGATCCGGTCGACCCGGAAGGTACGCCAGGCGTCCCGGTCCATGTCCCAGGCCACCAGATACCAGCGCCGCCGGTCGTTCACCAGGCGGTACGGCTCCACCGAGCGCCGACTGACCGCCCCGGAATGCGCCCGGTAGTCAAACCGGAGTCGCTCATGGTCCCGACACGCGCTCGCGATCATGGTCAGCACGTCGGGATCCACCCGCGGGCCCTGCGACGGCATCGACAGCGTGTACGACTGGAAAGCGCTGACCCGGTGGCGCAGCCGCGAGGGAAGCACCTGCTGCAGCTTCGCCAGCGCACGCACCGAGGTCTCCTCGATCCCCGCGATCGAGCCGCTCGCGGCGGTACGCAATCCGACCGCGACCGCTATCGCCTCCTCGTCGTCGAGTAGAAGCGGCGGCAGCGCACCGTGGGTGCCGAGCCGGTACCCGCCGGCCACACCCGGCCGCGCGTCGACCGGATAGCCGAGCCCGCGCAACCGGTCCATGTCATTGCGGATGGTACGAGTGGTGACGCCGAGCCGGGTGGCGAGCTCGGTACTGGTCCAGTCGCGCCGAGCCTGCAACAGGGACAGCAGGCGCAGCAGCCGCGCCGAAGTTCCCAACATTCTTGGATCCTGAGGGCAATCTAGGAACGATTCTTTCCCATATTGTTCCTAGTCTTCTCCGTGTGAGCACAAGGGGTCTTCTCCGCGTGAGCACAAGAGCTCCTGGCTAAGCGCCCGTCCGTACCGGCCCCCTCGACAAGGAGAAGCGCGATGAGCGATGGCATCCAGCCCTTCCGCATCGAGATCCCCCAGGCCGACCTCGACTACCTGCACGACCGGCTCGCGAACGCCCGCTGGCCCGGCGAGCTGCCCGGCGTGGGGTGGACCCGCGGCGTACCGCTGGGCTACCTCAGAGAGCTCGCCGAGTACTGGCGCACGCAGTACAACTGGCGCGCCCAGGAGGCGCAGCTCAACCAGTACCCACAGTTCATTACCGAGATCGATGGCCAGCGCATCCACTTCCTGCACGCCAGATCCGACCAGGCCGACGCGAAGCCGCTGCTGATCACGCACGGCTTCCCGAGCTCGGTCGCCGAGTTCCTGCACCTGATCGAGCCGCTGGTCAACCCGGCCGCGGGCCAGGCCTTCCACGTCGTCGCGCCGTCCCTGCCCGGGTACGCCTTCTCGACCCCGCTGGGCGCGACCGGCTGGGCGATGGGTCGTACCGCACGCGCCTGGGTCGAGCTGATGCGCCGGCTCGGCTACGACCGGTACGGCCTGCACGGCGGCGACGTCGGCGCCGGCGTGTCCGGCACGGTAGCCGGCCTCGACGGCGAGCATGTGATCGGCGTACACGTGGTGACCGATCCGCTGACCGCTGCGAACGTGGCCACTTTCCTCCCCGGAATGGCCGACCGGCTCGACGAGAACGACCCGGTCGACAAGTTGATCCTGGACCGGATGGACGCGTTCAAGAAGGAGGGTTCCGGCTACCTGGCGATCCAGAACAGCCGGCCGCAGACCATCGGCTACGGTCTGGTCGACTCACCGCTGCTGCAGCTCGCCTGGATCGCCGAGAAGGTCCACGAATGGACCGACCTGCCGGTCGACCGCGACCAGCTACTCACCACGGTTAGCCTGTACTGGTTCACTGGCTCCGGCGCCACCGCCGCGCACACCCTTTACGAGCAGGCGCACTCGTCCGACTGGGGCGCGCCGCCGACCGTACCGCAGGGCTTCGCGGTCTTCGGCGCCGACGAGACGGTACGCAAGCTGGTCCCCGCACCGGCCGACGCGCACTGGACCGAGTTCCAGCGCGGCAAGCACTTCCCGGCGATGGAGGCCCCCGCCGAGCTGGCGGCGGACCTGCAGGCCTTCTTCGGGCCGCTGCCGTGACCGATGTTCTGAGCCAGCGTGGTCTCAACCGGGCCACGCTGGCTCGCCAGTACCTGCTGGAACGCGCGCCGGCACGGGCGATCGACGCGATCGAGCACCTGGGCGGGATGCAATCCCAGGCGCCGCTCGCCCCGTATGTGGGACTGTGGACCCGACTGCAGGACTTCGCGCCGGACGAGCTGTCGGCGCTGACCGAGGAACGTCGGGTGGTACGGCTGCACCTGATACGCAACACGGTGCATCTCGTCACTGCGCGCGACTGCCTGGACTGGCGCGCGCTGTTCTACCCGCTGCACGCTGCCGAGTTCAGCGCGCACTTTCGCCGCGGCACCGAGGGAGTTGACCGGGACGCGCTGCTCAGGCAGGCAAAGCGGCTGCTGGAGGAGCAGCCGCGAACCCGCAGCGAGCTCGGCAAGCTGCTCGCGGAACGCTGGCCGGACGCCGATCCGAGCGCACTGGCCTACGCGGCGACGCATCACATCGCGCTGTGCCAGGTGCCACCACGGGGCATCTGGGGCAAGAACGGTCCCGCGGCATGGGCACCGGTGGAGAGCTGGCTGGGCGCGCCGCTGCGTTCAGTGCCGGTGGATGCGCTGGTACTGCGCTATCTCGGCGCGTTCGGTCCGGCGAGCGTCGCTGACATCCAGTTGTGGTCCGGGCTGACCCGGCTGGGCGAGGTGGTAGAGCGCTTGCCATTGCGGACGTTTCGCGGAGAGGCTGGGCAAGCGCTGTACGACCTACACGACGCGCCCCGGCCTTCTGAGGACATGCCCGCCCCGCCGCGGTTCCTGCCCGAATACGACAACCTGCTGCTGTCACACAAGGACCGCACCCGAGTGATCCTCGACAACCGCTCCGTGCCGCTCCCGCCGGGCCCCGGCGCGACCGCAGGTACCTTCCTGGTCGACGGCATGTGGCAGGGCACCTGGCAGATCCGCGACCAAACACTGCGCATCCAGCCGTTCACCAACCTGCGCCGCGCGGACCGCGACGCACTGCTGACCGAGGCTGCACAGTTGTGCGCTTTCGTTGCCCCCCAAGCGAAGTACGACATAGTCCGGTCTGTCACTTTCCTCGATCAAGGCCGGCCGACGGTGTGATCCGGGCGTTGGGGATGAGGGTGACGGTCGAGGGTTGACGGCAGCGTTGCCGGACTCGGTCCGGTGCTGATCACGCGCTGACAGCCCGGCCTGCGGCGGGTCACGCAGGCGCGGCAGCGCTACGTTTAGACTGCGATCGGTCCACCTTCTTCCCCGCCCGCGCCCGCTTCCGGTGACCGGCACCCTGGCGTCCGCCCGGTGCTACCTGCTTCAGTCGCGCGGCTCAAGAGCCTGGAGTCAGACATGAAGCCGAATCGCTCCATCCCGGCGTCGACGGTAATCCCCGTCCTGATCTATCCCGATGTGCGCGAGGCGGTCGCCTGGCTCGGTGCAGCCTTCGGGTTTGTCGAGCGGGTCCGGATCGGAGAGAACCACCGCGCACAGCTCAAGTTCGGCGATGGTGCCGTGATCGTCGGCGATGTGCGACACGATCGCCGACCACCGCGTCCTGGCGAGGTCACACACTCGGTAATGGTGCGCGTGGAGAACGTCCGCGCCCACTGCGAGCGGGCCCGGGAGTACGGCGCACGTATCGTCATGGAACCGACCGACTTCGAGTATGGCGAACGCCAGTACACCGCCGAGGACCTTGCAGGCCACCAGTGGACTTTCTCGGAGACGCTCGCGGATGTTGCTCCGGAGGAATGGGGCGGCACATCCGTCGCGCCCGCTTGATGTATCCACAGCGTCGCCGTGCGGCGCTGGGGATGGCGGCCCGGTCGTGAGAGCGGCGGCCGATCATCAGGTGCAGCCCGGCCGCTGGAGCTTTGTCAAGGGCGGAACCAGTGCTGCGGACGAGGCCGAAGGTTCTGCCACCGCTTGTCAACCCTTCACATGACGGTAGAAGGAGACTGGGTCAGCGGGTAACGGCGTGTTGCCGAGGATCAGATCGGCAGCCTTCTCCGCGGCCATCATCACCGGGGCGTAGATGTTGCCGTTGGTGATGTACGGCATTACGGATGCGTCCACCACCCGCAGCCCGTCGACACCGTGGACCTTCATCGTGCGCGGGTCGACCACGGACCCCGCGCCGGTTCCCATGCGGCAGGTACACGACGGGTGCAGCGCGGTCTCCGCGTCGCGGCCGACCCAGTCCAGGATCTGCTCGTCGGACTCCACCGCGGCACCGGGAGCGATCTCGCCGGCGTTGAACGGCTGCATCGCGGGCTGGTTCAGGATGCGCCGGGAGACGCGGACGGCCTCCACCCATTCCCGCCGGTCCTGCGCGGTGGACAGGTAGTTGAAGCGCAGCGCCGGGGGTACCCGGGGATCCCGGGTCGTGATCTTCACCGACCCGCGGGCGTCGGAGTACATCGGACCCACGTGCACCTGGTAGCCGTGCCCGCCGGCCGGCGCCGAGCCGTCGTAGCGGACCGCGATCGGTAGGAAGTGGAGCATCAGGTTCGGATACCCGACGGTGTCGTTGCTACGCACGAAGCCGCCGCCCTCGAAGTGGTTGGTCGCACCCGGGCCGCTGCGCAGAAACAGCCACCGGGCGCCGATCCACGGCCGGTGGCGCCACTTCAGGTAGGGCTGCATCGATACCGGCTGCTGGCAGGCGTACTGGATGTAGACCTCCAGGTGGTCCTGCAGGTTCTCGCCGACGGCGGGTAGGTCGTGCACGACGCCGACGCCGAGCGTCTCCAGTTCTCCCGCGTTCCCCACGCCCGACAGCTGGAGGAGCTGTGGTGAGTTGATCGCACCGCCGCACAGGACGACCTCGCCCGCCGGTACCCGCCGGACCCGGCCGCCGCGCCGCGAGTACTCGACGCCGACGGCCCGGTTGCCGTCGAACACGATCCGGGTCGCCAGCGCCCTCGTGGTGACCGTGAGGTTGGGGCGGCGCCGCGCGGGGCGCAGGTACGCCGTGGACGCCGACCACCGACGTCCCTTGTGGATGGTACGGTCGAACGCCGCGAAGCCCTCCTGCCGGTAGCCGTTCACGTCGTCGGTCAGCGGGTACCCGGCCTCCTGGACCGCGGCGAAGAACGCGCGGAACAGCGGGCTGCTTGCCGGTCCCCGCTCCAGCACCAGCGGGCCGTCGTGCCCGCGGAACCCGTCGTCACGCCCGGCAGCCAGGCAGGTCTCCATCCGTCGGAAGTACGGCAGGCAGTGCGCGTAGTCCCAGTCGCCCATGCCCGGGTCGGCGCCCCAGCGTTCGTAGTCCATCGGGTTGCCGCGTTGGAAGATCATCCCGTTGATGCTGCTCGATCCGCCGAGCACCTTCCCGCGCGCGTGGTAGATGCGCCGGCCGTGCAGGTACGGCTCGGGTTCGCTGGTGTACCGCCAGTCGTAGAACCGGCTCCCGATCGGGAACGTGAGCGCGGCGGGCATCTGGATGAACACGTCCCACGGGTAGTCGGGCCGGCCGGCCTCCAGCACGTGTACCCGGGTGCCCGGGTCTTCGGACAACCGGTTGGCCAACACGCTGCCGGCCGACCCACCGCCGACGATCACGACGTCGTAGCGCTCCGTGGTCACCCCGCGACCTCCCTGGACCCGTGCCCCCCTTCAGGTGGCCAGCGCCACCGGTACCGGCTGCAGGCCGACGCGTACCGCCGTGCCGGGCGTCAGGTCGACCAGCCGGGCGCTGGCCACCTGCGCGACGACGAGTAGGTCCCCCGGCACCGCGACGGTGACCCGGCTGGTCGGCCCCAGGAAACTGGACGCCAGGACCCGGGCGGCGCCCTGCGGGTCGACCACCACGTCGACCGACTCGGGACGTACGAGAGCCGTGACCGTCGCGGTCGGGTCCGACGGCGCCTCGCCGAGGTTGACCAGCGGCAGGGCGGTACCGAGTACCTCCACGGCGCCGCCGGAGACCTGCCCCGGCAGCCGGTTGCTCAGGCCCACGAAGTCGGCCACGAACGCGCTCACCGGGCGCTGGTACACCTCGGCCGGCGGGCCGAGCTGCTCCAGGCGCCCGGCGCTCATCACGCCGACCCGGTCGGCCAGCGCGAGTGCCTCCTCCTGATCGTGCGTGACGAACAGCGTGGTGGTGCCGACCTCGATCTGGATGCGGCGGATCTCGTCGCGCAGCTGCACCCGTACCTTGGCGTCGAGCGCCGACAGCGGCTCATCGAGCAGCAGCACCTGCGGCTGGATGGCGAGTGCGCGCGCCAGCGCCACCCGCTGCTGCTGGCCGCCGGACAGCTGGTGCGGATACCGGTCGCGGTGTGCGGCGATGCCGACCAGCTCCAGCATCTCGGCCGCCCGGCGGCGCCGCTCACCGCCCTGCCGGTTGCGCAGTTGCAGCCCGAACTCGACGTTCTCCCCGGCGGTCAGGTGCGGGAAGAGACTGTACGCCTGGAACACCATGCCCATGTCCCGCCGATTGGCCGGCACATTCGTGATGTCCCGGCCGTCGACGAGCAGGCGGCCGGAGTCGGCGTCGTCGAGCCCGGCGAGCAACCGCAGCGCGGTTGTCTTGCCGCATCCGGAAGGGCCGAGCAGCGCGACCAGTTCGCCGGGAGCGAGTTCGAGGTCGAGGCCGTCGAGCGCCTGCACGTTGCCGTATCGGCGGCTCAACCCTTCCAGCTGTACCGCCACGCTGCGCCGGGTCGCGCCGTGCGCCTCGGCTGCCGGGGTGACGTCGGTTGTTCCGGTCACGGTGCCTCCTCCGGAACGCTCAGGGAACGGCGCCGGCCGCGGCGGACACCCCGGCGCCGACCGACGAAGGACAGCAGGAACAGCAGGACAGACGCGAGTACCAGTAAGGCCAGCGAGGCCGCCACCGACAGGCTCGCGTTGCTCTTGCCGAGGAAGTTGATCTGGACCTGCAGGTTGCTGCGGATGAGCAGCGAGGCGATGGTGAACTCGCCCAGCACCAGCGCGACTGTGAGGAATGCGGCGGACAGCACCGCCGAACGGATGTTGGGCAGGACCACCCGCCACATCACGGTGGCCCAGCTTGCGCCCAGGCTCCGCGCGGCTTCCGAGAGGGTGCGCGCGTCGATCGCGGAGAGGCCCGCGTCGATCGCCCGGTACGCGTAGGGGAGCGCGAGGATCGTGTACGCGAACGTCAGCGTGAGCGACGAACCGCCGAGGAAGTAGGTCACCCACGCGTACACCGGGGCGAGACCGACAACCAGCACGATCGCCGGGATGGTGAGCGGCAGCAGGCACACGAACTCGACCACTCGGCGCAGCCCGGGCAGGCGCAGGCGTACCCAGATGACGGTGGGTACCAGCAGCACCAGCATGAGCAGGACGGTGAGCAGGACCAACCCGAACGACGCGATGATGCCGGCCGACAGGTCGGGGTACGTCGCGCTGAGGTTCGACCAGTCGACCAGCAGCCGCCAGGTGGAAAGCGACCGGCTGTGGCCCGGTCCTCGGGTGGTGAACTCCAGCATCGCCAGCAGGGGTAGCAGGAAGAACACGCCGAGAACGGTGACCACGACCCAGCGGAAGGCGCGTTGCCGCCGGATCCGGCGTGCGGTCAGCCCAGCCATCGCGTGGTCCGGCGTTGCAGTAGTACGTACAGGGTCATGACGACGGCGACGACCACGACCATGCCGAGGGCCATCGCCTTGGCGAGGTTCTGTTGCCCGAGGACGACCTCGCTGGTCAGCGCGCCCCGGATCTGCAACGGGATGATCGGGCTGCCCTGGCTGACCAGGGCGGCCGCGGTCGCGTACGCGGAAAAGGCGTTCGCGAACAGGAGCAGCGTCGAACCGAGGAAGGCCGGGGCGAGCAGCGGCATGGCGACCCGGCGCCAGTACTGCCAGGTGGAACCGCCCAGGCTCGCCGTCGCTTCTCGCCACTGTGGACGGATTCCGTCCAGCGCCGGCAGGAACACGATGACCATGAGCGGGATCTGGAAGTACGTGTAAACGAGCGTCAGGCCCGGCAGTTCGAACAGCCACACGCCGTGCGAGAAGATGTCGATGCCGAGGTTGTCACGCAGGAACACGGTGACGAAGCCGGACAGACCGATCGTGGCGATGAACGCGAACGCGAGGGTGACGCCGCCGAACTGCGCGAGTACACCGGAGGTGGCTGTCACCACTCGCCGCAACACCCCGCCCTCCTTTGACGTGACCAGGGCGTACGCCAGCAGGGCGCCGAACACCGCACCGAGCACGGCGGTAACCGCTGACAGCACGATGCTGCGTCCGAACGCGTCCAGGATGTACCGGTTGGTAAGCGCCGAGATGTTGTGGAGCGTTGGCCGCCCGTCGTCGCCGGTGAAGGCGCCGATCGCCACGACGAGCGTCGGGATCGCGAGGAACACGGTGACGAACGCGAAGAACGGCACGGCGCCGAGCAGGGTGCGGCCCCTGGCAATGCCGCGGCCACGCGGGGCCCGGACCCCGGGCAAGGGTGCCACGGGGTCCGAGCGTTGGCTCAAGGTACTCATCGGGGGCTCAACTGACGGCCTTCGCCCAGTTGGCGGCGAGGTAGTCCTTCGCCTTCTGGGTCTGGGCCTCGGTGAGGAACACCGGCGTACCGGTAGTCGGCGGCAACGCGGTGAACGCCGCCTTGTCGATTGTTCCGGCTTTCGACATGGCGTCGGCGCGTGCCGGCCGGGCGCCCCCCTTGAGCCAGAGGTTCTGCCCCTCGTCGGAGAACAGGAACTCCTGCCAGAGCCTGGCCGCCGCCGGGTGCGGTGCATCCTTGTTGACTGCCTGCACGTAGTAGGAACCGACCACGGCGTTCGCCGGCACGACGGTCTTCCAGTCCATCTTGCCCTTCAGCTTCGCGCCCTGCGCGACATTGAGGTAGTCCCAGTCGATGACGACCGGGGTCTGGCCGGACTCGATAGTCGCCCCTGTCGGATCGACCGGCAGGAAGTTGCCGGCCTTCTTGAGCTGGCCGAAGAAGTCGACACCTTTGGAGATGTCGTCGGCGGAGCCGCCGTTGCCGAGCGCCGCCATCACCACGCCGTTGAACGCGGCCCCGGCCTGGGTCGGGTCGCCGTTGAGCGCGACCTTGCCTTTGTACTCGGGCTTGAGCAGATCGGTGACGGTGGCCGGGGCGGGCGCCTTCGAGCTGTCGTACCCGATCGACATGTAGCCGCCGTAGTCGTTGACCCAGGTGCCGGACGCCTCCTTCAGCGCGTCGGGGATCTCCGACCAGGTGGCCACCTTGTACGGAGCGAACTTCGCCAGGTTCGCCAATGCGACCGCGGTACCGAGGTCGAAGACGTCGGGCGCGTTGCCCTGGCCTTTCAGCTGGTTGGCCGCGTTAATCTCGTCCTGACTCGACGCGTCCGGCTGCGCCGAGTTGACCTTGATGCCATACTTCGCGCCGAAGGCCTTAATGATCTCGCCGTAGTTGGCCCAGTCGGGGGGCAGCGCGATGACGTTGAGCTGCCCTTCCTTCTTCGCGGCCGCGGTGAGCTTGTCGAGCCCACCCAGGCTCGCGACGCTGGTGGCCTTTGCCGCGTCCGTGGAGCCGGAGCTGCTCTTCTTTGCGGGGGGTGAGCACGCGGCCACGGCCGCGATCATCGTGGACGTCGCCAGGAGGGCGGCCGCGCGGGCAACCGAGGTGTGCACAATTCCTCCTTCTGGCCGGCCCGGCACTGGACCGGCACTGCTGCCCCGATCATCGTCGATAGTCGCCGGGCCGGCCAGAAGGGAATCAATCGCAGGCCGCCTTAGCACCAGGCCTTACTGTGAGCCGATGCTGACCGTTGGAGTGGATCTCGCCGCCGAGCCTGCGGGCACGGCGGTGGCGTACCTGGTCTGAGAGGTCAGATGGCCCGTTGCCGGCATCCCGCCATCCCAGCCGCCGGCACCCGCCGGCCTGGCGGGCCGCCCTTCGTCCGGGATGAGAAGCCGGCACCCTTTACTCGGGGGAACAACTACGAGACGTCGGCATGTACTGCGCGTCGGATCATGCGAGTCACGCACAGATTCTCGGCCATCGCGAGGGCCACATATGGGCCATGGTGCTCAATGTTGGTCTCGCCCATGCGAATGGCGTGCTCCGCCGAGCGCAGCAGCTCGCGCAGCTCGGCCAAATACACCTCGTCGAGGAAGCACGGCGTTTCCGCTGCGGCTATCAGCCCTGCGCCGATCTCCCAGAGGCACCGGTCGATCGCGCCTGCCAGGAACAGGTTGCGCGCCGCGAGGCATCGCGAGTAAAGCCGGATCCACACCAGCAGGTGGTGACGATCATCAAGGACGAGCGGGAGAACCCCGTCGCCGGTGTCCACGTCGACGTGTTCCGGGTGCAAATTCCGCGCCACGACCTCCTGGCAAACCTCCAGTGGGTGGCCGCTCCGCAGCAGCACGCGGTCGTCCGTTCTCATCGTCACTGCACCTCCGGCGGGAGCAGTCGGAGCAGGTTGCCTCCGAAGAGGTTCGCGAAGTGTGCGCTGTCGACGCCGGCGATGTTGGCCATCACGGCAAGCTCATGCAGCGAGTTGGCGCTGCTCGCGTACGGCAGGTCGGAGCCGTAGAGCACCCTAGCCGGGTCGATCATGTCCAGGACTGTGAACAGGTCGTACGCTCGCACCACCGACGTCTCGAAATAGACGTTCGGGTACCCGGCAAGCACCGCGACCGCTCGGGGCATGTCGATGAACGTGGAGTGGCCGAGGATAAGCAGCAGGTCGGGAAGCGCATCGGCGAGCGAGGCGAGGTCGTCGGAGACACCGCGCATTCCGTAGCCGGTGTGGATGAGCACAGGCAGACCATCAGCCGCGGCCCGGGCGAAGAGCTCCTGGGCGGCCGGCGAGTTCACGGGGAAGTCCTGCGCCCGCGGATGCAGCTTGATCCCGCGATGACCGCGGTCACGGCACCGTTGGTATTCCGGCTCCCACGGGCCATTCGGGTTCAGCCGCATGAATGGAACGAGGCGCTCGGGCGCCCGCTTGTACGCTGCCCAGATCCTGTCGTTGGGCACCCGGAAGTCGGCGCCCTGCTCCGGGTCGTCGAACGGAAAGATCACCGCGCCGTCGACGTGGTACTCATCGAGGTCGCCGAGTAGATCGTCCACGCCCAGCTCGCGCCCGTCCCGGTCACGGCCTATGTGCGCGTGCGAGTCCCAGACTGGCGAGGTCTCCAGTACCCCGAAAGTGAGCCGCCGCAGATACGTGTACGAATGCAGCGGCACCCCCGGCTCGGGCACCGCGGATACCTCGAAGTAGCGCTCGTAGGGGATCCGGTTCGCCGACGGCACCACCTCAGTATCGTTCACACCAGCCGGCGATGGTCATGCTCAGGACTCCTGGCTGCGGCGACGACGCGAGGTCATGGACCGCTGAATAGTTGCCGTCCACGACCCAGCCGCCGGTGGCGGTGGCCGCATCGACACGTGCCCGCAACTCCTCGGTCGGCAGGGGTTGCCAGCCGGGCTGGTGGTGGATGGCGTCGAGCTTGAATATGTGGCATGCCGGGCTGGGTAGCCAGCGCCCGGGCCAGGGTCGACTTGCCCGAGCCTGAGTTTGCCGCTGTCCGGTCCAGGACTGGTGCTCAGCGGACCGGCGATGAGGGCTGATCTGCTCGCCGTGAATGGTGACCCGTTCGCCGACCCCAGCCGCCAGTCATTGGCAGGGCAGGCCGTTGACCACGCAATCGGTCGGCCTGCCGGCCAATAACCCGTGTACCCGGAACGCGAACCGGACGGACCCGCCCGGAGGAATCTCCTGGGTTCCTTCCTCCGGCACGAACGTCACCACGGAGCCGGTCTGCTGGAAGCGGGCGCCGGCGACGGCGGAGACCTGCGCATTCGTCCCGACCGACATGCTGACGATCCACCCGACCGCGGTCGTGCCACTCACATTCGACACGATCACCTGGCCGACATAGCCAGGCGGGAGGAGGCGTATCGCCGTCGAGACGGTGGCCGTCAGCTCGGCTGGGTCACGCGCGCCCTGCGACCCGACCGGATCAGCCGGGGGCTGCGTCGGCGTATCCACCACCTCGGCCGGTGGCGCCGACACGTCGGGCGTCCCGGACGGGACAACACCGTTGGGCAGGCTCGGTGACGGACTCATACCGTACGTCGATCTGGCGCTCGGCGCGGCTGGTCCTGCAACTTCGTGGCGCGACGGCCCGCTCGACGGGATGGCCAGATGATGGGTGCGGTCACCAGACGGTCGATCAGCCGCCCCGACGAGGCGCACGTAACCGACGCTCGCTGCTGCGAACGCTACCGCGACGGCGACGCCCAGGGCGAACGGCGCGCGCTGACGTTGCCCGGACCAGGCGGTGTTGGAAGCCGCTGGCAGGGTATCGGCCTCGATTGACGACCGCCTCCCGGTGGCGGCCAACGGCAGACCCTCGGTGGGCTCCGTCGCCGGACCGGACTCCGGCGCCTTGACCAGCTGCCACGTCGCAGTCGGCACGGGCGTCGGCAAGTGGTGTGACACCGTGCCATCAGCCTTCCGATTTGGTCGAGCATTTGTATGGCTGACTTTGGGCACGCATACGACGTCCGCCCGGTTCATTACGGCTGGTATACACGCCTATACGGTGTGTAATCTCTCGGGCGGCCGGCGCCGGCACGGAGGGGCGCAGAAATGGGACATGCCTCTGTGCGAGACCGACCAGATCGGGTTGCGCGGCGTGGACACCCTCGACGTGCTGATCGAGTTCCACGCCGGTTCCGGCGGCGGTGGCCGGAGGGTCGTGGAGACGTGGGGGTGGACGCGGGCAGCAACGCCCATCGACGGATGGCGCGGGCATCCGGGACAGCTTGTCCCGGTACGCGGCGAGCTGCGATCGTGTCAGACCGGCCGCGCGGGAGACGATACGGCGCCGTGCGGTCCGGAACCGGACTGCCGCGGGCGGCCCACGGCCCATACCGTGGGCGGTGGGAGGGACGATGGCGCGCACGACAGTCGGCGACACGGAGCTGCGAACGATGCTGCAGATCGTCAACGCGCCCGATGACGCCAACGACGGCGAGCCGCTGCCCCCGTCCACGCCACCGGTATCTGCTCTTGCTCAAGGTCAGGACTGGAAACGACGGCGCAATGCCACGAGGAGTAAGGCGGCGCGGGCCACGCCCACAGGGAATCCTAGCGGCAGTAGAAAGCCGATCCAGAACGCAAACTCGAGCGGCAACAGCGCTAGCGCAAACACCACACCCGAGCGCCGGTGCTGCCACAGCAACAGCCCGACGATCAGTTCCCCAACACAGACCAGCAGGAACAAACCGAGCAAGGGTACGGACGTATGAACGCCGACGTCCTCGAACGGTCCGTTGCCGTATGTGGGGAAGCCCATGAATGTCCACACCTGGCCGTGATCGGCGAAGTACCAGATCGCGTAGACGCAGGGTAGGCCAAAACCGAGGCCCGGGGCCCAGGCGAGCAACGCAGCGGCCCGCATCATCGGTGTACGCCTGCACCGCGCCGGGCTGACTGATCGGACATCGCCTGCAGTGCGGCCCCCACCGCGCCGAGCGCGCCGGCTAGGCGTGCGAGGTGGTATCGGTCCATGACGCCTCCGTGGTCTCGCCCGCGGCGCGGTCGTTCAGCCGTGATGAACTCTCGGGCGGTCTTCACATTGCCGCGTGATTCCGACGGGCGACCCTCGATGAGGGGCGACCAGTCGGCAATTTCGTCCGGTCCTCGCACACAACCGCACATGGGAATGACCGCGCGACTCGCGGCATGAACGGACATTCCGCGATCCTAGGCCGAGGAGGCGATTCGAGAAGTGGCCGATCGCGGGGCTGCGTGCCTGAGTTCTTTAGACAGTGGGCTGTCAGAGCGTCGTGGATGACGTAGCGGGCCCGCCAGGCTCGCCGCGGCCGCGAAGTGGGTGCTGCCCCCAACGCCCCAATCGTCCAGTCGCACACCAGACAGCCGACCGTAACGGAACCCGAGCCGGGTCGGTTGGTGCGGCGCGACCCGCCGGGATCAGACCGGGGTCGGCGCCTGCTCCGGCGCGGACCTGGCCGGGCTCGGCGGTTCGTCCCGGCGGCTGGTCCGCCCGGGCAGGAACGCGAGCGCGAGCACGGCGGCTGCCGCCGCGATGCCGCCGGAGCAGGCGAGCAACACGTCCATGCCATGGATGAACGCGCCGTCGACCATGGCGAGCAAGTCCGCCGAGCCGAGTTGGCGTGCCACTACGACACCGGCGGCCACGTTGTCCCGTACCGCGTCGCTGGCCTGGCTCGACAAGCCGGCCAGGTCCAGCCGGCCCCGGTACGCCGAGTTGAGCACTGATCCCAGCACCGCGACGCCGAACGTGCCGCCCACCTGTCGTACCGCCGAAATCAGGGCCGACCCGACGCCGCTGCGTTCCCCGGTGAGCCGGCCAAGTGCCGCGTTCATCGCCGACGGCAGGGCGACACCCGTGCCGATGCCGGCGACGGTCAGCCACGTGGCGGCGAGCCCGGTGCCGTCCTGTGCGCTGGTCGACGCTCCCATGATCAGCCCCGCAGCGGCCACCGCGAAGCCGATGGCTACCGTGATCTTCGGCCCGGCCTTCGTGGAGATCCGGTCGCCGACGCCCAGGCCCACGATCATCCCACCGATCAACGGAAGCAACCGCAGTCCCGCGCCCATTGCGTCGTATCCGAGCACCGCCTGGAAATACTGTGGCACCGCGAAAAGCAGCCCGATCAGCGAGAACGACAGCAGCGTGGACAGTACCGTGCCCCAGCTGAAGCTGCGTGACCGGAACAGGTCGAGGTCCACCAGCGGCTGACGGGTGCCGGAGCGAGCGACCCGGCGCTCCCACGCTACGAAGCCGGCGAGTACCAGCGCCCCGGCTGCCATGAACGCGACGGCGCTCGGGTTGCCCCAGCCGTGGTCACCCGCCGTGATCATCCCGTAGGTCAACCCGACCAGGCCCCCGGTGGACAGCAAAATCCCCACCGGGTCCAGCCGCGGACGCGCGGCGCTGCGCGACTCGGGCATAAGGAATGTGACCGCGAGCAGCGCGACGGCGATCACGGGCACATTGATCAGGAACACCGAGCCCCACCAGAAGTTGGTGAGCAGCCAGCCACCCACGATCGGGCCAAGCGGGTATGAGGCGATGGCCGAGCTTGCCACGATCGCCAGCGCGCGCTGTCGTTCGGCCTCGTCGAAGAGCACCGGCAGGACCGACAGGCTCAACGGGAGCACGAACGCCGCGGCCAGGCCGAGCAACGCCCGGGCAGCGATGAGCTGTCCGGCGGAGGAAGCGTATGCGCAGGCGAGCGAGCCGAGCCCGAAGAGGGCCAGGGCGGCCAGCAGCAGCCGCTTACGGCCGAAGCGGTCGCCGAGCAGCCCGGCTGGCAGCATCATCGCGCCGAGGACCAGCAGGTAGCCATCGACGAACCACTGCAACTGGGCGGTTGACGCGTGCAGGTCGGTCGCCAGGGTGGGCAGGGCGAGGCTGAGTACCGTTCCATCGATCCCGATCACCACGCCGCTGATGGCCAGCGCCGCGGCAGCCCACCACCTCCGGTTTCCCATGTTCTCCACCATCGCCACCCCCTAACTCAAGGCCCCGTCGTCGTGGCGGAGTCGGTGTCCTCACCGACAGCGTGCGCCTTATTGTCAGTTGGTGTCAAGATGGCGTTTAACGTCAACACGACGCATTGTGACAATACGTCAGCATCTGCCGCGACCGTGCTACGCTGTGCGGACAAGGAGCCGTGATGCCGCACCACACGATCTCGGAGGACCCGGAGCCGAACTCGGCGAACGGCTCTTCGGACCTGCGCCAGCGCAAGCGCATCCGCACCAAGCAGATGGTGCAGAAGGAGGCACTGCGACTGTTCGCCGACAAGGGGTATGACCAGACCACGGTCGACGACATCGCGCACGCCGCGGCGATATCGTCACGGACCTTCTTCCGGTACTTCCCCACGAAAGAAGACGTCGTGCTCTGGGACGAGTACGACGAACGCCCGATACAGGAAGTGTTGCAGATCCGGCCGGGCGAGGACCCGTTCGCCCAGCTGATCCTGCGGGTCCGCGAAATATTCGCGGACATCTACCAGAAGGATCCGGAGCTGCTGCTCGCCCGGACCAAGCTGAGCTTCACGGTACCGGAGATCCGCGCCCGCTTCCTCAACGCGCAGCTCACGCTGATCGGCCCGTACTTGGCGCAGATCGCGGACGCTATCGGCGCCCGCCGCGACGACCTGCAGCTGCCGGTGACCCTGGCCGCGCTGTACTCGGCGATGCTCATCGCGGTGGAACGCTGGCAGCGCCACGACGGGCGGGAGGACCTGCTGCGTCTGTTCGACGACGCGGTCGCGGCTCTCGCCGCCGGTGCCACGGATCTGCGGGACACGGTCCTGGCCGCCGGCCGCCGCGGCGGTGGGTACCCGCCCTAAGAAGCCCACAGCGGTTGCGGTCAAGCGGAAGCCGTAAGGGTCCGTCCCGCACCCCGAGCAGAAAGATCAACACAACCGCCCTGCCCGCGGCATGAACGCATCCGGGCCATGTTGAACCGCGCCGGGTTCTGGTGAAGACTTTTGGATCCTGCCGCAATGATTGCGGCTTGCTGGTGACGGTAGTGGATCGCTTCGAACTCGGCTGGTGGCAGCTCGTTGCAGGCGCCCTGCAGGCGCGGGTGGTTGAACCAGTCGAGGTATTCCAGGGTGGCCAAGCCGCCGGGTCCACCTGCTCGGCGTCACCGCGCATCCGGCAGGGGGAGTGGGACTACGTCGACCGATTTCGGGACGCTTTCCATTCAGTGGCACCACCGCGCCTGGGTGCGGATCGCAGGTCCTATACCTAACACAGAAGGCCGGTGCCAATCCTCGCATCCAACCCGGCGCTCGTCACTGTGCAGGCAAACGAGACCGAATAATGCGGCCGAGTGGCGCTGAGAGGAGCGAACCGCCATGACCGCTGTCCGCAGGGGCTTGGTCGTTGTGTTGAACGACGACATGCGGGAAGAGGACGCGGCGGCGATCGCCGCCGCGATCCGCATGATCAGAGGCGTCGCGTCCGTGCAGAACGCCGAGGGTGAACCTGATGCCCAGGTCGCGCGGGAGCGTGTCAACGCCGAGTGGCGGCAGCGCATTGTCGGCTTGCTCGACGATGAGGGTGTGTGAGCGCCCACGACGGTCCGTCTCGGGCGGTCACGCAAACGCCTCCTCGTGCCAGGTGCGGCCGTCCCGCGCATGAGTTTCTGCCGGATGGCGACGTGGCGGGTGGGGTGATGGCGGTTCTCGACGGCACCGGAGTGGATCTTCTCCTCGGGATCGGCGGCACCCCGGAGGGGATCATCACCGCGTGCGCCATGAAGCCGATGAACGGCACCATCCAGGCGCCGCTGTGGCCCCGCGACGACGCCGAGCGGCGTAAGGCAACCGAAGCCGGCCACGTCCATGACCGCGTGCAACATGCGTAGGCCGGCGAAGGCTTCGAAGATCAACGGGCCGGTGGGTTTGGTGGGCTGGCCGGCGTAGAGCCCGTTGAGATTTGACGGCGGGGGGATCGCCCGGCGGACTTCCCGTTCGACCAGGCAGAAGATCAGCAGGGCCAGGCAGATGATGGTGATCAGGGCGGCTATGCGTTTGTTGCTCTGCACGAATAGGGGCGCCACCGCGAGGGGACCTTTGAAACCACTACGCCGACCCACCGACGATCATATGCGAAAGACCCGGCTAGCGGTGACGGGCCAGGTCGGCGGCGCCGATGACGCCGGCTTCATCGCCGCCGAGCTGCGCGATCCGCAGGTCCGCCGTCGGACGGTGGTGGCGTCCGGTCAGACGGGACAGGTACGCGAGCCAGGCGGGCTCCCGGATCAGGTCGCCGGCTCGCGACACGCCTCCGGCGATGATGAACACGCCGGGATCGAGGATGGCGGCGAGATCGGCCATGCCGCGTCCCAGCCAGGTGCCGACGATGCGAAAGGACTCCAGCGCCGCCTCGTCGCCGTCCCGCGCCGCGGCGGTGACCATCTGACCGTTGATCGCGTTCGGGCGGCCATCCGCGAGCGCGAGCAGCTTCGGGGCGATCGCCGGCGACGACTTCGCCAGCTCGCGGGCTTCGGCGACAAGGGTCCGTCCGCTCGCGTACTGTTCCCAGCACCCCTGGTTGCCGCATCCACACCGCCGCCCGTCCGGCACAACCGTGAAATGACCGATCTCGGCGGCAATGCCGAACTGGCCGCGCAGCAGCCGGTTGCCGAGCACGATGCCGCCGCCGATTCCGGTGCCCACGGTCACCACGACCACGTGGGACTCGTCCCTGCCGGCGCCGAACCGCACCTCCGCCCACGAGGCCGCGTTCGCGTCGTTCTCGACCACCGCCGGCAGCCCGAGCCGGGCCTCGATGGCCTGCCGCAGCGCTTCGTTGCGCCAGGCGAGGTTGGGCGCGAACAGCACGGTCGACCGTTCGGCATCGACGAAGCCGGCCGCCCCCAGGCCGATGGCCTCCACCTCGTGGACCGCCCGGAGCTCGCGGACGGCGTCGGCGATGGCGTCCTCCGTCTTCGCGGGATCGTCGTGCGGCGTGTCGCGCCGCGACATCGCCCTCAGATGCCCGGACTCCCGGCGGCGATCTTGGTACCGCCCACGTCGACACCGATTGTCAGTCCCATGCGGCCGTCTCCATCCTCCGGCGCGCGATCAGCGGCACATTCGCGGTGCGAGTTGCCGGTGCTCGTCGTCAGCGTCCTCCATCGCGTAACGCAGAGGCCTGGCGTGCCAGCCGCTCGATGCGATCCCAGTCGCCGCTGGCGACAGCGTCGGCCGGCGTAAGCCAGGACCCGCCGACGCAGACGACATTCGGCAGCGCCAGGAACTCTGGAGCACTGGCCAGGTCGATGCCGCCGGTGGGGCAGAACCGCACCATCGGCAGCGGCCCGGCCAACGATTTCAGGTACGGCACCCCACCGGCGGGCTTGGCAGGGAAGAACTTGGCGTGGGTGAGACCGCGCTCCAGCAGGGCCATGACCTCGGAGGCGGTTGCCGCCGCAGGCAGGACCGGGACGCCGCTGCCCAGCATCGACTCAAGCAGGCCCGGCGTGCAGCCCGGGCTCACCAGGAACCGGGATCCGGCACCCACCGCCGCTGACACGTCGGCCCGAGTGAGCACCGTGCCGGCTCCCACGACGGCATCCGGAACCTCGTCGGCGATCCGCTTGATGGCCGACAGCCCGGCCGGCGTTCGCAGGGTGACCTCGATGACCGGCAGGCCGCCGGCGACGAGTGCGCGTGCCATCGGCACGGCAGCGGCCTCGTCGTCGATGACGACCACCGGGATCACGGGCGCAAGGCTGAGCAGCGACGAAAGACCCTGTTCCGCGTTGGCCATCTCGGCTCCTCCGATCTGGCGATGTCGGGTATCTGGGACGGTCTGAGGCAGCTCAATGTGGGGGTGCCGGTGTCGGTGCCGGTACGGCCTCGTTTCGGGCGGCCGGCAGGCCGAACACAGCGGCGCCAGTGTCCGCGGTTCCGGCCGCGTGGCGAAACACGCTGAACAGCTCCCGGCCCGTGCCCACCCAGTCGAGATCGCTCGGGGCGTGACCGGTCGGCGCGCGCTCCATCAGCTCGTAGTCGGACAGTTCCACCTCCAGGGTGCCCGCGACGGCGTCCAACCGGACGAGGTCCTCGTCGCGGACGCGGGTGATCGGGCCCCCCGAGGCGGCCTCCGGGGTGAGGTGGATCGCCGCCGGGATCTTGCCGGAGGCGCCCGACATGCGGCCGTCGGTAACCAGCGCCACGTGGTACCCGCGATCCTGCAACACACCGAGCACCGGCGTCAGTTTGTGCAGCTCCGGCATGCCATTGGCGCGGGGACCCTGGTAGCGGATCACCGCCACGAAGTCGCGGTCGAGCTCGCCGCGGCCGAAGGCGGTCATCAGCTGCTGCTGGTCGTCGAAGACGCGCGCCGGCGCCTCGACCACCTGATGCTCCGGCGCTACCGCGGAAACCTTGATCACGGCGTGGCCGAGGTTGCCCTTGAGCACCCGCAGCCCGCCGTCGGGCGAGAACGGGTCGGTCGCTGGCCGCAGCACAGCGCTGTCCAGGGTCGCGGTCGGACCGTCGCGCCATACGAGCGAGCCGTCCTCGGCCAGGAACGGCTCTTTGCGGTACGCGTCGAGCCCCCGCCCGGCCACGGTGGGCACGTCGGCGTGCAGCAGGCCCGCGTCCAGCAGTTGGCCGATGAGGAAGGCCATGCCGCCGGCCGCGTGGAAGTGGTTCACATCGGCGGCGCCGTTGGGGTAGACCCGTGCGAGCAGCGGTACCACGGGGGACAGGTCGGCGAAGTCGTCCCACGTCAAGGCGATGCCGGCGGCCGCGGCGACGGCGACGAGGTGCAGGGTGTGGTTGGTCGATCCGCCCGTGGCCAACAGCCCGACGACGCCGTTGACCACCGCCTTTTCATTGACCACCTCGCCCATCGGCGTCCACTCCTCGCCGACCGAGGTGATCTGGACGACCCGCTGGCCGGCCGCTGTCGTGAGCACGTCCCGCAGCGGGGTGCCGGGATTGACGAAGCTGGCCCCCGGCAGGTGCAGACCCATGATTTCCATCAACATTTGATTGGAGTTGGCGGTGCCGTAGAACGTACAAGTGCCTGGCCCGTGGTAAGACTCCGACTCCGCGTCCAGCAGCTCCTCCCGGCCGACCTTGCCTTCGGTGAACAGTTGCCGGATCTTGCTCTTTTCGGCGTTGGGCAGGCCGGTCGTCATCGGACCGGCGGGTACCAGAATGATGGGCAGGTGGCCGAAGGTCAGCCCGCCGATGAGCAGCCCGGGGACGATCTTGTCGCACACGCCGAGCAGCAGCGCCGCGTCGAACATCTCGTGCGACAGGGAGACCGCCGTCGCCATCGCGATGACCTCGCGGCTGAACAACGACAACTCCATGCCCGCGTGGCCCTGGGTCACCCCGTCGCACATCGCCGGCACACCGCCGGCCACCTGCGCCAGCCCACCGGACGCGTAGATCGCCTGCTTGAGCCGTCGCGGGTAGGTCTCGAACGGGTGGTGCGCCGAGAGCATGTCGTTGTACGACGAGACGATCGCGACGTTCGGCTTGACCCGGTGCCTAAACTCCGCCTTCACCTCCCCCTCGGCGAAGGCGAAGCCGTGCGCCAGATTGGCACACCCCAGCCGATGACGGGCTGGGGACCGTTCAGCGGCCCGATGAATGCGCTCGAGGTAGGCGGCGCGGGTCCAGGTGCTTCGCGCGGCGATCCGGCCGGTAACGTACCCGACAACCGGGTGTACCTGAGTGGAAGTCATCCCAAGGTCTCCCCGTGCCGATGCGAACGCCGTGATCGGCGAGCGCACCAGCGGTTAGGCTCCGAATTCGAGGAGGTCGGCCGTCTCTGGCGAGTCTAGGTACCGGTTGCGTCGGCCGAACTCACTCCTTCCGCTGAGTGCAAATGACGTTCGATCGCGCCGTGTGGCGTAGCCGATGGGGCGCTGGTAGACAGGTCAGGCCGGGATCGGCATCTGCCGCGTCAGGGTGCGTGGTGCACCTCGATCTGACTGGGGGGCGCGATGAACGTGTGGCCGGGCTCTCCGTATCCGCTGGGCGCGATCTACGACGGTGGTGGGACCAACTTCGCCCTTTTTTCTGAGGTTGCCGAGCGGGTCGAGCTGTGTCTGTTCGACGATGCCGACCGCGAGACCCGGGTCGATCTGCCGGAACGCGAGGCGCTGGTGTGGCACGGTTACCTGCCCCGGGTGGTTCCGGGCCAGCGCTACGGCTACCGGGTGCACGGGCCCTACGACCCCCGGGCCGGCCTGCGGTGCAATCCGCACAAGCTTCTGCTGGATCCCTATGCGAAGGCGATCGACGGGCGGATGGTGTGGAATGAGGCGTTGTTCGCTTACCGTTTCGGGGACCCGGCCTCGGTCAATGACGCCGACTCGGCGCCGTATGCGATGAAGTCCGTGGTCATCAACCCGTTCTTCGACTGGGCCAACGACGCGCCGCTGCGCATCCCTTACCACGAGACGGTCATCTACGAGGCACACGTCAAGGGGATGACGGTGCGGCATCCGAGAATCCCTGCGGACGTGCGGGGCAGCTACTCCGGACTAGCGCATCCCGTCATGATCGACCACCTCCACCGGCTGGGGGTGACCGCGGTCGAGCTCATGCCGGTCCACCAGTTCGTGCACGACAGCGGGCTCACTGAGCGGGGACTGTCCAACTACTGGGGCTACAACACCATCGGCTTCTTCGCACCACACAACGAGTACACCTCCTTCGGCGGCCGCGGGGGCCAGGTGCAGGAGTTCAAGACGATGGTCAAAGCGCTGCACCGGGCGGGCATCGAGGTGATCCTCGATGTCGTTTACAACCACACCGCCGAGGGCAACCACCTCGGCCCGACGCTGTCGTTTCGGGGCATCGACAACCCCGCCTACTACCGGCTGGTCCACGGCGACTGGCAGTACTACTACGACACCACCGGCACGGGCAACAGCCTCAACGTCCGACACCACGAGTCGCTACGCCTAATCATGGACTCGCTGCGGTACTGGGTCACCGACATGCACGTCGACGGCTTCCGGTTCGATCTGGCCGCCGCCCTGGCCCGTGAGTTCCACGAGGTCAACCGGCTGGCGGCGTTTTTCGACCTCGTCAACCAGGACCCCGTCGTCAGCCAGGTCAAGCTGATCGCCGAGCCGTGGGACGTCGGCGAGGGCGGCTACCAGGTCGGCGGGTTCCCCCCGCGGTGGACGGAGTGGAACGGCAAGTACCGCGACACGGTGCGCGACTTCTGGCGCGGCGAGCCGGCCAGCCTCGGCGAATTCGCCTCCCGCTTCACCGGATCGTCGGACCTGTACGAAATCGACGGCCGGCGGCCCATCGCATCGATCAACTTCGTCACCGCGCACGACGGGTTCACCCTCCACGACCTGGTGTCCTACAACGACAAGCACAACGAGGCCAACGGCGAGGACAACCGGGACGGCGAAAGCCACAATCGATCCTGGAACTGCGGATTCGAAGGCCCGACCGACGACATGGAGATCGTCGCACTGCGGGAGCGTCAGAAACGCAACTTCCTGGCCACCCTGCTGCTCTCCCAGGGCGTTCCGATGATCTCCCACGGCGACGAGTTGGGCCGAACTCAGCGGGGCAACAACAACGCCTACTGCCAGGACAGCGAACTGAGCTGGGCGGACTGGGACAACGCCCGCCACAACGAGGTGCTGACCCGGTTCACCGCCCAGGTCGCGCGGCTGCGCGTGGAGCATCCGCTGTTTCGGCGGCGCCGCTTCTTCCGGGGACAGCCCGTTGAGGGCTCGAGCGTCCCGGACATCGCCTGGCTTCGCCTCGACGGCCGGCCGATGAGCGACCAGGACTGGGCCGCCGGTTCCGTCCAGACCATCGGGGTCTTCCTCAACGGTCGGGGCATCCCCGAGCGCGACCCGCTCGGCGGACGGGTCGTCGACCACTCGTTCCTGCTGCTGTTCAACGCGACCCACCAGACCGTCCCGTTCACCATGCCGGATGAGGCGCACGGGCGGATCTGGGAAATCGTCGTCGACACCGCCGACCCGCTGTTGGCCACAGCGGCGCGCAGAAGCCGCAACATCCACCCGAACGGACGGATCCGGGTCAGCCCCCACACCCTGCTCGCCCTCCGGTGCCACCACTAATCCAGCCCGCGCCAGGAGGTTGTCGCCCGCATGTTCGTCGCGCTTGAGGCCACACCGACTGCGCCCACGACCCCGACGGCCACGTCACGCCACTCACCGCCCACATCCGGGCGCGCGTCCGGGCTGGTTGGGGTTGGTCCGGCGCAGGACGGCGTTCTCGTGCCGGAGGACCAGGATCTCGACGTCCTTGGCCGCGTTGCGGCGGGTGAGCAGGGCGGTACGGCAGAACGCGCGGCAGATCATGAGGAGCGACAATCCCGGATCCTGCCTGACGGTTTGTACGCCGCTGCGCCTACTCAACCGCGGTCAAATCGGGGTTTGGTACCCCCAGGGTTGCGCTCGATCCGGATCGGATACCGGAATGCGCAGTCCCGGCGACGGGTGGATGCCGTCCTCGCGTCCGGCGTCGTGAGGACTTTCCGTCTGATCCCGCGCGGCGAGGTTGGCCGGCAGGAGAGCCGGACCGGCCGAGTCCGGCGCCCCGGGCCCGGATCCGGCCGGCACGCCGCGCACGGCCCGTGTCGGCCGTGGGTGGTTACCGGGTGCCCTTGCGGGGCCACGCCAGAGCCGCCAAGCCGGTCATCCCGCCGTTGATGACATCCCGGTCGTGGTCGCCGCGCTTCTCCGGATTGCCCGGCCGGTACTGCCAGAGCGCGAACGTCGTCCATCCCGCCGGCAGCTTCGGCGGCTTGTTCGTGTAGTCGGCGATGTCCAGCGGGTACCCGCCGAACGACGGATCGTTGCCCGTGCACGGATTCCACCAGTTCGCATTGGTGTAGATCATCGGCTTGCGGTGGATGCCCGCCTCGATCCGGTCCACGAAGGCGTGGATCCAGGCCCGCATCTCGGCGGGGCTGAGGTTGTAGCACGGGCCGGTACCCACGCCGAGGTAGGGCCACTCCAGGTCGACGAACGGCACCAGCGTCCGGGCGTCGCGGCTGAACCGGGCGTGACGCAGGAAATGCTCGGCCTGGCCGACCGGATCCCCGAGGTCGGGACGGGCGTAGACGTAGGCGCCGACGTAGCGACGTGCGGCTTTGGCAGCGGTGTAGTCGGCCCCGAAATGCGGATTGACATACGTCGTACCCTCGGTGGCCTTGACGTAGACGAAATGGGTGCCCGCCGCGACTTCGACGCGCCACTGGATCGAGAAATGCCGGTGATCATGGCTTGAGATGTCGATCCCGCCGACCGGGTACCCCGCCGGCCGCGCCGTGGTGATCGCGGCCACCAGCTGTGGCGGTACGGGTGGCGGCGGAGGAGCGGCCACCGGGCGGGACCGCGTAGCGGCGGCGGCCCAGATCGGGCTGGTCAACACCAGCAGCCCTATGACGACGGCGCGGCGCCGACGCCGCGTCGACAACATCGCCCGGACCCAGGCGGCGGCGCGGCGCTGGGTCCACAGCATCGCCCGCACCAGGACGACGGCGAGGCGCTGCGTCGCCAACATCGCCCGGACCCACACGGTCATAGTGTGCCTCGGAAGCCGGCCCTCGGCCCGGCGGCTGCCGGCTGCCACGGCCGGCTTGCCCGTGACCGTTCGTTGGACCGCTACGCCACCCGGGGGGTCGCGGCCGTGGCTCCCCGGCGCAGGAGCAGCCCGATCCCGGCGGCGACGGCCCACAGCGCGATACCGGCGGCGGTGGGGAACACCTCAGCGGCAAGACGGTCGAGGCCCACGTCCGCGGCATCTTCACCAAGCTCAACCTGGCCCTGGACCCCGGCGATCACCGGCGCGTTCTTGCGTGCTCGCGTTCCTGCGGTCCTAGCTTCTTCGACCTGAAAGTGAGATCAACAAGTTGGGGTTGGGCCTCCGACCGCGACGTCCCGGACGGCGTTGAACAATGGGCGGGCCCATCCTTTCGGCTCGCGGTTCAGGTCGCTGCGAGGCAACGACTTGTTGCTTGCCGGCTCACCCGATGTTGAGACCGCGCTGTCCGGTGGCATTGAGCTGCTCGACCTTGAAGCGGTTCTCCCAGTTGCGCTCGTAGTGCTCCGCGGGGAAGTCGCTCGGGCTGGAGCCGGTGAGGAACGCCTCGCGGGCGGCGGCGCTGTACTGCTCGTTGCGGGGGCACCAGGGGGCGGCGGGGATGTACATGACGTTGCCCCAGCCCTGCTGGTTCTTCACGGGCGCCACGCTGTGGATCATGTCGCAGTGCCACCAGACGGAGTCGCCGGCCTTGACGTCCGGGATGCCGCTGAGGGCCTGCATGAGCAGCGGGTGCCACTTGTCGTTGGCGGGAAAGACCTGGTTGACGGTGACGCCGCACATGTCGTCCTCGGGCACGTCGGCCAGTAGCGGCCGCAGCATGAGGTAGGCCATCGCGTCGGCGATCGGGACGGTGTGCAGCACGCCCTGGTCGTGGTCCATGTCGGACAGGGCGGTCCAGCCCTGGAACGTGCGGAAGGCCGAGCACATCGTCGTGCCCGGGTACTGCGGTCCGGCCGTGCGGTAGGCCGCGTCCCACGGGTCGTACTGCTCGACGCTGCCGTCGAAGAGGTGCCGGAACGCCTTCTGATACGCCTCGGTCATCCACAGGTCGAGGGTCCCGGGGTCGAGGTGGGCACCGAGGCCGTTGGAGTCCGCGCCCGGCGGCCGACGGCGGATACGGTCCGGGTACATCGAGTCCCGGGTCGGATCGAACCACTGCACGCCCTCGGACTCGTGCGTCCACTGGCTGTTGAGAAACGCCTGCACGCGTGCCATCCGGTCGCTCTGCCGGGCCTGCATCTGCGGCGGCGACCAGTAGATCGGGTAGATCTCGGGCTTGGAACCCACGCTGCCGAAGAAGTCGTCGCCGGGGCCGCGGTAGTTCTCGAAGAACGCGTTGCTCTCGACGTAGTTGACGATGTCGCGGTCCCAGCCCACGGCCTGCTCGCGGTCGAAGTGTCCGCGCACGACCAGGCAACCACGCCGGCGAAGCAACGCCTGCGCGTCTGCCGATACCGTTCCGGCTTCGATGTCGGTGTAGTCGATGACGGGCCAGATGGTCTCGGCGCGCTGGCGTGCGGCGGTGATCTCGTCGACCTCGGCCTTGATCCGCTGTTCGACCACGGCGAAGACCTCCTCGACGGTAAGGCCGGAGGCGGCGATGCGGGCCCGCAGCGCAGCCTTGATCTGCCTGATCGCATCCGGGAGATCCGCCGGAGTCTGCTCCCAGTACGGCAGCGGGGGCAGCGGGGTGGTCTCGAGCAAAGGTTGGGCCGACACGGCAGCACTCCTTCTAGTCAGGACTCGTTACTAGGAACCGTACGGGACGTCCGCGATTTCGGCAAGACTCCTGACTAGAATCGTGACGTGATGCCTGCCAAGCCCTCGCTGGAGCTGCTACGTTCGCTGACCGATGAGCACGTCCTACGCGCGTTGATGCAGGCCAGGCGGCTGACCCGGGCCGATCTGGCCACCCGGACGGGCATCTCGAAGCCGACCGTGGGCGAAAGCGTGCGCCGCCTGACAGAGGCCGGGCTGCTCGTGGACACCGGAGAGCGGACCGCCGGGGGACGCGGACGCGGCCGTGTCGGCTCCTACTACGCTCTCGCCGACGACATCGGCGCCACCCTCGTGTTCAGCATCGCCCCCGAAGGTGTGGTGGCTGAGTGCGTCGACGTCTATGGAGATGTGGTCTCCAGAGCGGAGCAGCAGATCAGGCGACCGGCCCGGCCGGCGCAGGTCGCCGCTGCGCTGCGAGCCGCCGCCACCCAGGCCCAGCACAGCGCCGGCCTTCCGACGCGGTTGGCCGTGGTGAGCGCCGCGGACCCGGTGGACCGCACCACCGGTCGACTGATCCACCTGCCCGACGCCCCCTTCCTGCTAGGGCAACTCTCGCCCGTGGACGTGTTGGCATCACACGTCGACGTGCCGGTCATCGTCGACAACGACGTCAACTGGGCGGCGCAGGCCGAACGCGAGCACGGTGGCACGGGCACCTTGGACGACTTCGCCTACGTTTTCCTCGGAGAAGGACTGGGCTGCGCGGTCATCAGCGACGGAGCGGTACGGCGCGGACATGCCGGCATCGCGGGCGAGATCGCACACATCATCACGGCAGGTCCACAGGGGCAGGCAACCCTTTTCACCGAGGTGTTCGCCGAACTCGGCGTCCGGCGGGCCGGCTCGACAGCAGTCGACGTCGAGCGCCTCCTGAGCACGGTTGCCGGCCCGGACCCCGACGCTGTCGCCATGCGCGAGGCCCTGGGCCGCGCCATCAGCGGCGTGCTCGCTGCCGTGGTCGCGCTCACCGACCCGGAACTCATCATCATCGGCGGTTCCTGGGGCCGCCAACCGATCATCATCGAGGTCATCTCCTCAGCCTTCAAGCGCCTTCCCCGCAACGTTCCCATCCGACCTGCGCAGCTGACTGAGGAGCCATCGCTGGCCGGTGCGCGTAGGCATGCACTCAGCCGCCTACGATCCACCATCGTCGCCCTGCCCCACGAACAACGGACGGCGGAATCCCACCAGGCGGCAGGCTGACCAGCGCCCGAAACGATCTCTATCGCCTTCGATTCGAAGGTTCTCGGCCTACGAGCTCTCCCGCCGATCTCTTCGACCAAGCCTGGCCGGGGTCCCCGGAGGGTGGCGCCCTGCTGATGATCGGCGACGTTCGCCGCCACCGCACCGCCACTCCGGCGAGCGGAAGATTCCTGCCGACAATTCGGACACTGGTGTCACATTGACCTACCCGAATATTGACGTGGCTCGCTGAGAGATCCTATGTTTCTTTCGGGTCAGTCGAGACATCGGTGACCTTCGACCCTCCCGCCGGGCGAGCCCTGACCATCGCGCACCCGTCTCGAAAGGGCGTCGCGAATGACCATCTCACCACGATGGCGTGCTTCGGTACGTCGGACCCGGCCGCCGGCGGCGTCCGATATCTCCGTGTGCCCTGACTCCGTACCGCGCCGCAAAGCCGGCCTGGTATGGAGACCGGCGGCTGCCCACAGTTCGTTCATACATCCGACGTCGCGGTGTCGTTCGACGGCAGACCGGCATGGCCGCATGCCGACGTGCCCATAAGGAGAGGCTATCCATGCGTACCAGACGAAAGCTCGGCATCGCAGCGACCGTCGCAGCGCTTGCCGCGGCGACGTTCGCCATACCCCACTCGCCGGCACAGGCCGAGGTGCTCAACCCCAGGCAGGACTGGCTGCGCAACTCGGTGTCCGGCCTGTTCCTGCACTGGGGCATGCGTACCTCGCCCAGCCACTCTTCGTGCAGCGGATGGGAGGATGCCGTCACCGGCGGCGGCTGGTCCGCAGACTACTGGGTCCAGGAGACCAAGAAGCTGCACGCGAAGTACATGGTCCTGGCCTCATTCCACAGCCGGCTTGGGTACTCGCGGGCCTGGCCGTCGGCGATCCCGGGTAGCTGCAGCACCAAGCGGGACTTCCTCGGTGAGCTGATCAAAGCCGCGCACGCCGCCGACCAGAAGGTCATCCTGTACATGACCGACGACCCGCAGTGGCACAACGAGGGCGGGACCGAGTGGCTCAACTCGGCGGCGTACTCCAAGTACAAGGGCCGCAACGTCGACCTGCACAGCCGCAACGGCTTCGGCGAGTTCAGCTATGACAACTGGGTCGAGGTCATGGACAGGTACCCGACCCTCGACGGGTTCTGGGTGGACAACGACAACGCCTACTGGGAGTCGCACAACCTGTACCAGCTCGTGCACCAGCGGCGGCCGCACATGCTGCTCAGCAACAACAATGAGGACACGCCGGAGATGGACACGGTCTCCAACGAGCAGAAGACCGGGATGCCGATCCGGTACGACATGGCGACCGCCATCGGCACGCCGTTCCCCCGAATGATCGAGGCCTGCTACAAGCTGCCCAGCAGCGGCCCCTGGTGGTACGGCGGCTCCAACTCCACCGTCGACACCAAGCTCAACGTCGGGCGGCTGATCACCAACGCGGGCGGGTCGATCAAGTCCTTGATGGCCGAGACCGCGATGGTCAATGGTAAGTTCCCGTCGAACCAGGCCAACTACAACAACTTCCTCAACGGCTTGCTCACCCCCATCTGGGAGTCGCTCGACCGCGTCGAGGGCGGCGGGTACGGGTACGGCGGCTTCCCCGGAGGACCGTTCGGCAACGGCGCGTACGGAGCCACCACGGTCAGCAAGACCAACCCGAACCTGCACTACATCCACGTCATCGACAAGCCGACGTCCGGTAACTCGATCACCTTCGCCGACAACGCGTACAAGGTGGCCCGCGTGACCGACCTGCGGACCGGTGCGGCCCGGTCGTTCACCCAGGCCAACGGTGCGGTCACGATCAGCGGCCAGACCGCGTGGGATCAGTACGACACGGTCTTCAAGGTGGAGACCAGCGGCCGGGCGGGCATCTACCCGAGCAGCTCCCTGTCGGCGAGCGCGTCGGCGTCGGCCAGCGGGCACCCGGCCTCGGCCGTACTCGACGGCAAGTTCGAGACCTACTGGGACAGCAACTCGACGCTGCCGGTGAACATCACGCTTGACCAGGGCAGCGCGCGGAGGGTCCAGTACATGGGGATCAACCAGCGGGACTGGTCGCCGACCCACCCGCGGGACGGCTTCGGCGGGGTGCAGGACTCGGCCCGGATCAAGGCCTACCAGGTCCAGACAAGCAGCAACGGCTCGGCCTGGAGCACGGTGAAGTCGGGTACCCTGCCGAGCAAACGCGGGGTACAGATGATCGACCTGGGCGGCGTCACCACCCGGTACGTCCGGCTCGTCGTCACCAGCACGTGGTCGGGTTCGAAGGCGGGGAACTACTACAAGAAGCTGCGCATCGACGAGTTGTTCCTGGGTTCGGACTGGGCCAACGGTGGCGGCGTCGTCGAGCCGCCGCCTGGCGCGACCTACGAGGCGGAGAGCGCCACGCTTAGCCAGGCGGCGGTCTTCAGCAACCACACCGGGTTCACCGGCACCGGCTTCGTCGATTACACCAATGTGGAGGGCGGTTACATCGAGTGGACGGTCAACGTCGATGCCGCCCAGGCGGGCAGCGCCGCTCTCAGTATCAGGTACGCCAACGGCACGACCGCTAACCGGCCGATGGCCGTCAGCGTGAACGGCGCTCCGCCGGTGACGGTGAACTTCGGCGGCACCGGTAGCTGGGACACGTGGCAGGTCGCCAACCTGACCGCGCAACTGAACGCCGGCGCGAACACGGTACGGGCCACGGCGACCGGCGCCACCGGTGGGCCGAACGTGGACTGGCTCCAGGTCGTCACCGGCGGCTGACGAACCGGGTAACGACTGCGGGGTGGGCGCTGGTTGCCCACCCGTGCGTTTTTTGGGCCTTGCCTGGCAAGGGCCAGCGTTCGATGCTGTCAGGAACGACCGGGCCGGGGGTCGCTGGAGTACGAAATGTTCTCCGCCAGGCGATGTGAACGAGGCTTGCCACAACATTTCGGGGCTCACACCTCACTGTGGAGGGTTGGTCATGATGAAACGTCCCTCGTTGCCCATCCGCCGATCGAGAGATCGGGCCGCATGGATCACGGCCGCGCTACTGCTGCTGTCCGGCTCCGTCGTCGCCGGATCACCCGCGTACGGGGCCGCGCCGCCGCCCGCGGCCGCGGCCGCAGCCGCAGCCGCGGCCGCAGAAGAGTCTCCAACCGGCCGTTGGATCGTCCAGCTCGCCGAGCCCTCTGTGGCCGCGCAGTCGCACGCCCGCGGACAGGCCAAGCTGGACACGGCGGCCGCCGACAGCGCCGCGTATGCCGGGCACCTGCGAGAGGCGCATCGCGAGTTCACCGACCGGATGCGCCAGGTGGCCCCGAACTCGCGGGTCCAGCGCAACTACGAGGTGGCGTTGAACGGGGTCGCGGCGAAGATGTCGGGCGCCGACGCGGCGCGCGTACGCCGCATGCCCGGCGTCCGGGCGGTGACGCCTGACGCGGCGTACCAGCTCGACATGTACAGCACGCCGGCGCAGATCGGGGCGCCGGCCCTGTGGAACGCCGTCGGCGGGCAGGTGCACGCTGGCGAGGGAGTTAAGGTCGCGATTATCGACTCGGGCATATTCGTACGTACGGCGGCCGACGGTTCGTACGCGGGCAACCCGTGCTTCAAGGACGCCGGGTACAGCGCGCCCAAGGGCTTCCCCAAAGGCGACACCCGGTTCACCAACAACAAGGTGATCGCTGCCCGCGCGTACTTCCGCCCGGACGACCCTCCGATCGCCGGTGAGGACACTCCCATCCAGGGCACCGTGAACGCGAGCCCGCACGGCACGCATGTCGCCGGTACTGTGGCTTGCAACGCTGGAACGCCGGTGACCTTCCAGGGCGCGCAGGTCACGATCAGCGGCGTCGCGCCGCGCGCCTGGCTCATGAACTACCGGGTCTTCTACCCCAGCCGCAGCACGGACGACTTCCAGAATGGCAACGCGTACGTGGTGGAGCTGGTCGCTGCCATCGACCAGGCGGTGGCTGACGGCGCCGACGTAATCAGCAACTCGTGGGGTTCGAGCTATCAGAACACTTTGGCCTGGCCCGACCCGATGGTGCAGGCGGCGGAGAACGCCGTCGACGCCGGCGTGACGATGGTGTTCGCCAATGGCAACGCCGGCCCGGACGAGGCGACCGCCGTCGCGCCGGCCAACTCGCCGAAGGTGATCGGGGTCGGCGCGGTGACGAAGAACGCGACGATCGTGCCGGGAAACGTCGACGTGACCGCACCGGTCCCGGTGCCGGCCACGCTGACCGGAATGGCGGTAGGCCCGGCCGGGTTCGGGCCGCAGGTGACCACCACGCTCGGGCCCGCCGAGTACGTGCCCGCCGAGAACGTCGCCACCAACCACAGTTCACTCGGCTGTTCGCTGGCGGGCGACGCCAGCCCCTTCCCGGCCGGCTCGTTGACCGGGAAGATCGCGCTGATCGAGCGCGGCGGCTGCGAGTTCAGTGTGAAGGTGTTCAACGCACAGCGGGGCGGCGCCATCGCGGCGTTCGTGTACAACTCGGCCGCCGGTGGAGACAACCTGCAGTCGATGGGTCCCGGTACGCACGCCGCCGACGTCACGATTCCGTCGTGGTTCCTGCGTCGCTCCGACGGGCTGGCGATGCGCGACTTCGCCAACGCGCACCCTGGCCAGGCACAGGCGAAGTTCACCTACGCTCCACATGTCGCGCCTAACGTCGGTGACGTCATGGCCGGGTTCAGCTCGCGCGGGCCGACCCAAGACAAGATCGTCAAGCCCGACCTGGTCGCGCCAGGGGTGGACGTGCTGTCGTCCGGGTACGGCACGGGCGACTTCCCGGGGCCGTTTGTCGGCTTCGGCTCGGCGTCGGGGACCAGCATGGCCACGCCGCACGTCGCGGGCTCGGCCGCGCTGCTGCTCCAACTGCACCCCCGGTGGACCCCGGCGCAGGTGAAGTCCGCGCTGATGAGCACCGCGACCGAGGACGTCTACCTCGACACCACCCGAGCCACGAAGGCGGGCGTGCTGGACCGGGGCGCGGGGCGCATCGACCTGACCAGGGCCGGCAGTCCGGGCCTGACCCTCGACCCGCCGAGCGTGTCCGGTGGTGAGATCGCGGCCGGGCGCTCCGTGTCGTTCACGGTGCGCGCGGTCGACGTCGGTGGGGCTGGCACCTGGGACGTGTCCGCCGTACTCTCGCCGAACGCCGCCGCCAACCTGTCGGTCACCCTGGGGGCCAGCTCGCTGACGGTGCGCTCGCACGGATCCGCGAGCCTGCCGGTCCAGGTGGTGGCGGCCGCGAACGCCGCGCCGGCCAGCTACGAGGGCAAGCTCGTGCTGACTCGGCGGGGTGGCGGTGGCCAACTGCACCTGCCGCTGTCGGTACGGGTGGTGCCTACCCAGATCCAGGCCCAGGTGCTGCTGGTGGACGATGACGGCTCGTCCGCGGGCGGGTTCGCCGACTACGCCGGCGTGTATCGCGGCGCGCTGGACCGGCTCGGGATCAGCTACACCTACCTCGACGTATGGAACAGCGGGTTCCCAGGGCTGAACGCGCTGTTCGGGTATCGGGCGGTGATGGTCTTTACCGGCGACAACAACAGCTTCGACACCAGCGGGTTCTCGCTGAGTGACCACAACCGGCTGTCCGAATGGTTGGACAGCGGTGGGCGGCTGCTCGCCTTCGGGCAGAACTTCGCCGAAGCCGAAGACGACAACGCTGACTTCGATTCGACGCGGCTCGGTCGGGCTCGGCTGTACCACGGCTACCTGGGAGTCGCCGAGGAGCAGGGAGCGCTCTACGGTAGCGCGCCCCCGCCCGCACCGACCGCGGCCGGTGAGGGACCTTTGGCCGGGCAGTCGGTGGGCTTGACCGCTACCGAGAACTCGGTGGAGGCGACCTCGGCGCTCGGCGATACCGACACCTATAACGCGTTGGCCACGATGACCCGCTTCTTCCGGCCGCTGTCCAGCGACGCGCAGCCGTCGTGGGGGCTGGGCTTCGGCCGCTCGTCGGAGCCGAGCCTGGAGGAGGCCCGGCTGCAGTTCCGCTACCGCGGCGCCGTGGTCGGTTTCGGGCTCGAAGGGGTCGCCGGCGGTACGGCCGGTCAGGACGCCATAACCAAGCCGCTGCTCAACTGGTTGCTGGATGAGGTGAGCGTGGCCCGCATCGACGCCTCGGTCCGCGCGGCCAAGACGGTGACCTTCACCGCGACGGTCGCGTCGAGCGCGGGCGCGTCGTTCACCTCGTTCCGGTGGGACTTCGGGGACGGCAGCCCGGTGGTGACGACGAGCGGACCCGTCGTCGAGCACCGGTACCGTCCTGCTGGCACCTATCAGGTACGGGTGGAAGTGACCGATTCGCTCGGCCACCACACCGTCGCCAGCCGGAAGGTCACTGTGCCGCCGGCACGCTGAACGCGACCGCCGCGGCAGTCGCGGGAGAGCCGACATGCGGGGTGGCTCGCACGTCGGGTTCGCGCTGAGGCCGTCGGAGAGAGACCTGCCCAGCAGGCACCTCGCCGGCGGCCCAACGGCGCGCCTGCGTCGACGGGACGACCTCCATGCGGGTGAGGACGGCCCGGGTGGGGGCAGCGGCGGCCCGGATCGGGCGCGGATTAGAGTCGCGCCCGATTGTGGATGCGGGTCGTGATGCGAACGGAGCCGTGGTGGTGGCGGTGGATGCGGTTCTGCTTGATCGAGGCGGCGTTCGCCGACCCGGACCTGGTGCGGCGCCGGCGCTACCGGGAGCAGCTGCTGTCCTACCTGCGCGACGACAGCGTCGAACCGCTGGTGCTGCGCCGCCTGGCCCAACGCAACCCCGGACGGGCCAGCGTGGTGTTCCGGCGGTTGCTGAAGAAGCCCATGTTCGACTGGGCCCGCGACGGTGAGGAGCTGCTGCGCAGG
>WNFX01001972.1_pt1 | contig 42329 bp, 39 predicted proteins | sample 5400111 | NCBI WGS metagenome assembly WNFX01 (sample SAMN13153363, study PRJNA577476) | soil metagenome | isolation source: 40 cm soil or saprolite under grassland replicate 1 | place: USA:California | collected 2016-06-15
AGCGGTCCACCAACAAAGACGAATCCAACCGATTGACCCGCGGCGTTCTGGCAATGAACATTAGCGATTATCCCACACCGTGGCAGCGCAAGATGATGTGGGCGGCGCTCACGGCCTTCTGTGTGGTTCTTCTCATCCTAATCATCGGCACGGTGATTTGGGCCAGCGCCAATGTCATTAGCTTCCTCCAACCGATCCTGATCCCGGTGGCCATCGCAGTGATTCTGACTTATCTGCTAGACCCGCTGGTGACGAAAATGTCTCGCGGAACACTTAGTCGCACCAAGGCGGTCGCTCTGCTTTTTGCCATCGCCTTTTTCGCCCTTGGTGGATTGGCGGCGTGGCTTATTCCGACCATCTCGATACAAAGCGCGAATTTCGCCAGACAAGTCCCCGCTTATACCGAACGAGCTCGCGACTACGTTGTAGATCTAATCTATCGATTCGATCAAACGTTCGGGTTTCTCGGCAGCGGACGCGCAAAGTCTGCATCCACAAGTTTTACAAACTGGCTCATCGGATCTGCGCCCTCTGCTTCTCCTCATGCACAACCGACAGCTTCCCCCGGGCCCACAGCTTCCGGGACTGCGCCCGCCGCTGAAACCATCGCGCCGAGCGCGCCAAAGCTGACGACTGCCGAACGGCAGCGCATTCAGGCGTACGTGGAAAAGCAAATGCCTAACTTGCAGCAGGCGCTTCCAACGCTGATGGAAAAGTTCTGGGACATTCTTAAGAAAAGCATCGGCGGCTTTCTTGGCGTCACCGGTTTTTTGCTCAGCCTAATCCTGGTGCCGATCTATCTGTTCTTCCTACTGAACGAGAAGCCGCGCATCCAGCAGCACTGGCGAGAATATTTACCGCTCCGCGCGTCGCCTTTCAGGGACGAAGTCGCGGAGCTTTTATCGGAAATCAATAGCTATGTCACCGCTTATTTTCGAGGACAACTACTGGTGTGCCTGGTGGATGGCATCCTCATCGGCGCAGCGCTGATGCTTCTCGGTCTCAATTTTGCACCTGTGATTGGTGCGCTTGTTGTTGTGCTGACAATGGTCCCTTACATCGGGATCATTATCTGCTGGGTGCCGGCCGTTCTGATTGCAGCTTTCCAATGGGGCGATTGGGCTCACCCGATCTGGGTAACAGTAATTTTCATCGTTATACAAAACTTGGAAGGCATATTCTACGCCCCACGAATCGTTGGGAATTACGTTGGATTGCATCCGATGACGGTGATCGTATCGATCTTTGTCTGGGGTTTGATCATTGGCGGGGTAATCGGTCCCCTCCTTGCCGTACCGCTTACGGCCACCGTTAAGGTATTGCTGGGACGATATGTTTGGAGCCGGCGTTTGAGGGAAAAGATCGAGGACTCGGTTAAATCAATTCCTGTAGTTCAAGAGCCAGAGGTAGTGACTCGTTCTTAGCCTCGGTGGTCGGCACGGGTGCGATGGGAAAGAAGAAGCGGATCGTTGCGCCTCAAGAGACAACATGAAAATCGCGGAACGAACCGAAGAGGCTGGATATAGAAGAATTCGCCAATCGCTCTCTGGTCTGGAGTCTTTCATTCAACGACAGGTTTGGCCAGCTCGCCTCGCTCTTGTAGCCGCTGGGTTGGCAATCGCCATTCTGCTCTGCGCGCTTTTTTTCAGGTATGGTTTAAAACTGTATGCGAACTGGCATCAAACCCGCTTGTTACAACAGGCCGGTTCCATGCTGCAGCAGGGAAGATTTACTGAAGCAACGCAGACCGCACGAGAGCTCGTGGCACAACATCCCGATTCTCTGCCCGCCCTCTACGTACTAGCGGAAGCAGCGGAGAAGCAAAATCTCGAAGAGGCGATTTCGTGGCGCGGACAAATCGCGCGCTTGCGTCCAAAAGATCCGGACAGTCAGCTTAATCTTGTTTCCGCGGCGCTCCGCTTTGGCAAACTCGATCTTGCGCGAAAAGCGCTCGATCAAATTCCTGCCAATGATCGTGACAGGGCCGCCTTTCACGTTGTCGCAGGCTGGCTGGCGTCTGCGGAAGGAAATTTTGCCGAACAAGAAGAACAATTCGCCGCCGCAGTAAAGAAAGAACCCAAGAACGATCTCTACCAGTTCAATCTCGCGGCGCTGCAAATCCATTCCAGCGACGCACAAAAGAAGGCAAACGCCCGCGAAAATCTCGAGCGGCTTAGCAAGCTCGTCCCGTATCGGACGGGCGCGGTGCGCGCGTTGCTTAACGATGCTGTGGGACGCAATGATCTCTCAGCGGCGGATAACTTCGCGCAACAGCTCCAGATGTCTCCGGAGCTTACCTTCGGCGATTACCTTCTCTGCCTGAATTTTTATCGGAAGCTTGATGAGAAAAAATTCCACGTGTCGCTGGAACGAGTAAAACCCTTTGCCGCAAAAGATCCATCCGATCTCGCATCACTCATAGAATGGATGAATCGAAATGAACTTACCCAAGAGGTTGTTAAGTGGATAGAGAAGCTTCCGGCAGAGAAACTGAATGCGCCGCCAGCCGCTGTTGCTGTGGCAGACGCGTACGCTAAAGCGAAGAATTGGACGCGATTGAAACGATGGACCCGCAAAGGAATGTGGGGCGAATCCGACTACCTGCGTCTTGCATATCAGGCAATCGCCATACGCCAATCGCGAGAAAACCCTCCAGACGACTTCGACAAGCTCTGGCGCAGCGCAGAACGATCGACGAACGACCAGCCGGAGCGTGAACTTGTCCTGGCGCGTCTCGCGTCGAAATGGGATCTGGAGAAGGAATCCGAACGACTGTGGCACCGCGTCGCAGAAAACCCGCCTTTGCGCCGCGAGGCGCTCGACGCGCTTCGCCGCCTTTACCGCGGAGACAATGATACCGGAAAACTTTATGATGTCCTCCGGCGTCTGCACGAAAGCTCTCCTAACGAGGCGCCGATTACGGCGGATCTCGCGCGACTCGGCCTCAATCTCGAGCGAGATGTCGAACATTCACATGATCTCGCCAAGGAGGCGTATGATCGCGCGCCAAACGAGGTCAATTGCGCCGTAACTCACGCGTTCTCTCTTTATCGCCTGGGCCGAAGCCCGGAAGCTCTTGCAATTATTCAAGGATTGCCAGGCGACCAATTACGCGATCCGCACGCAGCGGTTTACACGGCGTTGCTGCTGGCCGATGCAAGCCAAATCGACACAGCAAAGGATTACGTCGACGCGGCGGACCACGGAATTTACCCTGAGGAAAAAACCGTGCTGGAGGAAGCAAGAACGAAAATCTCGAGCGCAACTGCGGCTCCGTCGCCAGCGCCTTCACCCGTTCCCGCTCAATCAAGTCCAAAGCCGGCATCAACACCGTAGCCGTTGCTATAGCCGCTTCGCTGCGAAGCGTGACGCGGACGTCGCTTGCAACACGCGCGTCACGCGTCTCGTAAAGATACGAACACAGTGATTTTGTTCACCGCTCGCTTTCCTCTTTCGCGATCGCTCTCGTCCAATGCGCAATATCCTTCGCGTTCATATGGACACGCGCCTGCAATCTGGCATCGCGAAATCCCCCCGGATAAATGTAACCGAACAACACCAAATGACTGAGCAAAACGGGCCAGTCCGGACCAAAGCGGCGAACCAGATGCGGCCAATCGAGTCTCTCTGCCCAGCTTTGAAGGATGTGCGCTATGTCGGCACCATCGAACCGTTCGCGTTCCATGATGTACGCCTTCATCCAAATCATTTCCTCTGGCGCACAAAGCTTCACCTGCAAGCCGAGAAACTTGCTGTTATGCGCCTGCTCAAACCACGAATCGTCCACTTCGCACAATCCGTTGCCCGCGCGAAAAATCAGATCGATGCAATCCCGGCCGCGTTCCGCTTTGGCGAGCCAATGCGGAAATGTTTCTTCCGTCTCGTACCCCGCGCGCTTGAGTGCATCGAGAGCCAAATCGATATGTTGCGGCCGCAGATATAGATCGAAATCTTTTGTCTGACGCGAGACGCCTGTATAGACCTCCACCACGTACGCACCGCCAATCAAAAACGGAATGCCCGCATCCTGCAATGCGGCCACCGATCTGCGATGAAGGCGATTGGCTTTACCTTTGTCTTTCCGGGCCGCTGCTCTCTTTGCAGTCATCACCCATCATAACGCAATCAAGACGCAGAACGCGCGCATGGATGGCGAGTTCCCACGAGCCTGCGCATCAAGTGTCGCAGAGCTCCGCCCTCCTAAAAACGTCCGCTGACGCCAGCGATTACGTTTCTCAAGGAAGATGGCTAAACGCGCGCTACGAATCGCGGCGACCGCGGACCTTCATTACGGCAAACACTCGCGCGGCACGTTACATGAAGCGTTTGCCGAGATTTCAGGCAATGCCGACATCTTGCTGCTTTGCGGCGACCTCACGGATTATGGACTTCCCGAGGAAGCGGAGGCACTCGTCGCCGATATTCGCGCTGCCGTGAAAATCCCGATGCTCGCAGTACTGGGTAATCACGACTTCGAATCGGGACAAGCAGAATTAGTCTGCAAGGTTCTTGATGATGCAGGCATCAACGTGCTTGACGGCGAAGCCATCGAAATCGCAGGAGTCGGCTTTGCAGGCATCGCCGGTTTCGGAGGTGGTTTCGGCCGCCGAATGCTGAACGCGTGGGGCGAGCCACTCATTAAACAATTTGTGCAGGAATCAATTACTCACGCCGTCCGGCTGGAACAGGCCCTCGCCAAACTGCAGACAGAACGGCGAATCGTAGTACTGCATTACTCCCCTATCCGTGCCACGCTGGAAGGTGAAGATCCCGAAATTTTTGCCTTTCTTGGTTCCAGCCGATTGGAAGAGCCGATTAATCGGTTCCGCGTTAACGCAGTCTTTCACGGGCACGCCCACAATGGCATTCTCGATGGTAAGACTTCGACCGGCATTCCCGTTTACAACGTCTCTGCGCCGGCGCTTCGCAAAACCGGCAAGCCTTACCGTGTTGTCGAATTGTAGGGCCTCTGCGTCAGACGCCCATCGATCCGAGCGGTTTCGCAGCTACCACATGCCATGCTTCTACATCGGCGCGGCTTTCTGTGGGAGAAACACATCGAACAGCTTTCAACGAGTCAAACGCTACTTCAGGAAATGGAACGTCAATCGAATGTGTCAACAGCTGTCGATCCTGAGTCGAGATCGTCTTGTAGAGGAGGCTCAAGTGCGGATTGAGCTGGTAATCAGACAAATTTTGCGTCGCGATACGAATGCTTTGATTAAGCCGCTGCAATTTTGTCGTCACAGCGAACTGCACGAAAAGTGTCTTAGTAAACTCCGAGAACCCACTGACCTCGAGAGACTGCAGCACAATTCGTTCGCAGCCTTGCGCGGCTTTTGAAAGCATTTCGTCAACTGTGTCCGTACCCTCCACTCCGACGTGGACCGTCACATGCGGTTCAAATTCAGGCGCGTTATATCGTTCCGCGAGATCGTTAATGACACTCTGGAAATAACTGCGTGCTGGCTCAGCTGGAATGAGCCAGTAAGCAACAACGATTCGTCGAGACACAGGGCAGCTGAAGATCTCTTTTGTAGCGGCAGGCGCGTCGCCTGCAAAGACGAAACACCTGCAGCTTGTACGGCTGCCGCCACGACTTCCCGTGTAGTTTTTGCACGAAAGTGCTTTAGGAGTGTCATGCGTCCTCGCATCGCTTTTCATATCTCGGGCCAATGTATTTGCGCTCGTTGATTGTTAGCGTTCGTTGAATACTACTGATCACTTACTTTATGGCCACGAATGTTCTTGGAACCGAGCTGAAATATTGTTGTCGCGATCCTATGACCGGATTTTATCGGGACGGGTTTTGCCGCACCGGACCTGAGGATATCGGGCTTCATACGGTCTGCGTGAAAGTGACGCGGGAATTTCTTGATTTCTCTGTGCTTGACGGAAACGACCTTGTCACGCCGCATCCGGAATGGGGTTTTCCCGGATTGAAGCCAGGCGATAAATGGTGCGTTTGCGTGACTCGCTGGAAAAGCGCACTGGATCACAACCGCGCGGCTCCCGTTGATCTTGAAGCAACGCACGCCTCCGCGCTCGAGTTCGTCACGCTGGAGGAACTGAAAACGTACGCCCTTTCCCAGTAGAGCGCGCGGTTGAATTCGACTAAGTTTGCCGCCACGCTAATCCCGATTTGAACCTTCCGTTTAGCCTTTTTCTGGCGCTGCGGTACTTGAAACCAAAGCGCACCTTTCTCTCCATCATCACACTCATTTCGGTCCTGGGAGTGATGCTCGGTGTGACGGTGCTGATCCTCGTCATTTCTGTCATGACCGGGTTTGACCGCGAGCTGCGCCAAAAGGTGATCGATTTCGATGCGCACATTCTGGTGAGCACGGAAGACGTCTTGCGCGACTGGCGAACGCTCAAGACAAAGATCGACAACACGCCGGGCGTGGTTGCGACGGCTCCCTATATCCAGGGACCGGTGATCGTCGAATTTCAAAACCGGCGAGTTGCACCCATGATTCGCGCCGTCGATCCCGTTCAGGAAGAGAAGGTCATTCCGCTGAGAAAATTCATCAAGTACGGCAAGCTCGATCTGGAAGGTGAATCGACCGTACTCGGGATTGAGCTCGCCCGCAAACTGCAGGCAAGCGTTGGTGACAAGATCACGGTCTATTCGCCGGGCAATCTTGGCCAGATCCTCGATGGCATCAAAAAACTGGAGAATGCGACGGGAGACGAAGAAAAGAAGGCGATCGACCAATTACGCGAGGTCATCCTGCCGAAAGAATTAACTGTCACCGGTATCTTTGAGACTGGGCATTACCTGCACGATTCCGAGTTTCTGCTCGTGCCGGTCTATGTAGGCCAGGAGTTATATGGGCTGGGAGATGGGTTGCACGGCATCACCGTCAGGACCGACAACCCGTACAGCGCCGAGCGTGTAAAACAGGCAATAGGACAATTTCTCCAACCTCCCGAATACGCGCAGACCTGGATCGACATGAACCGCCAATTTTTCGAAGCCGTGCGACTCGAGCGCACCGTGATGTTTTTCCTGCTGTTCTTCATCGTGGTCGTCGCAGCCTTTGGAATCATGAGCACGCTTATCACAGTCACAGTGCAAAAACGGCGCGAGATTGGGATCATGAAAGCCCTCGGGGCGAACATTGCGCAAGTCATCTGGGTTTTCCTTGGACAGGGAACAATCGTTGGCCTCTTTGGAACCCTGACAGGATTAGGACTCGGAATGACGTTAATTCGTTACCGCAACGAGTTCAGCCAGTGGCTTGCAAGCACATTGCACATCGAAATCTTTCCGCGCGAAGTTTATCAATTTTCGGCAATCCCGGCGGAAGTCATCCCAAGAGATGTCGCCATCATTTGTATCAGCGCGTTTTTTATTTGCTCAATTGCCGCGCTGATTCCTGCATATTTCGCCGCACGGCTCGATCCGGTGAAGGCGTTGCGCTACGAGTAGTCTCTTCTCTTACTCCTGCTCGTGCTCTTGCTCGCAATCGAATTCGCAAAGGCCTCAAGTGTGAACGTGGCATAATCATATCCCTCCGCCCACTCGCTTTGACGCGGGCCAGCCACGTTAAGGACATCAATCTTGTTCTTACGGACAAACTCGCCGATCAATCTCGCGGCATCTTCACCGGAAACTCTGGACGCATCCACGAGCAAGTGTGGACGTTGTTGCCTAACGCAAAATTGGGCCGTTTGCTCCGTGCCGCCAGTTAACTTGCCAGGGTAAATAATGACAGTCCCATTTGAATCTTTGACGTTCTGCAAGGTTCGCTCGGTGAAACCGCCGCCTTCCAACTCCCTCACTGGATAACGATCTGGAATCCTGCCCAATTCATCAAGACGTCCAGTTGGACACCAACCGCCGGCCTTGATTCGGTGCTTCAGCGCAACATCAAGCGCTGCGCGATCAACGCCTGTCTGTCCGCCCGAGATGATTTTCACCTGCCTTCGGCGCGCTTAGTCGCCGGTAGGAACAATGTCCGCACGTTCCACTATTAGGATCACCGCGCGTTCAGGCGCCCGCGTGCGGTGTCGCACGCCTTTGGGAACAACGAAGCCCTGCCTCGGCGCCAGGTCGACGACGCGATCTTCGAGGTCGATTAGGAACCGGCCATCGACAACAAAAAAGAATTCGTCAATGTCCTGATGTTCGTGCCAGTGATATTCGCCCTGGATCACAGCCAGCCTGACCACCGAGTCGTTCACCTTGCAAAGCGTCTGGTTGTACCATTTGTCGGTGCAGGCATTGGCTAATTTCTGCACGTCGATAAGCTCGAGCGGTGCATGTAAAATGTTGAGGTAAGTCTTGTACGGAAAATTTTGCGGCGATTTATTGGATTCCATGAGTTGTAACTTAAACGCACACCGCGCGCTGGTCGCAAGACAACTATAGTGGCAGGCGTGTCGCCTGCATTCGTGTAGGAGGTGCAGCCGACACGGCTGCCTCTACAGAAAAAGATTCACTCTTCGCCGTCGAAATAATCCGTTTCTTTTCCCTTTACGACAACTCGATCGGCCGCGGAGGACTTATTCATCTTCCATTTCCCGCTGTCCGGATAGTAGCACGACTCGCCGATTGGATTGTCTGCGATCACGTAATAAATGAAGTCTTCCTGGCCAGAATTAATCAGTTGATGCGGTTCGTCGGGTCCGAAAACGAATGCGTCTCCAGGCACGACTTCAGTTGTACCGTCCTTGTGACGAACGCTCCCTTGTCCAGAGACGACTAAATAGAGCTCCCATTGCGCCGAATGCGCGTGATAGGGAAAAGCTGGTTTTCCTGGGGGCACTCGATTCCATTCCAGGTCAAATGGATGACGCTTGGACAAATCGAGCGAGGTCGGTTCGCGCCCGAGCGCTTCCGAAATTCCCCTAAACGACACGGCATATTTCCCACTGGGCGACTGCCAGTTCTCTTGTTTGATCTCGTTTAGATTTACTTTGCGCATACAGAAAAACCATAGCGGCGGTCTGTGACCGCCTGCCTACGAGCCGGCGTCTGACACAGACGCCCTCCAAAATCGGGTTCATTCTTCGCCATCGAAATAGTCAGTCTCTGTCCCTTTCACGACCACTTCTTCCCGGCCATCTGTTGTGACCGCCCATTTTCCGCTGTCGGGATAATAACAGGAATCACCGGTCGCTCCCCCGCTGCGCGGATTATCGGCAATCACGTAATAAACAAAATCTTCGTCACCGCTATTCCAAAGCTGGTGTGCTTCGCCTGGCTGAAAGAAAAATGCATCGCCGGGTCCAACCTCGGTTGTCCCGGCCTTGTCGCGCACGCTGCCACGACCGGAAACGACGAGGTAAAGCTCCGATTCAGCCGCGTGCGCGTGATAAGGACAAAGGAATTTGCCTTTTGGAATTCGGACCAACGTCAGGTCAAAGGGATGCCGTTTCGAAAGATCGAGTGACTCCGGCTCGCGTCCAAGGGCAATGGAAACATGTTTCATGAATCGCCCAAACTTTCCTTTCGGCGATTTTCGCTCCTGGTCAGGAATGTCTTTCAGATTTGCTTTACGCATATGGAAGAAACTCCAATTTATCCTGACGAGAGTCGCCTTCTAGTGGCGATTGAAAAAATTGCTATCCCAGCCCAAATCACGTTCACAAAAGACGAAGGATACGCCCGATGAAAGATCGTGTTCGCGACCAAGAAAACGCTGCCGATGATGTTGAGGAGTTGGTAAGCAGTTGAGTCCACCTCCAATTTTTTAGATGAAACCATCGCGTAAGCCACCAAAAGCAGGGCGGCTCCTGTCCATCCAATCGTATCGAACCATATGTGATTGTTCATACTCGCTAAAAGTCATCTCATAAATGGCGCTGTCATGTTGAGCAAAGCGAAACATTTTTATTTCAACGGTGGGATCGAGCGGGATTCAATACGAGATTCTTCGCTTCGCTCAGAATGACATTGTGAGATGCCTTCTACTCTTTCCGTAGCGATTGCATCAAGCATTCCACTTCTTCGGCAGTTTTTGTTTCAGTTTCTCGACCGGCTCGAAGAGGTCGCCGAGTTTTTCGACGCGGGCGAGAACTTGATCGGAGCGGAATCTCAAAAGCTCCGCTTTTTTCTTTTTCAGGCAGTTTTCCACTTCAGTCCATTTGACGGGAGTTGAAACTGTCGGTTCTTCCCTCGCACGGAGAGAATAGACGCAGATCGTCGTTTTGTGTTCGTCGTTCTGGCTCCAATCCACGAACACTTTGCCTTTCCGTACTGCCTTGGACATGTTGGAGGTGACTCGATCGGCACGTTCACGCTCCAGATACTGGGCGAGGAAGCGCGACAGATCCTTGGTTTGATCGTAGGTTACCGGCGTATTCAGCGGCACGTAGACCTGCAATCCTTTCGATCCGCTCGTTTTGGCAAACGATTTCAGTTTCACTTTGCCTAACAAATCGCGGAGCCATAGCCCCACCTGGCAGCATTGGACGATGTCGGCCGGAGCGCCGGGGTCGAGGTCAAAAACCATCATCGTTGGACGCTCTATATCGTCTTTGCGCGACAACGACGTGTGCAACTCGAGGTCGGCGAGGTTGGCGGCCCATACAAGCGTCGGCAAATCATTGGCCAGGCAGTAATGCATAACCCGCTGGTTTCCCTCGCTCCAGACCTTCGCCGTCTGAACCCACTTGGGCCGATGCGAGGGGCAATTCTTTTCGTAGAAAAATTGCCCATCCACGCCGTCAGGGTACCGCTTCATCGTGAGCGGACGGTCCCTTAGATGTGGCAAAAGGACTGGCGCGATGCGGATGTAGTAGTCGATTACCTGCCCTTTTGCGAAGCCGGCTTTTGGATAGAGTACCTTGTCGAGATTCGATACCTGAATCTTACGATCTTCGACCACTAACTCGGCTTTTTCAGGCATGGTTGAAAGGGCAACGTCCAACGCTCGACGTCCAACGTCCAACGTTGAATTAGTTTTCAGGCAAAGAACCGCTCAGGCGGGAGCAGAGGCTGCGGTTTGCAAATGCGCGCCACACAATGCTCCCAGCTTTCGTGGCCGCTGAGGATCTCAATTTCCACCCGCAAGAAATAGATGGGCACCTTCACTTCGCCATCAGCCAAACGCGGCATGCGCACCGAATCCTTTTCTGTTGTCACAATCATCTCCAGGTCGCGCCGGATACAACGTTTGATGAAGCTGATTAGCTCCGCTTCGGAATAGTAATGATGGTCAATGTAACGGGTGGCCAGATCGACATGCGCACCGAGCTTTACCAATGCGGCTTCAAAACTTTCCGGCGCAGCGATGGCGCTGATTGAGCCGATGAAAGCACCACGCAACCGTTCCAGCGGCACTTTTTCACCGGTGAAGACATTCTGCAGGTAGAGCGGCTTATGCGCGCATTCGATAATCTCGGCGGTGCGATTGTAGCGACGAATGCGCTTCATCAGGGCATCATTCGGTTCGCCGGTGTTTTTGGTGATGAAGATGTAGCTGGCACGCCTCAGATTTCGCGGCGCCTCGCGCAGCGTGCCTCGAGGAAGAAGGAATTCATTACCGAACGGGGCTTGCCGATCCACAAGGACGATGTCCAGGCGATGTTTGAGATGCAGATACTGCAAACCATCGTCCAGCAGGAGGGTATCAATCTTCCATTTGTCGATGGCAAGCAGACCACTTTTGACGCGGTCTTTGTCTACGAGGACGATCACGTTCTTCAAGTTATGCGCGAGCATGTAAGGCTCATCACCGGCCGTACGCGAATCCAGCAAGAGCGATGCCCCGTCGGATACGATTCGTGGAGGATCGCCGTCTCCTCTGTACAGCCGACTTAGTAAGCTTCGTTTGCGCGGCACGCTTTTGTAACCGCGACTCAGAATTGCCACTCGACGCCCGCCTGTTTGCAACGCGCGAGCAATTTTTTCGACGATCGGCGTCTTGCCCGTCCCTCCGACCGTCAGGTTGCCCACGCTGATCACCAAAACGCCAAGCGCGCGCTCGCGGAAAATTCTTTTCCGGTAAAAATAAAGCCGTAGCTGCACGAGCCGATCGTAAACGAAGGAGAGTGCGTAGAGGATGCCGCGTAAAATCGAGGCTCGAACGCCATGACGACGTTCCAGCACAACGTCGATTCCAAACTGTTCGAGATTTTCAAGCCGCCTGCCCATGGTAAATTAAGTGATCAGTAATATTTGATCGGATAAAATCCGCACCTCTGTTATCGGCGCGCGTGACGATTGTACGAGACAACGGTGATCGGACGACGCGCTTCATAGCCGCAGCGACCCGATCTGGATGTTGCAACGTGACGGCGCAGATTGTCGAGCCACTGCCGCTGAGGAAGGCGCCAAGCGCACCCGCTCTTTCCGCCGCAGCAATGACGCCGGGAAGAAACGGCATCAGTTTTGCGCGAAACGGCTGATGGATGAAATCGCTGAATGCGCCCCGCAGGTTTTTGTAGTTTTTTGAAGCGAAGGCCGCAGTAATTGAACACGCGTTCCCGCAATTCTCAACCGCTGCGGCATGCGAAATTTTGGATGGCAGGAGCTTTCGCGCTTTCAAAGTTCGAATTTCAAGCTCCGGAACCAGTAAAACGAAATACAACTGCGACGAAACTTTAAAGCGCTGAAAGAAAGGGACACCGCGCTGCGTCATCCGGTCGGCACGGAGCGCGGACCCTACCACCACCGTAAAACCGCCGAACGTCGCCGGGGCAGCGTTATCGGGATGACCTTCCAATTCGGCGCATAGGCGGAACAGCGTCAATTGATCGAGCGGAGCGCCGCTGAGCCGGTTGAGCCCATGCAAAATGCCAAGCCGAATGGTTGCGCTGCTGCCCAGACCTCGCGACCTGGGAATTTCTTCGACGATTGAAAGAGAAAACGGAAACGCGCGGCGACGGGCCTGTTTGAAAAATCGCTGCGCTGCATGTGAGACAATTTGCGGGTGGGGTTGTTCCGGCGACCGACCGCTAGTAACTGTTACGCTGTTATAAATGCGCAGTGCGACACCGAGACAATCGAAACCAGGACCGAGATTTGAGGTGCTCGCCGGAACGCGAACGGTAACTTGCTGCATTCGAAAACGGAGTGTAGCGACGCCCAGCTTCAGCGGCAACCGGTCCTTTAGGCCATGCCGCATCGAAAGTATGCCCTTGGATACGGGTGACAAAAATGAATCCTGGATGGATTGATGCGAGATTGTTTCGAGACTTCCAAGCCGAGGGAACGGACGCGCACAGGCTCTGCACGATGGAGGATGGCTGGGTGGAACGGTTTGGGCACGACATCCTCATCTCGTTTAAGAGAGTGCTGGTCCGCGAGCGACTCATCCAGGAATTGAAGGAGTGGGCAAATGGCGTCCTTTTCAACTTTGCACGCATTTTCGCTCGCTTCGTTCCTCGAAGAAATGAACAACGCGAACCGCCGCAGCTGATATGTGGCGACCCGGCTGAAAATCTACAGACGATCGCTACCGAGCGACGTTTGAAATTTGGGATCGACTTCGGTGCGGGCTTCTCTGTGGGCTTGTTTCCCGATCAGAGAGAGAATCGCAGCTATGTCCGTCGCATTGCCCCCAAACGGCTGTTGAATTGCTTTGCCTACACTTGCTCTTTTTCGCTGAGTGCGGCCTATGTGGGAGCAACAACCCTTAACATTGACCTTTCCAAGAAATCTCTGGCACGCGGACGCGAGAATTTTGCGTTGAACAACCTGGCAACCCTGGGCCATCGCTTCATCGCAGACGACGTGGTGACGGTATTACCGCGGCTAGCGCGTAAAGGCGAGAAGTTTGATGTCATTATTCTCGACCCGCCAACTTTTTCGCGTTCGCCTGGAGGAAAGACTTTTCACGTTGAAAACGATTTCGAAACGTTGCTCGTCAATTCCCTCGAACTAGCGGAGCGAAGCAGCCATGTTCTGGTCTCGACTAATTGCTCCACATTGCGTGAGCATGCGCTGGAAGTCGTGGCCCGTTATGGACTTAAGGCAGCGCGCCGCGCCGGTACGCTTCATCGATCCCCTCCACTGCCCGATTTTCCACCGGGCGCAGGTGCCAGCTCGATTTGGCTTACCCTGCGTTGACAGGTCGATGCGCGCAGGGCAGGATCAGAATTCGAATCATTAAACGAAATGGATCGTTCATCTGCCGAAGTTGCTACCGAATATCCAGAACGCGGACTGCATTGGGTGAAAGAACAGGTTGAGACAGCTCTCAGCGAAACTGAGGATTATGTTCGCGAAAAACCTGCGCAGTCGCTTCTGTGTGCGTTTATGGCTGGGTACATTTTGAACCGGTTGCCGCTGGGCCGAATCGTGGGCGGTCTCCTCCGCTTGCTCGTCGTGGCCTTAAGGCCTGCGATTCTGATCTACGGTGCTGCGAAGCTCTATCGGGCGGCTCAGGAAGAAAAATGATGTCGTGGAAGCCCTCGGTAAGGCGGGTGCCTGTCTCAAGACCTGCGTTTTTATACAAGCGCCAGTAAGATTACTTCTCAAGCGTGAAGCCAATCTTGAGCGTCACCTGCCAGTGACCGACTTTGCCGTCCTCGACATCCCCACGGGTCTCGGTCACCTCAAACCAGCGCATGTTGCGGACGGTCTTTTCAGCGCGTGCCAGGGCATTTTTTATCGCCTCTTCAAATCCGTTGGGCGAGGAACCCACGACTTCAATCTTCTTATAAACGTGATCAGACATGCAGGCATTATTCTCTGAGGAGGCGATCAAACACAACAAAAAGCCAGCCCCCGACGCATTATGTGCACGTTGTAGCCATGTCGCTGCGCTGCCGTGCCGATAGGAGCCCGCCAAAGCGTCTCGACACAGCAAGGCGGCTAAGAACAACATATGGAGCGTTAGAGGCCAGGGCTGACAATTTGCTTTACAAATGCATCGGAATTTTGGCAGCCTCGCCCCGTGGGAAAATTGCTGACAACCTCGGTGCTGCTCCTGGCTGCTGCTTCCTGCCTGCGCGCTCAGGATCAAGAGCGAAAGCTGGTTGACCGTCTGCTGAGGCCCGACATGACTCTGCAAAGCAGCGAGCAGAAGAAAAAATACATCGCTGATGGCACGTCGATAAATAAAAAGGCGAGCGTCGGCACATTTTACGTGGAGAAAAAACCGAATTCGAAAACGTTTTCGAGGACAGGTGAATTCTCGACGCGGCAATTCAATTCGCGACCTTTCCACGGCAATCGCAGCGCATTTGAAAACTCATCGCAGCAAGCAGTAGGAGATTCTCGATCTGCTTATCCAACGCAAACAGCCCGGGGTCCCCGCGACGTGCCTCAATCCGACAAAAAAGTTGCCAGCCGCGCATACGCAAAGAACCGGCCGTTTCTGGATCAGGGTAAAAGCCAAAAGTCGCTCAACCGACAAAACGCGCCGCTCACGATCGACCAGGTGCGCGAGTTGTTGAACAAAAACAAGTAGCGCGCAGGCTGGCCGCGCTATTGTTGAGCATGCAGCCGGATGAAGCTCTCGCGTTGTTAAGCAAAGGCGCCGCGCAAATCATTAACGAAAACGAATTGCGTGAAAAACTCGCCCGCGGCCGGCCGTTGCGGGTGAAATTAGGCGTCGATCCAACCACGTCCGATATTCACCTTGGGCACACCATAGTTTTGCGAAAACTGCGGCAGTTCCAAGACCTGGGTCACCAGGCAATTCTCATCATTGGCGATTTCACGGGAATGATCGGCGACCCGAGCGGTCGGTCTGTAACGCGGTCGCAATTGACGCGCAGTGAGGTGCAGGCGAATGCGGCAACTTACCGCGAGCAGGCTTTTAAAATTCTCGATCCCGCGCGGACGGAAACGGTGTGCAATGGCGACTGGTTTCGAGCCATGTCGTTTGAAGATGTTATTCGACTCAACAGTCGCGTGACGTTGCAGCAAATGTTGCAGCGCGAAGATTTCAAAACGCGGATCGATAACCAGCAATCGATTCGCGCCCACGAAATTCAATATCCAATCATGCAGGGCTGGGATTCGGTAATGGTAAAGGCCGACGTTGAGCTCGGAGGAACGGACCAGCTTTTTAACATCTTAATCGGACGCGATTTTCAAAAAGAGGAAGGTCTGCCGCAGCAGGTCGTTTTTCTACTCCCAATTCTCGAGGGGTTGGATGGCTCCAAAAAAATGAGCAAGAGCCTCGGCAACTTCGTCGCAATCACGGAACCTGCCGCTGAGATGTTCGGGAAACTGATGAGCATCTCAGACGATTTGATGGCGCGCTATTATGAATTGCTCCTTGGACACACTCCGCCAGCTGACATGCATCCGCTCGAAGCCAAGAAGCAGCTCGCGTTCGAAATCGTGCGGGCTTATCACTCGCTGGCTGCCGCCCAAAAAACCCTCGATGAGTGGAACACCCGCTTTAGCAGGCGCGATTTGGAACATGCCGATCTTCCTGCATTTTCAGCGAACTCAGGGGACGGCCTAGCGGCCGTCGCGCTCGTCTCGAAAGTTTATCGAGAAGTATTCAACCTGGAAAGATCGCACAGCGAAGTCTCGCGACTGATTAAACAGGGAAGCGTAGAAATCGACGGAGCGAAAATTCGCGACCCAAAGGCGACGGTGAGCCTCAAGCCGGGTCAGACTCTTCGCCTGGATAGAAAACACGCGGTGCGAGTCCGCTGATCCCCAGATACACGGAGTTGGGAGAACGTCGCCTTCGCGGTTCTTCAGTTTACTTTGTCAGGCAGTAGCCGTCTGGAACATGGGCAGAACGCGCGAATGCTCGAGGTAGCTGGCTGCGATTCCTTCGAAGTGCGCACGAATACTGCGCAGTTCGGCCGTCACAAAACTGTCCACGAAATGCAAGCGCCGATCCAGCCAGGCAAACAGCTTGTTCTTAATCTCGTAATGAACCGCCAGAGTAACTTCAGTGCAGTTTGGCCGAATCTCGGCGAAATCAACAATGCCCATCAGCGTGATATTTCCGCCTACGGACTCAAACGCATACTCATCGGACGAATCGCTCTCGACCGAGAGCAGGACCGTGTGAGCCTCGAAGCCAAGCGGACCGCGAAAGCTGAAATCGACCGTCTTGGACGAAGTCACAGTAGCCCGCGTGACCATTAAGAACTGCCGCCGATATGATTGGATGCTGGCCAGACGAGCCTTGCACTCGGCTACCGGCTGGCTCATGTGTAAGGTTTTTTGTAAAAGCATAAAAATAAGGGTTTGTTGCGGATAAAGACAGCAACACGGATGCCATTCTCGTTTCCCAGCGGAATCGCGGGCAGAGTGCTCCAAATGTGTTCGTTTTTTGTACAACCCTGTATCGACGTGACACGCTACGAGTCGATCGTCGAATCGAGTATGAGTCGCCAGTCAGCGGGCAATTCGGTAAGGTTTTCCCCTAGTCCACAAAGCAAAGGAATGTCCAGAATTTTCTTGAGAATATCGGCATTGGTCACGGCGGCTATGTCGCCTGTTTCCTGAACGTTATTCAATACAAGGCCTATACAGCGCAATCCGTGTGCGAGAATGTTTTGCACCGTGAGAACCGCGTGATTCAGGCAACCGAGCCGGTTGTATGCAACGGCCAGGACCGGCATCTTCATCGCAGCTGCCAGATCGCTCACGAAATAATTGCGATGAATCGGCACCATCCAGCCGCCTGTCCCTTCCACGATGACGTGTTCAACCCGGTTTTGAAGAGAATGAAAGGCAGCGAGGATACGATCGATATCAATATCCACTTTCTCCATCAGGCTACCCACGAAGGGTGCTGCAGGCGTTTTCAACCAAACCGGATTAATATCGTCAATCGTCAAGCCGTCACTGCCAGCCGCCAGTAGAAATTCTGCATCTCGACGGTCTCCACAGCAGATCGGTTTCATCCCGGCGCAGGACGTGCCCGATGCCCGCAACAAATGCAAAAGCCGGGCCGCAGTATAGGTCTTGCCTACACCCGTATCCGTCCCGGTGATAAAGAGACTCACGCGACCCGCTTCACATGCTCCGATCTCTCGGTCGCACCATTCGCGCTGATGGTTTGCACCATTGACCGGAAGATCTTCGCACCATCGATACTGCCAAGTCGCGCGTCTGATGCGCGATCAGGATGAGGCATCAGTCCGAACACGTTTCGCTCGCCATTACAGATACCGGCGATGTTTTCAATCGACCCATTTGGATTCGCTTCCGGCACAACGCGACCCTTGCTATCGGAGTAGCGCAGAATCACCTGTTGATTTGCGTTGAGCTCTTGCAACGTCGCCGCGTCCGCAAAAAAACAGCCTTCGCCGTGCGCCACTGGCAATCGAAGAAGCGAACCCTTCGGACAACCGTGTGTGAATGGCGAGTCATCGACCTCGACGCGAGTAGTAACCATGTCACATACGAACCGCAGCGAACGATTGCGAACCAGCGCACCTGGCAACAGGCCGGCTTCGCACAAAACCTGAAACCCGTTACACGTCCCGAGGATGAGCTTGCCAGCGCGCGCATCACGAATGACCGCTTTCATGATGGGCGAAAAACGCGCTATAGCGCCGCAGCGCAGGTAATCGCCGTAAGCAAATCCACCGGGCAACACAACTGCGTCAAAATCGTCCAGCGAGGTTTCCTTGTGCCAGACGTACTCGGCGTGCAATCCGTCGAGCCCATTGATCGCCGCGAGGCAATCCTGATCGCAATTTGAGCCGGGGAACTGAATAACCGCGAATCTCATCTCGGTTTCAGCGCGCGGCGGCACGCTGCTCTGCGTGATAATCATTGACCACCAGGCATGCGTGAATAACGCCCGGAATCCAACCCAGCAAGGTTAAGATGAGGCTGAGAAAAAAACTGGCGATTCGACCTGTCAAGAGCACCGCAAGGGGTGGCAACACAATGCAGAAAAAGTATCGCAGCGCTTTCATCTCGGCTTGCTCGTCTTTGGCTTCTTTAGTTGAGCCCTGGACCTGGGACCTTCAGCGTCAGGCGTTTTCTCCCGATCTCCTACACCAATGTTTTGCAATTCGTAGTCTTCAATCACTGGATTCGAGAGCAAATCGCGGCAGAGACCGCGCAATCGCTTTTCGAGATCACCGTTTTGCCCATCGATATCGATCTCCATGTATTTCCCGATTCTGACACTGCGGACTTCCGGCATCCCCAGGTGCTGCATCGCATCACGCACTGCATTACCCTGAGGATCGAGCACCGCAGCCTTCGGCATAACGATGACCTTTGCTTTCACCTCCACACCATATTTGCGTGCGTCCTGCGAACAAGCGCAATTCAAAAACACGACTACTTCAGAACAACGACGTCCAGTGCTCCCTCGCGGCGCAGGACATTGACGCCTACATCTCCTTCGTCGTGTCTGGTCAGCAAAAGATCCACGCGCGCGTCTCCTACCTTCAATCCGCGGATCGTCACCTGCTGGAGGAAACGTGGTAAGATTGGCTTTGAGAACGTCACCCTTCGTTCTGGAGCGGACACGTTCAGGCCCAGGCAGGCTTCGAGCAGGAGAAAAATAGCGCCCGACGCCCAGGATTGAGGAGCGCACGCTACAGGATAAAGCGTCGGCGCCTCGCCAGGGCGTCTCGGAAAACCGCAAAACAGTTCGGGGAGACGATGCAGATCGAGAAACAGGCTCGCATCGAGCAAGCCGGCAAGAACGGTGACTGTCGATTCCCTAAGGTCATAGCGCGCGAACCCGGCGGCGATTAACGAGTTGTCGTGTGGCCAGACGGACCCGTTGTGATACGACATCGGATTGTAACGCGCCTCGCTCGTAGCGACTGTCCGAATTCCCCAACCGGAGAAAGATGCTTCATCTGTGAGCGTCGCCGCCACGCGACGGGCATGCTCCTGGGTAGCGATACCAGCAAAAAGACAGTGGCCTGCGTTCGACGTTCGCACCTTGCAGGGCTGCTTTCTGCCATCGAGCGCAAGCGCGTACGTGGAAAGTTCGTCACACCAGAAGGTCTCTTCGAATCGTCGGGATAGGGTTTTCGCTTGCTTCGACAAATCGCGCGCCCGTGCATCATCGCCGAAGACCTTAGCCAATTTGGCCGCCGCCACCTTGGCAGCGTAAACGTAGCCTTGCACTTCGCACAGAGCGATTGGTCCTTCGGCGGACGTGCCGTCGGCGTGGAAAATCGCATCGTGAGAGTCCTTCCAACCCTGATGGATGAGACCGAGTTTCGACCTACGAGCATATTCCACGAAGCCGTCGCCATCGACGTCGCCATAATGATCGATCCATGCGAGCGCGCGCTCGACGTTCGGCCAAATAGACTCAACGAACGCGCGGTCCCCCGTACGCGTGTAGTACGCACCGGCGAGCATGATGAAAAGCGGCGTTGCGTCGATGCTACCGTAGTAACGCTTGAACGGAACTTCGCCTAATGCGGCCATCTCGCCAGCGCGTGTCTCGTGCAGCACCTTGCCCGGTTGCGCATCTTGCGCGGGATTCTCCGTGTCCGCTTGCGTGGCAGCCAGGTACGCGAGGACGCCGCGCGCGAGACTAGGATCAAACGACATGCACTGGAGGGCGGTAATAATTCCGTCTCGTCCAAATTCCGTGCTGAACCAGGGAACGCCAGCGTAAGGATACGGTCCATATGAGGTTTCGGTCCGCATCATATGGAGATCAGCAATGGAGCGATTCAGCCAATCATTGAACTGTTCGTTTGAGGCAGAAATCTGAGGCTCTCGTGCGTGCTCCGCTTCCAGCGCGTTGGCCGCCTCCTGGACGACCTTTTCGTAACAAGGCTTGACCTCGCCCTGGGAAACGGCACCGACTTCACAGACAATTGCCCAGCGGTAACTGGCCGCCTGGCCGGGTCCCAACCGAATTTGGTACGTGGCAACCGACTCACTTAACCGTGTGGGCGGCGGATCAAAGACGATTCGCGTCCGGCGGATAGAGTCGTCCAATCCATCATAACCGAGCACCAGCCCATCTGGTACAAGCTGTGTCGGTATCCGCTGGCCCCGGCGTTCCCGCCTAACACCTCGCACCTCGAAGATGTCAGTGAAATCAGCATCGAATTCGACTGAGAACGAAAATTCAACGGCCGCGCGCCCGTAGTTATGCATTCGAAGTCGCTCGTAACATGTTTTCTCCCAGAGAATCTTTGAACGGAAGACGTGCAGTGTTCCCTGGGGAATTACTATCTCGCCATTGCGCGACACATCGGCGTTGGTGGCATCCACCGCCAGAACGGCGTTGTCCTCTCTGATGGTGGAGCTCAGCAAAAGAGGGCGATCCTTTCCCAGTTTTAGGGTCAACCGGCACAAGAATCGAGTATCTTGGTAGTATATCCCAAGCTCACCAGTGCCGAATGGCTCGATGTCGCCGAATCGGTCGAAGACAGCGAAAGTATCTGCTTGCTTCAAAACCCGGGTGCGGACGTCGATGCGATGAGACGACGAGCGAATATAAAACTCGTCCCGGATGCGAATGACTTCCTTAGCCATTATGCGCGTGCCTCCGACGGCTCGTCTGGCTTGCGATTAATTAACCGCTCGTACACCCGCACGTAGTCATTGGCCATTCGAGTGGCAGTGAATCGCTGCTCGAAGACTTCCCGACAACGTTTTCGGCTGAGCTTTGGAATCCGGCGCGCTGCTTCGACCGCACCTTCCAGTTCTTCCACGATGAACCCGGTATGACCTTCTTCCATTATCTCGGGGACTGCTCCTCCGCAGTACGCGATCACCGGCGTGCCGCAGGCCATCGCTTCAATCATCACCAGCCCAAATGGCTCTGGCCAATCGATAGGCAACAGCAGAGCATAAGCGTTTCCCAGGAACTCATCCTTCTCCCTGTCGCCGATCTCGCCGACAACCTCGACCCGCTTGGCAATTTCGATTGCCCGGTCCACTCGTTTTTCAGGCGAAATCCGCCCCAGAAAGGCAAGATAACTTCCCGGCTCCTCTCGGAACCGATACAGGTTAGCCGGCAATCCGTGATAAACGGTGGCCTGCCAGTTTGCCCAGGGTAAAGGCTCTCTCTGTACATTCGAGATCGAGATAACCGGCATCTCTCGAAACTCCTGGTAGAGGGGAAAAAGGTCCGGAATATCGAGCCGCCCGTGCAACGTCGTCACATGTGTGATCTGCTGACGGCGACTCATGGAAAAGTGCAGATAGTCAACGTGAAAATGGACGATATCGAATTCTGAGGCCCGTTGGAATACGCGTTCAAGCATGACAATGTGGTGCGCCAGTTGATCTATGCAGTGCTTGTCGAGGCGCAATGAACGCCGGCACGCCGCACAAAGCCGGGCATTGGTCATTGAATCGCCGCTTGCGAAGAGCGTCACCTCGTGCCCTTGGCGAACTAATTCTTCGGTTAGGTACGATACCACCCGTTCGGTTCCTCCGTAATATTTCGGCGGAACGCTTTCGTAAAGCGGCGCGACCTGAGCGATTCGCATAACGATCCTAAAAACCCTCCCTAAAAAGAACTATTGAAAACCCCGGGCCAGCCCTGGCAGGCCAAGACTACCCACCGCTATCCCTAATTCTCCCGGACAACCTCGCCAGGCTTCTTATCTTCGCGCAATCCCAGAAAAACCGGTGCACGCAATTTCTTGTCCCGCGTCCACTCGGCGAATTTGATTTCACAGACGAAGACTGGATTCACCCAACGCATTTTCCGCATCACCGAGGGTGTGATGTCCTGCACCCACTGTCCATTTTGCTTTGATGGTAAATCGACAAACGGGCAATCGTCGCGTGCTTCCTTTTGGAATTTTTTGTGCAGCATCGACAATAACTTCGCAGTGAAGCCGGTTCCGACTTTGCCCGCGAAGACGAGCTTTTTGTTTTCGTAATAACCGACCAGGATCGCACCAAAATATTTTCGAGCACCCTGCGGCGGCGTATACCCACCGATAACGAATTCCTGTTCGTGGACACATTTGAGCTTAATCCATGCGCCGCTTCTGCGCCCCGGCTCGTAAACGGAGTTACGTTGTTTGCCGATAATTCCTTCCAAGCCGCGACGCTTCACTTCTTCGAGCAGCCTTTGTGCGTCTCCGCCGATCGCGTCTGAATAACGAACAGGGTCCCCCGCGTCGGCACAGAGTTTTTCCAGGACATTCTTGCGCGCCTCCAATGGCAGTGAAAACAGGCTTTTGCCGTCGAGCTGGAGTAGATCGAATGCATAAAAATAAACAGGACTCTTTCGCCCTTCCATTTCGCGCCCTTGCAGTAGTTGAAAAGAAGACCGGCCTTCCTCGTCGAGCGCGACCACTTCGCCATCGATCACGCATTCGCGCGCCGGCAAAGCCTTTATCGCTTCTACAATCTCCGGGAATCGCTTAGTCAGTTCGTTTTCATTTCGCGACAGCAGTGAAACTTTGTCGTCCCTTTTAACGCCGATCAGGCGGATGCCGTCGAATTTAAGTTCATAAATCCAATCGCCCGTCCCTGGTGGTTCCTCAACCAGCTTCGCTTTCATTGGTTCGATGAACCGAGCTTTTGCCGAGGGCAAATCTGGCAGGGATGCCATTGTAGAGCGACCCGCCTGAGGCGGGTTGCCCCGGTTTGCGGCCGGAAGGCGATGCGCCTGCCCTACAACCTCATCCTTTTCCTTTTTTTTTAACGCGGCACGAATCCGTGCTTTGAATTGCGATGTGGGGCTCTCGTCTGATTCGCGACCAGACTCCCACTCGGCATCGCGATCTTTTGCGATTTCCTGCATGGTGCGTCCAGTTTTCCCCGAACGGTCTTCGATTTTTTTCGATATTGGCTTCGCGTCATCTCCTGTTTTCAGGATCAACCACTGGTTCTTGGTATCATCACGACCTCGAATCCGGACCAGGGTCCATTCGCCTTTTGCTTTTTCGCCGTCGAGAACGAGATGAAGCTTGCCTTCCTTAAGCGATTTCACCGGTTGTTCACCGTAAACGCGGTAATTCCCGCGGTCCCATACCATCACTGTGCCGCCGCCGTACTGTCCCTCTGGAATAATACCTTCGAACTGTTCATATTCGATTGGATGATCTTCCACTTCTACTGCCAGGTGTTTCTCACCTCGCTTCCAAGGGAGCCCTTTCGGTAATGCCCACGATTTCAGCACACCCTCCATCTCCAGGCGAAAGTCATAGTGCAAACGCCGCGCTGCGTGTTTTTGAATAACAAAACGCGACGCGCCTTTGACTTTTCGCGGTAATGGTTTGCCCCCGGCCGGCTCAGCTGTTTTCTTGAAGTCGCGTTTCCGCTTGTATTCGGCCAGTCCCATTCCGCTGTAACTTAACTGCGGATCAGCGACCTGCACGCGACGTTGTAGAGCCGCTCGCGAGCACCTATTCAATACCCGGCATTCGGTTGCAGCGAACGCCGTTACAATATCTACGCCTCGCTTGGCAGCGGCTCGCCGACGAGATAGCGAACGAAACGGCGGATGACGATGTTCTCACCCAGTTCCGAAATCTTTCCATTGAGCAAGTCCCTGATGGTCATATCGGGATTTTTAATAAAACCTTGTTCGAGCAAGCAAACGGTGCTGTAGAATTTCTCGAGTTTTCCTTCGACAATTTTGTCGACAACATTCTCCGGTTTGCCTTTGACCTGGGCCTTGTAAATTTCGCGCTCAGCTTCGATAAGATTGCCCGGCACATCAGCGCGGCTGACATAGAGCGGGTGGGCCGCTGCAATATGAAGGGTGATGTCTTTCACGAACTCGCGAAAATTCTCGTTCCTCGCCACGAAGTCGGTCTCACAATTCACCTCCACGAGCACGCCAACCTTCCCTTGCAGGTGAATATAAGAAGCCACGACGCCTTCTTTCGTTGCCCGCGAGGCTTTCTTTCCAGCGCTGGCAATTCCTTTGGTCCGCAAAATCGTCTCCGCTTTCTCCAGATCACCGCCGCTCTCCACCAGAGCGCGCTTGCAATCCATAAAACCTGCGTTGGTTTTTTCGCGGAGCTGCTTAACTAGTTGAGGATCAATTTCGGCTGTTGTTTTCATTAAAGTGATTAGAGCGTTGAAAATGGAATCCGGCGTCGATTAAGTAGCAACCATTGGTTATCAACTCGGCTGGCTACGCTGAGACGCCAGCCATTTCGACTTGCTCGCGGATACGCGCTTCGTTGCTTGCCGAGACAATAGCATCCACGAGCTTCTGCAGAATCACGCGAATCGCGCGGATCGCGTCATCGTTCCCCGCGATTGGGTAATCGATGATGTCCGGATCCGCGTTCGTGTCCACGATGGCAACCACTGGAATCCCGAGGCGTCGGGCTTCATTCACGGCGTTTTGTTCGCGGATCGTATCGATTACCACAAGGACGTCGGGCAATTGCGACATCTCGATTATCCCGTCCAGGTTGCGCCGGAGCTTTGCCGCCTCGCGATTAAGGGCAGCCAGTTCCTGCTTGCCCATCTTTTTGTATTCGGGAGATTTCTCAATCTCCTCGATGTATTTCAGCCGGCCAATGCTCTTTCGGATGGTGGCGAGATTAGTCAGTGTGCCGCCCAGCCAACGCTGATTCACGTAAAACTGGCCGCAAGCCAGCGCAGCCTCTTTTATCGCTTCCTGGGCCTGCTTCTTGCAACCGACGAATAAAATCCTGCCCCCACGGCGTGTTACTTCCTGAAGAAACTCCGTCGCCCGCCGAAGCTGAAGCACGGTTTCGTCCAAATTGATGATGTAAATCTGGTTGCGCTGCTCAAAGATGAAAGGCTTCATCTTGGGATTCCAGCGCTTCGTCTGGTGTCCAAAATGAACACCAGCTTCCAAAAGTTCAGGCACTAATTCTGTTGTATCTGCCATAGGAGAAAATCCGCGAGAGGGGAACTCGGGAGCGGGACGGTGAAGATGCTACAGCACCGGTCGATGCGCAACCTGAAATTCAGCTGTTTTACTGGCCTCATCAGGTCTTGTATTGGAACTCGCGGTAAGGGACTTAGGATGTCGATCCTCGGCACCCCGAGACGCAAGGCGCGATCGGGTTCGGGATTGACCCGAACGGCGTGTCCTCCTTCCCAGAAAGATGTGGATCAGCAACAAGATCGGCAAAGCCAGGCCCACAGCGAGATGAATCCAACTCGTCCATGCACGCAGGTTTTCGCCGCCCGCGTAATAAAGGCCGTAGCCGGTGATGGTTAAGACGGCGAACGCGCTCAGAAAGACCGATCCGTTTGCTCGGTTGCGGCGCGCCCGCCATGCGAATCTCACGTGCCCACTTAGGAGCATCCCAATCAGCACTAAAATTGCCATCGCTGCAGCGCCATGAATTTTCATCGCCCAGGCTTTTGCGCTCGTCTCAAAATCACTAGGCGACGCAGCAAGATAGTTCCAATACGTCCATGCCACTCCGCTCAAAAGAAGCAGTGCTAACACGGCGTACAGAAAATATCTCTGCAAGCGCTTCAATCGAATCGAGTCCCGTCGGAAGTGCCGCATGATGAGTGAAACATCCATGATGGCGCACCATCGCGCTCGAGCAACAACGCATCCGCCTGATACTGCGCCAGCAAGCCCGCAGCTTTTTCACGCAGTGCGAAGATGACTTTGGTCAGCGCATCCGCGGCCATGCATTCCGCGGCGGCTACGCTTACGCTGATTAGTTCGCGTTCAGATTGACCGGTTCGCCCGTCAAGCAATGGGCCCACATATTTGCCGCGATATTTTCGACGCTCGAAATAGATTCCCGAAGTTGCCATGGCCCGCTCGCGCAACCGCACCGCCCCGGCAACGCGTATCGGATCCGTGGGATGTCGCAGATGAATAAGCTGCGATGCCGGCCCAAATGTTCTCAGATCACCGCCGGCGTTTACGATTCCGCACCCAATCCTGTTTTCCTTCAATGCATCGACTGCCCGATCGACCGCAAAACCCTTCGCGATCCCGCCAAGATCGACAATCAAGTCGCGGCGGAAAAAGACCTCGTAGTTACGGCGAAGAAAGATATCACGCGAGCTCGCGGTTGGACTAAACTGATAATGACGATGAGGAAGATAGTTCCACTTCGTGAGCCATGGAGCGACGGTAATATCGAACGTGCCGAGGCTCTCTTCGGCAAACCGCTTTGAGGCCTTCATAACCTGCCAGGTCCACGGATGCACGATCACACCTTTTGGAAAAGCGTCGCAATTCATACGCGAGACGTCACTTAGAGGGTCATGAAAGCTCATCAAACGATTCACGCGCTCAATCGCATCGAACCCACTTTCGATTCCACGGACGAGTAATCTTTCGTCACGTCCACGCGCCGTGATTTCGACAAATGTGCCCAGCAATGGGCGACAACGACGAATCTCAATGTTTGAGTGCGATCTCATAAAATGCCAAAAGGCGTTTCACGCCGTCAGTGATGTGCCGGCAACTCAAAGTTGCTCCGCCGATGTTTTTGATGTCGCTATCGAGTTTGAGCGTCGATTTGCTGGTCTTACCGACAAATTGGGCGCGCCATTTTTGATCCCGAATCTGGCCACCATAAGTCTCGCGATAGTCCATGATTTCAATCTGCTTGACCGATCCATCGGCGGTGAGACCGGCCGCATAAGTGATGAACTCGTGTTTACCGACAACTTCATCGGCTATGAACCAACCACCACCACTTACACGCCAGACCTGCTGCTCATCATGCAAGACGTGGACACCGCTAGCCCGCTCAATGGCTTTGCGTTGAACGCTCGTCAGCTTCACGGGCGCCGACGTGAACGATTTGCCGGGAAAAATTGCCTGCTGCGCTTGGTCGACGGTGAGGTATTGAATGGCGAATGCCGAGGGGGCGATTAACGCGGAGGCTGGGAGCGCGATGAAAACAAATTCCGGCTTCATTGCGCACTAAAAATTAAATCCTACTTTTAACCGAAACAATTGTCGCGTTTCCTCAGCGAAGCTTTGCCCATCGGCCGGCTCGTCTACACCCTTCCCGTACACCTGATAGTTCCAAGTGAGTGTGGCCCACCAGCGTTCCTGCGAGTAATGGATGCTCGGACCAGCATAAAAAACGCGATGCTCGAAATTATTCAGATCGAAAAGCGGATATTCCCATCTCGTATGAATTTCCACGCCGCGTACCAGTTTGGAGCGAAGCGATAGGGCACACCAGCTGCGCCTTCGAAAGAGAGTTCTCTCGGATATTGCTCGGCAGGCTGTTTGCCCCAGGCCCATTCCGCGCCAAGATCGAGAGCGCAAATTACCCGATCCTCCAGAAAGTCTTTTTGGAAATCGATCTCGGGTTTGATGTAGCGTTCATGTTGATCGAGCCCATCGACTTCATCGTGCAACAAGTAGCCACCCTCCAATCGTAATGCGATGCCAATGGGATCCTTGAACGGACTCAACAAGCGATATTTGGCCGAGCCTTCAAATCCGCCGAAACGATAGGCGTTGGTGTTGTCCAATGCATCACGCTCGCCGTCGACCCCCTTGTTGTAGAAATAATGTTGGATGAGCGAAAGGCTCGCCTGGAATTGATTGGTCAATCCATATTCGGCTTCCGTTTCGAAATGAGTTCCGTAGTACGTCCCTTCACTCTTTCCTTCGCCCAAAGTAACGAATTGATAAACCTCCCAACGGTGCGCAGGCAGCGTTTCCGCGCCGCGTACGAAACCGAACAGGTGCTCGTCTCCGCGCACGATAGAAACGCAACACAAGATCGCAGCTGTAAACGCTAATCTGATTTTCATCCCCACAATTTGTAACATTGCGCGATGAATCCCGCTGCCGGACGCTTGCCAATTTTTGACGCTGGATTGCAGCGCAATTCAGCGCGTGCACAGCAACACGGCGCTAACCGCTACTGGAATTTCGCAAGTCTTTCCCAGCGCACCTGACAAAGGACCCAGCAGAGATCGATAAGGAGGACGAAGACAAATTCTGCTTTCACTCCGCGGCTAAAAGTTGATCCCTACTCTGAAGCGCACGTAATATTTTTCGTGCTCATCGCCAAAGATGTAGCCATCGTTCGCGGCAAACTCCTTGTTATCCTGACTAAACGCCTGTCCGATTGGTAACTGATGGAGAAATCCAAGGGTGGCCCACCAGCGTTCGCCACCGTAATGAATCGTCGGTCCCAGGAAGTAGGCCGAATGCTCGTGGACAGTGGCATCGGCAAATTCGTGATGATTCCAAAATTCCAAACCTGCTGACCAATTGCGCACAAAGCGGTAAGAAAGTCCGGTGAACCACTCGAACATGCCGTCGCGCTCATAACCGCCACCGTCCTCCTTTTCGAATTCGAGTTCGTAGTTGACGTTCAACGCCCAAACGAGCCGGTCTTCGAGCCAGTTCTTTTGCAGCAGGATTTTCCATTCCAATTCCGTTTCCTGGTCGCCCACCGACGGCTCGAAATAAAGAGCGAGACCGATTGGATCCTTGTAAGGACTCAGGAGCCGATAAATCCCTTCGAGCGAGACCGATTCAAAATGATAGCTGTCGAACGGTGTCGCCGGGTTATGTCCGGCATGCACGTCTTCACCGCCGGTTTCGTAATGGCCGGGCAAACGCCTGCCAGGATGCGCTGGATCTTCGGCTGGAACATCGTCGTTCGCATAGACGTAATGATGGTTGAGATAGATCGCCAGCTGGAAATTATCCGTGACTCCGTATTCGAACTCCTCCCGAAAATCGATAACGCTATAGCCACCATGCTCTTTTTCCCAGCGGGTGGTAACCCATTGTTCAAATTCGCCATGACCTTTCGGGGTAAGGTCGGTCGTGTAAGTCCACGAAAAGATCGCTTCGTGCGCTTGCGCAGTGGAAACACCTAACAAGATTACAGCCGCAAAAGTTAATCTGAAATTCATGCGACGATGCATAACACCCCACGATGAATGTTGCTGCCGGACGCTTGCCAATTTTTGACGCTGGATTGCAGCGCAATCCAAGGCGTGCGCAGCAACGCGCCGCTAACTGGAATTTCGCGTGTCTTTCTCGACGTACCTGGCCAGCACCCAGAAAAGATCGGAAAGGCGATTTAGGTAGCGCAAAATCTCAACATTGAATTTCACGTCGCTGGTGCTCAGCGCAGTGATATGCCGTTCGGCGCGGCGGCACGTTGCGCGGGCAAAATCGAGAGCTGCGGAAACGGGTGTTCCCCCGGGGATGACCCAGTCCTTCGGGTAAAGCGATTTGTCGTTCTCGAGATCGACGATGACGGCAGTGATCCGATCAACCATCGCTGGCGTAGTGACCTGAAAGCCATCTTTTGCGTAGCGCTCTCGATCGCTTGGCGCCGTTGCCAGTTCTCCCATGACAGCGATCAGATCCTTTTGTGCGGCTAAGATTTCGTCGGAGACGAATTTATCGGTCCCAATGGAGCGAGCCAAACCAAGCGCAGCAGTTAGTTCATCGATACAACCATAAGCATCGACGCGCGCATCGCCCTTCGACACGCGATGGCCGTACATCAGGGACGTTTCGCCTTTATCGCCAGTTTTGGTGACGATCGACATCAGGCAAATTGTAGGGCGTTTGATCCGCTCGCGCCAGTTCGCTGACCATTTCGGGTTTCCCGTCTATGTGGCTCGGCTGCCGCCGGCTCCATTCTTCGAAACGCCAATCCGTTAGACGGTGTCCGCCGCGGCGGACGCCCTAAAACAATGTCGATCTTATCCGATGGCCGGCTGTGGCTCGGCTTCTTCCATTACCGGGGCGCCAATCGGCTCACCCTTTTCGACCAGCTTGATCTCGCGGTGCTCAGGGAAACCGGTGCCGGCGGGAATCAAGTGACCCATGATCACGTTTTCCTTGAAGCCGCGCAGTTTATCGACCTTACCCAGTGTAGCCGCCTCCGTAAGGACGCGAGTTGTATCCTGGAACGAGGCAGCCGAAATAAAGCTGTCCGTTTCGAGTGAAGCCTTCGTGATGCCGAGTAAGACAGGAACGGCTTCTGCCGGCTTGCCACCTTTCTCGACGACCTTCTTGTTTTCCTCTTCGAAGTCGAGTTTGTCGACCTGATCACCCCAGAGCAGCGACGTATCGCCAGGATCGGTAATCTTCACCTTGCGCAACATCTGGCGCACGATGATTTCGATGTGCTTGTCGTTGATCTCCACACCCTGCAGCCGATAAACCTCCTGGACTTCGTTGACCAGGTGCTCCTGCAGGTCCTGCGGTCCGCAGACTTCGAGGATCTCGTGAGGTACTACAGGGCCTTCGGTAAGTTGCTGACCTTTCTTCACGAAGTCGCCCTTAAACACGATAATGTGTTTGGTAAGCGGGATCAGGTGTTCTTCCTCGGCGCCGGTGTCGGGGTCCTTCAAAATCAGGCGTCGCTTTCCGCGGACAGTGCCGCCCATCTCAACGACGCCGTCGATCTTAGCAATCTCCGCCGCATCTTTTGGCCGGCGTGCTTCAAATAATTCGGCCACCCGCGGCAAACCTCCTGTAATGTCTTTGGTTTTTGCGACTTTCCGGGGCGTCTTTGCAAGTAGCGCGCCGGCACGCACCTTCTGGCCTTCTTCCACGATTACGTGGGCGCCAGCCGGGATGGAATAACTCGCGAGGACTTCCTTCTTGTCCTCCACGATAACAACCTGCGGGTGCAAATCCTCCTTGTGCTCAATGACCATCGTGCCCATGAGCCCGGTCGCTTCATCAACTTCGCGTTTGATAGTCACACCTGCGATCATGTCGCGAAACTCGATCTTGCCGGTCTTATCAGTGAGAATCGGCACGTTGTAGGGATCCCATTGAACGAAGGTCTCGCCCTTCTTAACCTCGGTTCCGTCGCCTTTAGAGATCATTGAGCCGATCACCACGTTGTAGCGTTCGAGTTCGCGGCCTTCTTCGTTGTGCACACTGATCGAGCCGTTCTTGTTCAACGCGATCCAACTACCGTCGAGTGCTTGGACGGTCCGCAGGTCGTTGAAGCGCACCGTGCCGTCGTTCTTCGCCTTGATGATGGGTTGCTTGAACGTCTGGCTAGCCGTGCCGCCGATGTGGAATGTGCGCATCGTCAACTGCGTTCCCGGCTCGCCAATCGATTGGGCGGCAATAATGCCTACTGCTTCGCCGAGCTTGACGTACTGACCCGTAGCCAGATTGCGGCCATAGCACATGGCGCACACGCCTCTTCCGCACTCACAGGTAAGAACCGAACGAATCTTCAAGCTCTCCACGCCAACACGCTGAAGCTCCGCCGCGATCTTTTCATCAATCAACTGATTCGCTTTGACGACCTTTTTCTTCTTGTCCACTGGGTCAGCGATGGTTTCACAACTTACGCGACCGATAATGCGCTGGCCAAGATCCACTACTTCCTCGTCGCCCTCGTAAATCGAGCGCACCACGATGCCATTTACAGTACCGCAGTCTTGTTCGTTGATGATCACGTCCTGAGCAGCATCGACCAGTTTTCGCGTTAAATATCCGGAGTCGGCAGTCTTTAGCGCCGTGTCCGCAAGACCTTTTCGAGCGCCGTGAGTAGAAATAAAGTATTCGAGCACGCTCAACCCCTCGCGGAAGTTCGATGTGATCGGGCGCTCAATGATTTCGCCCGAAGGTTTGGCCATCAAACCTCGCATGCCTGCGAGCTGACGAACCTGCTGGCGGTTGCCGCGTGAGCCGGAATCGACCATCAAGAAGACCGGATTCAACTCCTTACGGCCGTCGTTGTGTTCCAGAGTACGAAACATTGCACTGGAAATCTCATCACCAGCGTGCGTCCAGATGTCGATGATCTTGTTGTAGCGCTCGCCATCGGTGATGATGCCCTTGCGATATTGCTGCTCAACTTGTCGAATCTGCTTATAAGCGTTTTCCAGCTCGGTCTCTTTCTCTTTCGGAATGATCATGTCCGAAATTCCAATTGAGATGCCAGCTTTGGTCGCCTCGGCAAAACCGAGTTCCTTTAATTTGTCCAGCGTGGCGACAGTCTCTGCGGGTCCTGCGATTTGATAACAGCGCCAGATGATGTCGCTGAGTTGCTTTTTGCCAGCCGGCCTGTTGAAAAATCCAAGCTGCTTGGGCCAAATCTCATTGAAAATGACACGGCCTGCAGTGGTTTCGATCGTTCTGGCCTCTGCGTTTCCGTAGATTGTTTGCTTACCGAAATCCGGGTTCTTAATCCGGATGCGGTCGTGCGTGTGAACGCTTCCCTCTGCCATCGCAAATTCCACTTCGGCTGCATCGGCGAAGAGTGGGAGCCGGTGTCCATCCTTACCCACACCGCGCGGGGTTTGGGTGAGATAGTAGCAGCCCAGCGTGATGTCTTGAGAAGGCGTGGTAATCGGCTTTCCGCTGGAAGGAGAAAAAATGTTATTCGGCGCGAGCATCAGCATGCGTGCTTCCATCTGGGCTTCCACCGAGAGCGGCACATGCACAGCCATCTGGTCGCCGTCGAAGTCCGCATTATAAGCAGTGCAAACCAGCGGATGAATGCGAATGGCTTCGCCCTCGATCAATTGGGGTTCAAAAGCCTGAATGGACAATCGGTGCAGAGTTGGCGCACGATTGAGCAGCACCGGATGACCCTTGGTCACTTCATCGAGAATGTCCCAGACCTCCGGTGTTTGGCGCTCGATCATCTTTTTCGCGCTGCGCACGGTATGCACGTAACCAAGGTCTTTCAGCCGGCGAATGATGAATGGCTCGAAAAGCACAAGCGCCATCTTTTTCGGTAACCCGCATTGATGCAGCTTCAGCTCCGGACCGATCACAATTACAGAGCGGCCTGAGTAATCCACGCGTTTGCCAAGCAGATTTTGACGGAAACGTCCACCCTTGCCCTTGAGCATGTCGCTCAATGACTTGAGAGGCCGATTGCCGGCGCCAGTTACAGCGCGGCCATGTCTGCCGTTGTCGAACAATGCGTCCACCGCTTCCTGCAGCATTCGCTTTTCATTGCGAATGATGACGTCTGGCGTCTTGAGCATGAGCAGGTTTTTCAGCCGGTTGTTACGGTTAATAACCCGGCGATAAAGATCGTTCAGGTCCGAGGTCGCGAAACGTCCGCCTTCGAGAGGAACCAGGGGCCGTAAATCCGGCGGAATAACCGGCAACACATCCAGAATCATCCATTCGGGACGCGCGTGCGAATTTTGGAAGCCTTGGATGAGCTTGAGGCGCTTGGCCAGTTTCTTTCGAATCTGTTTGCTCTTGGTCGCGGCCATTGCTTTCTCGAGCTCCTTGTTGAGCTTGTTGAGATCGATCTCGGCCAGAAGTTTTCTGATTGCCTCCGCGCCCATGCCTGCAACGAAATCCTCCCCGTATTGCTCCTGCGCCTCGCGGTATTCGACTTCGTTCAGCAGTTGCGTCTTCTGCAACGGCGTCTTGCCAGGATCGATGACGATGTAGTCCTCGTAATAAATGACGCGCTCGAGCTGGCGTGCACTCATATCAAGCATGAGCCCGATACGAGAGGGCATGCATTTGTAAAACCAGATGTGCGAGACAGGCACAGCTAATTCGATGTGCCCCATCCGTTCGCGACGGACGCGAGCCAGCGTAACTTCCACGCCGCACCGGTCGCAGATGACACCCTTATGCTTGATACGCTTGTATTTTCCGCATGAGCACTCCCAATCGCGCGTAGGACCAAAAATGCGTTCACAGAAAAGGCCTCCCTTTTCCGGTTTAAAGGTCCGGTAATTGATGGTCTCGGGATTTTTGACTTCGCCTTTGCTCCACGAGCGCATCGTGTCACTCGACGCAACGCCAATCGCGACTTGATCAAAACCCACGGGGCGTTCTTCGCCCACCAACTCACGCCAGGAATGTTCGTTCATGCTTTTTCCAAATAATTTACAATTTAAAAATTATGCGACGCTCTCCAGAAACGTAGGCGCCTGGCCACCGACCTTGACGTCGAGGCCCAGGCTCTGCATTTCCTTGATGAGAACGTTGAAAGACTCAGGTGTACCCGCTTCAAGCGAGTTATCGCCCTTGACGATCGACTCATAAATCCGGGTCCGTCCTTGTACGTCATCGGATTTAACGGTGAGCAGTTCCTGCAAAGTATAGGCAGCTCCGTACGCTTCCAGCGCCCACACTTCCATTTCACCAAAACGCTGACCACCGTACTGCGCCTTCCCGCCGAGCGGCTGTTGAGTGACGAGCGAATACGGTCCAACCGCACGAGCGTGAATCTTGTCAGCCACAAGGTGTCCGAGCTTCATCATATAGATGTAGCCAACGACGACCTCCTGATCGAAAGGATCGCCGGTGCGTCCGTCGAAAAGTTTTGCCTTACCGCTTTCTTGCACCCAGGTGAATCCCTCCTTCTTCCGAGCGTCATGCAAATATTCGCGAATCTGTTTTTCCTTAATTCCGTCGAACACCGGAGTCGCGACTTTGAATCCCAGCGCCTTGGCGGCAACCCCCAGATGTGTTTCGAGAACTTGTCCGACGTTCATGCGGCTCGGCACGCCCAATGGGTTAAGCACAATTTCAACGGGCGTTCCATCTGCTAGGAAAGGCATGTCTTCTTCAGGCACGATGCGAGCGACAACGCCTTTATTTCCATGACGACCGGCCATTTTATCGCCCACGCTCAGTTTGCGCTTGCTTGCGATGTAAACCTTGACCTGTTTGATGATTCCCGGATCGATATCATCACCGCTTTCCACCCGATCCATGGCGCGATCGCGTTCGAGTTCGAGCTCCGCGAACTTGTGCTCATAGGCGCCAATGATTTCGCGGATCTTATTGCGAATCGGACTCGGATCGATCTCGATGTGATCGTGCGCCGTCGCCAGCTTGCGTAAGAGCGTTTTGGTGATCTTGCGATTGGCTGGAATGATGATCTCACCGTTCTTGGCGTTTACGACATCCAGAGGAACTTTTTCGCCGAGCAAGACGTTTGAAAGTGAATCCGTCAATTGCTCGATCAGCCCGTCTTTCTTGCGCTTATGTTCTTCGCTGATGGTTTTGAGTTGTCGTCTGGTTTCCGCCGGGGTCAGTTTTTCGCGCGAAACTTCGCGACGAGACGAGACCTTTACATCCATCACAATTCCGTAAGTCCCTGAAGGAACGGTAAGCGACGTGTCCTTTACATCCGCTGCTTTCTCTCCAAAAATTGCACGCAACAAGCGTTCTTCCGGCGCCAATTCGGTTTCGCTCTTCGGGGTAATCTTCCCAACCAGAATGTCGCCCGGCTTCACTTCCGCGCCTACCCGTACAACCCCGTCGGGCCCCAGGTTGCGCAGAGCTTCTTCGCTGACGTTGGGAATGTCCCGAGTAATTTCCTCCGGTCCGAGCTTGGTATCACGCGCACCGATCTCGAATTCATCGATGTGGATCGACGTATAGATGTCTTCTTTGACCACTTTCTCCGAGATCATGATGGCATCCTCGAAGTTGTATCCATTCCAAGGCATGAACGCGACGAGCACATTGCGCCCCAGAGCCAGTTCGCCGTGATCGGTGTTTGGACCGTCGGCGATGACTTGACCGCGTTTCACGTGCTGACCTTTGCGCACAGTCGGTTTCTGGTTCACGCACGTGCCGGCATTAGACCGCATAAATTTGCGGAGCTCATAAACGTGAATCCCAGCCTCCGGATCAGTCTTGAGCTTCTTCTTGCTCTCCGGGAGATGCCCATCTTTCGTGACAACGATTTGGTCAGCCGTGACCGAAGCCACCTTGCCGCTGTCGGATGCCAGAACAACCGCGTGAGAGTCTCGCGCCACTTTCTCTTCCAGGCCCGTGCCCACGAGCGGCATCTCGGAAACGACGAGAGGAACGCCCTGGCGTTGCATATTGGAGCCCATCAGCGCCCGGTTTGCGTCGTCGTGTTCGAGGAACGGAATGAGGCCCGCCGCCACAGATACAAGCTGCTTCGGCGAGACGTCCATGTAATTCACCTTGGAGGGATCGACTTCCAGAAAGTCGCCGCGGTAGCGCACGGATACTTTCTCACCCGTGAAATGTCCGCGTCCGTCAATAGGCGCATTGGCTTGCGCAACGAGAAAATTCTCTTCGCGATCAGCAGTAAGATATTCGATCTGGTCCGTCACGCGGCCCTTTTCCACCTTGCGATACGGCGTCTCGATGAAACCAAACTCATTGATGCGCGCGAAAGTGCTCATCGAGCTAATCAAGCCGATGTTTGGCCCTTCCGGTGTCTCGATGGGACAAATGCGCCCGTAATGAGACGGATGAACGTCGCGCACCTCGAAACCGGCGCGCTCCCGACTGAGACCACCCGGCCCAAGAGCGGACAAACGGCGCTTGTGCGTTAATTCTGCGAGCGGATTCGTTTGATCCATGAACTGCGACAGCTGTGACCGGCCAAAGAAGTCGCGGATGACCGCGCTGAGTGCTTTTGGATTAATCAGCTTCTGCGGGGTCATGCCGTCGACATTGATATCGAACAGAGTCATGCGCTCCTTGACTAGGCGCTCCGTGCGAGCAAGACCGACACGGCACTGGTTCGCCAGTAATTCACCAACGGTGCGCACACGGCGGCTGCCCAGATGATCAATATCATCGAGGCTGCCTTCGCCCCGTCGAAGATTGATCAGGTATTTGATCGCAGCGATAAAATCCTTGTCCGTTAGAATCCGCTCCGTAGAATCAACGTTGATCCCAAGCTTTTGATTAATCTTGTAACGGCCCACACGTCCGAGGTCGTATTTCTTCGGATCAAAGAAGAGCCTTTTTAGCAAAGCACGCGCATTGGCCACAGTCGGCGGATCGCCAGGGCGAAGACGCCGGTAAATGTCCTTGAGCGCTTCTTCCTGGTCGTGCGCGGGGTCTTTTCGAAGCGCCTTCACGATGGTGTCATCGTTTGCGATGTCGATCACTTTCACCTCCTGAATTTTGAGCGCCATGATCTGGCGCACAGTCGCCAGCGTAAGGGGTTCGAATGCACGCGCCACCGTCACCTCGCCATCGCGGATCTCCGCAGTCAGCACTTTGGTGGCCAGCTTTTCTTCGTCGAGTTTCTGACTCAGCTTCAGGGTCTCAATGTTGTAAAAAAGTTTGATGACGTCTTCGTCGGATCCGTAGCCAAGGGCGCGAAGGAATGTGGTGGCAAGAAACTTCCGTCGCCGCTTGCGTCGATCGAGATAAATGTAAAGAAGGTCAGCCGTATCAAATTGAACCTCGATCCATGATCCCCGGTCCGGAATGATCCTGAAACTGTAGAGCACCTTGCCGTTTACGTGGACGGTAGATTCAAATGCGATCCCCGGAGAGCGGTGCAACTGGCTTACGACTACGCGCTCTGCGCCGTTAATGACGAAGGTCCCTTGGGGCGTCATCAGCGGGATCTCGCCCATGTAGACTTTCTCTTCTTTGGTGCCTTTTTCTTCGCGCAATTGGAAAGTGACATGCAATGGCGCGCTGTAGGTCTGTCCTTCCCGCTGCGCCTCCAACGCGGCTAATTTGGGCTCGCCAATCTCATAGTGACTGAAATCGAGCACCGCTTTCTCGTCGTAGCTCTCGATTGGAAAGACCTCTTTGAAAACAGCCTGGAGTCCCTGATTTTTCCGCTTTGAAAACGGGACGTCTTTCTGAAGGAAATCAACGTACGAGTTTGCCTGAACCTCAATTAGATTTGGCGGTTCGATCCCTTCCTTGATGCTTCCAAAGTAAATACGTTCCGACATAAAATACTAGCCAAGAATTAGCCTCGCACCGTCCACCCCAATCGTGGACGAAACGGGCAAGATTTAAGGGCTCAGCAACGAGCGAAGGGCACAAAAATGCACCCAAAACAGCGGTTTGTCAAATTCACCGCCGTTTTGCTGCCTTTCCTGTGCTTTGCCGTTGAGCGCCGGGTTAAAAATAAGTTCTGCCTGCCTCTAACCAGAATAAGATATTAGTCTGAAATTTCCGCTCCGCAAGGAAAATCTGCGGCGGACGGCCTATAAAACTCATCCGCCTCAGTCACTGATAGGAACCAAACAATCCCGACTTAGCGAGTTGTCGTACTATTTAATTTCAACTTTCGCACCGGCGGCCTCGATCTTTTTCTTGATCTCGTCCGCTTCTTCCTTTGTCACGCCTTCCTTGATTGTCTTGGGTGCGCCTTCCACAAGCGCCTTAGCTTCCGCGAGGCCAAGTCCCGGCACGGCGCCACGAACCTCCTTGATCACAGCAATCTTGTTCGAGCCCATCTCTTTTAAGATGACATCAAAGGTAGTTTTCTCTTCTGTCGCCGGGGCTGCCGCTCCGCCAGCTGCGCCCGCTGCGGCTGGACCAGCCGCCACTGCGACCGAAGCCGCTGCGCTTACACCCCACTTTTCTTCCAGTTGCTTGACCAACCCGGCAATCTCCAGCACCGACAGGCTGCTGAGTTGCTCCACCAATTTATCTGTGTCTGCCATTTCTTATTTCCTCCAATTGCCGCTTCCGAAAGCCTTCGGAAAATTAAGGCCAATAGCCACTGACCCGGACAGTTTTTGTTTCAATTCCCGTCCCGCCATTGCGAGCGGAAAAACCATCTTACGCCGTCGCTTGCGCGGCCGCGCCCTCCTTTTCTGCCTTCGCTTTCAGTAACCGTGCCAACAAAGAGCCAGGTTCATTCAGTAAGCGCACCAAGCGTGTCGCGGGAGACAAGAGTAGCCCGAGCAATTGCGCCTGCAAAATTTCGCGCGACGGCAGATCCGCCAACTTCTCCAATTCCGCGGCAGAAAGAACAGCCCGGTCAACAAAACCAATCTTCAGCGCTGCGATTTTAAATTCAGCCGCGAACGTCTTGAAAATTTTGGCCACGGGCGCCACATCGTTCTCACCTGTCACAACGGCTGTCTGACCGGTCAGCATTTCGCCCGCATCAGCAAAACCAGAATCAGTCATGGCACGTTTGAGGAAATTATTCTTCACAACGTGCACTTCCGCGCCGGCTGGAGCCAGTCGGTTCCGCAATTCACTAAAATCGCCGACCCTCATCCGCTGGTAGTCGGTTACGAGCACGAAAGGAGAGTGTTTCAACTTCTCGGAAAGATCGGAAACGACGCTGGCTTTTTCTGGTCTCATTTTATTTTCGATATTGCGTCTCTAAGACTACACATTCAAATACGGTGCCGGATCAACGCGAACTCCGGGAGACATGGTCGCACTGATTGTCAGGCCTTCAAGGTACCGCCCTTTCGCTGAGGCGGGACGAGCTCGAACGACTGCATCAATTACCGCGTTTCCGTTTTCCACCAAAGCATTTTCCTCAAATGAAAATTTCCCAACAGGCACCGCCACGTTGCCGTTTTTATCCAGTTTAAACTCCACGCGACCTGCTTTCACTTCCTGCACAGCCTTGGCTGTGTCGTCCGTTACTGTGCCAGTACGGGGATTCGGCATCAGTCCGCGCGGTCCAAGAACCTTCCCCAGCTTTCGGACCTCCGCCATCGCTGCTGGAGTTGCGATCGCGACATCAAAATCCTGAAAACCTTCCTGACACTTCTGGATTAGATCTTTCATCCCAACAAACTCCGCGCCCGCCTCCCTGGCTGCCTGCGCGGCCTGGCCCTCGGCAAAAACCAGAACCCGCACTTTTTTGCCACTGCCATGCGGAAGCGGACAGGTCCCGCGAACCATTTGATCAGATTGCTTGGGATCAACACCAAGCCGAAATGAGACGGTTACGGTCTGATCAAACTTTGTCGACGGAAATTTTTTTAACGTCGAGACGGCCTCATGAAGACTGTAAGTCTTTGCCCGATCTACCTGTTGCGCCGCTGCGCGATAACGTTTGCTTCTATTTCTTTGCATGTTGATTTGCAGTTCCATCGCCCCGGCCTCTTGAGAGAAAACACGGGGCTCCTGCCAAAATATTAAGCCGCTCAGTCCCAGCGGCGGGGCGTTCAATTTAGCGGCTATCTTTTCCTTGTCAAAATCAACTTTAGTGACGTCGACTCCAACACGGCTAATCCGCTGGGTCTCCAACTTCTGTCGGCTCGGTTATCTTGGTAGCGTGTTGAACAATCGGCCCGTTCCTAATGATTTTTCCCTCTTTCATCACGAAGAACACTCGCTCTGTTGCGGTAATATCGCTAAGCGGATCGCCCGGCATCGCAATGATGTCAGCGAGCTTTCCCTTTTCCAAGGTGCCAGTTTTTTGCGCGATGCCGAAGAGCTCGGCATCACTTGCTGTGGCAGATTTCAATGCATCGGTTGGCGTCATTCCGAGATCAACCATCAGCTTAAACTCTTTGGCGTTCTGACCGTGTGGAAAAACGGCGGCATCGGTGCCAAAAGAAATTCTCACTCCTAATTTTACAGCGTTGCGAAACATGTCCGAACGCGAAGCTGCTGCGGCTTTCGCTTTGGCCTGCAGCGCTGCTGGATAATTCTCCAGCTTGCTCATGATCCATTCGGTGGCCATAAGTGTAGGGGTCAGGAAGACGCCCTTGTTTTTCATCCGGGTAAGCGTTTCCGGTTTCACAAATGAGCCGTGTTCAATGGAATCAACGCCGGCCTCGATCGCTTCCCGGGCAGCCTGGTCGCCATGACAATGCACTGCCACTTTTTTGCGCAAACGATGAGATTCATCAACGACTGCCGCCATCTCAGCCGGCGTCAATTGTGGGGTGTCCACTTCGTCTGTTAAAGAAAGTACGCCGCCCGACACTGCAGCCTTAATCACATCGGCGCCATTTTTGACTTCGAACCGCACTGCTTTTCGCGCGTCGTCCGGACTATCGATAATTCCATCCGTGTAATCCGGCTCACGCCCAAAAAGAAAATCACGGAATCCGCTGGTCGGATCGAAGTGACCGCCGGTGGCGCCGATTCCCTTAGTCGCAACCAACATACGTGGACCAACGACTACTCCTTGGTTAATCGAATTGCGCAGAGCAACGTCGACAAACTCGCGGCTGCCCACGAATCGGCTTCCGAGATCGCGCACGGTGGTGAAACCGGCTTCGACAGTGGCGCGCGCGTGCGCCGTGGCAATGATTGCCTGCTCGGAGACATTGAGATCGAGCTCTTTCAGTCGGCGCACATTGTAATCGCCGGAGTAATCCAGCGTCAGATGCGTATGTGCGTCCATGAATCCAGGCGCGAGCGTGGCGTCGCCCAGATCGATCACCTGCGCACCGTTTCGAATAGCCAGATTGCTACCGACATCGACAATCTTATCGTCTTGAACGATAACCACGCCATTTGGGATGAGCGATTTCGATTTCCCGTCGAACAAGCGTGCGGCTTTCAGCGCAATTACATTGTCGGCAGCCCGAACTGGAATCGCCCCAATGGCGAAGGCCATGATTGCCGGAACAAGGCGCGACCATCGATTACAAGCCAGCACATTCATCGTCGCGCATATAAAAGGTTCGCGGCAACAAAGCAAGAGCACGTCGGGAAAATCACGAAGTCCGAATGACCAGCGGAGCTTAAACCGGCGACTGATGAAAGGAAGGGTGCGCTACGGTCTCCGCGCTTTCGCCTCGCTTTCGGTGAGGCCCTGCCGCGCCAAGGCCAGATCCGGATTGAGTGCTAGCGCCTGTTCGAAGGCAGCAATGGCACGTTCATGCTGACCGAATAAAGCAAGATAGCGTCCGCGATTGATCAACATGTTCGCATAGACCGGCAGTACCTTAA
>WNFX01000611.1_pt1 | contig 42259 bp, 39 predicted proteins | sample 5400111 | NCBI WGS metagenome assembly WNFX01 (sample SAMN13153363, study PRJNA577476) | soil metagenome | isolation source: 40 cm soil or saprolite under grassland replicate 1 | place: USA:California | collected 2016-06-15
GCCGCCAGGACAGCGGTACGGCCCTAGCTCGGCTAGCGCCGACCCGGATCAGGCGCGATCCCGGGCGTTCCCCCGTCCGCGACGGCTTGACTCGCGGAGTGCGGGCGTGCCTTGCGGGCCGCCGCGCGAAATGAGGGAAACGACAACTTCCCTGCACCGCAGACTCTGCCAGCTCGGGGGGCAGCCTCGCGGCAGTATTTGTCGGTCTCGCAGAACAGCCCCTGGCAGTCGATCGCGTGCAACGGGCGTCCCCACAGCCCGGCGAAGGGCAGCCCGAGGCGGGCGAACTCGTCGCCTTGCCGCTCGGTCATCCACAACACGATCTCGGCCGGGGTGTAGTCGCCCAGATCCTGGAACACCTTCTTGATTCCGCGCAGCGCGCCCGGCCCGGTCTGGGTGAACTCGTTCTCGCTGGGGTCATTGAGCCGGTCAGCAGGGCCGATGCGGACAGGTCATCGTGACTCGGCCTGGCACGGCAACGAGGCCCGCCCTGGAATGCTATGCGGGCAGGGCGGATCGTCGCGAAGGTCCGGTGATCGTCCTGCAGGCGAATCTCGCTTCCGGTGCGTTCGGTGCCTATGGCACAGTCCTGGTTGTGCCGTTGGACGATCTGCCGGACTGGTTGCCGTTGCCGGCTTGGTGTCTGGACCATCTGGGTGGCGAACCCTCCGGCGTGCTGTTCCGGATGCAACAGGTCTCGATGGTGTTCGGTCTGCGGCTGGCCGGTGGTACGGACGTGGTGGTCAAGGCGCGCGCCGATGACGGCCGGGCCGTCTCGTGTGTCGCGGCGCAGGCCCGGTTGGCCGGGCGCGGGTTTCCGTGTGCCCGGCCGCTCACGCCGGTGGCCGGTGTCGGTTCGCTGGCTGTGCACGCGGAAGAGTTCCGGCCCGGCGGTGAGGTGTTGCACGGGGACTCGCCGGACGTGGCCGCGTGCTACGCGGAGGTGTTCGCCCGGCTGATGGCCGAACTGGCCGATGTGACCGTCGCGCCGCCGCTGCCGAATCCGCCTTGGGTGCGTTGGGACCACACCGATTGCGGGGCATGGCCGGCGATCGACCTCCTCGATAACCGGGACCAGAGTGTCGTGCCCGCGTACGTCGTTGACACGGCCGAGCGGGCGCGGCGGCGGATACTGGCCGCCGGCCTGCCGTGCGTGCTGGGCTACGCCGACTTGGAGGCGCAGAACCTCCGGTGGCACGGTCGGGAGGTGTGGGCGGTGCACGACTGGGACAGCCTGGCGTGGCAACCGGAGGCGGCGCTGGCAGGTGCGGCGAGTGGATCTTTCGCCAGTGCCGGGCCGCCCACGCTGGCGCCGATCGAAAGCTCCGAGGCGTTCCTAGTGGCCTACCAGGACATTCGCGGGCGCTTGTTCACGGCCGTGGAGCAGGAGATCGCGTGGGCGGCCAGCTTGTGGATGGCAGCGTACAACGCCCGAGAGGAAGCACTGCTCGGTGACACCCCGGTGTGCCGCGGTGCGCTCCGGGCACAAGCAGCCGAACGCCTCCGCCGGGCTGATGCCTAGCGCCAGCATGCGAGTCCAGCGAACACCTGCCTCGCAGGAACGTGTGGGCCCTGGCCGAGCTGAAAGGGTACGTCGCCAACCTCGCTGCCTGCCCTGACGGCACGTGCGTCACCGACGACTTCTTGATCGGCGCCTGCCACCGGCTCAAACTAACTGCGCATTAATCTGAGCCAACTCGGGTCATATAGACAAATCTGGAAATCACCCAGATTTTGACGCAGGGGAAGGCGCAACTAACCGCCAGGCAAGGCCAGGCAAGGCCAGCGGACGAGATGGAGGTCAGAACAAGGCCGCTTGCGCGTGCCCGGCCGGCGGGCCGGTGCTGAGCACCGGCCCGCCAGGCAGCTTGTCGTTGATCCCCCATTTCGGGGGGAAAAACAGCCGGATCGGCTCGGGAGTGGGCGTGAACCTGGCCTTGATCCGCTTGCGCGCGCTGGCCAGCTCGGGGGCAGCGGTGCTTGGCGGACTGCCCGTAGGCGTCGGTGGCGCACAAGATGAACGCCCCGGTGTACAGGCCGCCGCTGACGCTCAGATGCGAAGTACCAGTACAGGTCGTAGATCCGCGGCCGGGGCACGGGCGGCCGTTTCACCAGGCACCCGCATGGGCGGCGGGCGGAAGTGGCTGCCGGTAGAACACGCCTGTGCCGTGCAGGTGGAGCCGGTAGAACACGCCTGTGCCGTGCAGGTGGAGATAGCGGGGGTCATCGAGCAGCACGGCCGGCGGTCCGCTCGCCCAGGGTGTAGCGAAACCGGTCAGTGCCGGTGAAGTGGTCGAACACGATCGCCCCGCCCGGCACGGTCCGCTCCCGCACCACGTCTATCGCGGCCCTGGCGGGGGTGTAGTTGTCGGTGTCGATGAAGCTGACCACCAGGTCTTCCCCTTCCAGCGCCGGCCGCAGGTGTCCGCGACGTCCCCGGCGATGATCTCGATGTCCCGTCCGTCAAGATAGCGCCGGCCGGCCGCGAGGTCGGTGAAGACACAATCCGGGTGGTCGTACATGTCCAGCGGGGAGCGGCGCGGCGGGAACCCGCCGCAGGTGTCAAAGCCGATCACTGGCCAGCCCGCGCCGAGCCGGTCGATCAGCCGCGACAGGAACATGGTGGTGCCACCCTTGAACACGCTGCACTCGGCCACCACCCCGGACAGGCCCAGCCGGGTGGCATTGGCCAGGCACTGGTACAGGTGGACCAGCGAGTGCGGGTAGCCGTTGGCCAGCGACGGCACCAGGAGCTGCGCCTGCTCCTCCTCGAACACGGCGTCGCGGAATGCCAGGTGCCCGTAACCGGCCACGATCACCTTCGGCGTGCCGCCGATGAACGGCAGCGCGGCGCACAGCAGGTCTTCTTTCTCCGCGTCGGCTGCGACCACCAGCACGCGATGCTGTGCCTGGCTGAGCGCCTGAAACGGCCGGACAGGCACCGCCAGCGGCGGGCGGGCATCGTCCTGTACCACTGGCGGCATACGTCTGCCCGTGGTCGCGCCTGAGTGCGCCGAGCAAGCAGATCGCGGCGTCTGTGAGCGCCTGCGCTCGGGCGAGCCGGACGGCGGCCGTCTCGGTGCTGGACACGTCCCTGAAGCAAGCGTCCAGCTCCCCGAACCGGGCGACGGTTCGCACAGCAGCATCGGCAACGGACGCGCCGGGCGCGTTCAGGAGCCCGAGGTCTACCCGTGACAGTAGGACATCGAATCCGGCCGGGCCGTCACTGTACGGCGGCCGGGCGCTGCTGCCTCCGAATAGCGGCCCGGCAAGGCCGGGGTCCAGGTCGGCTAGGTACGCCTGGTATTTCAGGCAGTAGACCAGCAGGTCAACGGCGGTATCGAGCCAGGACTCGCCCGCCGTGGCGTGGGCGCCGTCCAGGCCGTATTCGAGCCGGTCCACCTTGCGGGCGATGTTGGCCAGGATGGAGATCACCTCGCCCGCCGTTTCCACGCATCCCGGTAGGCGGCGCCCGCGCGGCACCGTCAGCGCGGCGCTCGCGCGCCCGTGCCGGGGCACGTGAGGACTCCGTTTGACCGGTCATGTCCGCTGGGCTCAACGACGGGCACTCACGATCGTCGGCGGCGAGGTACGCCACGCCCGCCCGGAGCCAAATCGCACAACCTAATTGTTTATACGCACATTTAGATTGTATGATCTGTGCCATGGATGCACTTGGGAGACAGGCGGTTCTGGTCGATCTCCTCCAGCGCGACGGACGAGTCGAGGTATCAGCAGCCGCCGAACGCTTCGGCACTGCGGAGATGACCGTCAGGCGAGACCTGGACGTGCTCGTCGCCCGCGGCGTCGCCCGGCGGGTGAGGGGTGGGGCGGTCAGCCTGTTGATGCGCGGGGAAGAGTTGCCCTTCTCAATGCGGGCGGTGGATGCGGCCGATGAGAAGCGGCGTATCGGCCTGGCGACCGCCGAACTGATCCAGGACGGTGAATCCGTGCTGCTTGACAGCGGCACAACCGCTTTGGAGGTCGCCAGGGCGCTCAAGGGCAGACGGCTCACCGTGATGCCGCTGTCGCTGCACGCGGCAATGGTGCTGTCCGGGCAAGACTCGGTGCGGCTGCTGATGCCAGGCGGCGAGACCCGCCCAGGGGAACTCGCGCTGGTCGGCCCCCTCGCCCTGGCGGGCATCAGCGCCGTCCGCTTCGACACAGCGGTACTGAGCTGCTGCGGCCTAGCCGACGGCCAGGTGACAGCGCACGATCTCGGAGACGCGGCAGCCAAGCAAGCCATGTTGTCAGCGGCCGCTCGGGTGATCCTGGTCGCCGACGCCTCGAAGTTCGGGCGGACGGCCATGGCCGCCGTCTGCGGGACCGAGAGAATCGACGTGGTCATCACCGGCACGGGCGCGCCCGGAGAAACCATATCCGCAATGGCTTCACGAGGGGTCGAGGTCCACCGTGCCTGAGGCATTGAGGCCGTCCCCTGGAGCGTCCCTGGCCACCTCCTCCGCTAGCCGGTGGCCGAAATTCGCGGTAACCACCGTGTTCTTTGTCCACGGGCTGTTGTTCGCGTCGTGGACCGCTCATATTCCCCACGTCAAGGACCACTTAAGGCTGGGAGACGCTGCGCTCGGGGCCGCCCTGCTTGGAGCACCAGTGGGGTCAGTGCTGGCGATGCTGCTCGCGGGCTACCTCCTGCCCCGGCTGGGCAGTCGGCGCATGGTTCAGGTTGCACTCGTCGGCTACTGCGCGGCGGGCCCGCTGGTCGGCCTCACCGGCTCATTCGCCATGCTGTTCGTCGCGCTCATGGCCTGGGGCGCTTTCCAAGGCACCCTGGACGTTTCGATGAACACCCAGGCCACCTCCGTGGAGCGGATGGCGCGGCGACCGCTGATGCCCGGCTTCCACGGATCCTGGAGCACCGGGTCCTTCACCGGAGCGGCGGCCGGTGCCTTCGGTGTCGCTGCCGGGCTCTCTCTCAGCAGCCAACTCCTGCTCCTAGCCACGCCATGCCTGCTCGTGGCCGGATCGCTCACGGCGCATATGATCCCTGACCGGCACGGCAGCCCTGGCGCGCCGGCGAGCCCGCAAGGCAGCAGCTCAATCCTGCAGCCCGCGGTACTCGCCCTCGGCGGGATCGCCCTCGCCGACATGCTCTGCGAGGGCGCGGCGGCAGATTGGGCCGCCGTCTACCTGCATAGCTCTATAGGCACGACAGCAGCAGTCGCCGCCCTCGGGTACACGTGCTACTCCCTTGCGATGGTCGGCACCCGTCTTTCCGGGAACCGGCTGCTCGCCCTCTTCACGGTCAGTCGGCTGGTCCCGGCTCTTACTGCGACCGCCGCTGCGGGTTTTGCCGTGGGGCTGCTGCTGGACCGCACTGTAAGCGTGCTCGCCGGCTTCGCCTGCCTTGGCGCCGGCCTGGCGCTGGTCATCCCGACGGTCTTCAGCGCGGCGGGACGCATCCCAGGCGTCAATGCCGGAGCCAGTATCGCCACGGTGTCCGCGTGCGGGTGGGCCGGGTTCGTCTGCGGTCCGCCACTCATCGGCCAGCTCGCCGCCCTCACCTCACTGCATGCAGCGCTCACCGTGATACCGGTGCTCACAGCCGTGATCACGGCAACAACCGCCAAGGCCACGACCCTGCGCTACAGCGGTGCCAGGCGGGCCACGCCGCGGTAAGTCCGCAGTCTCAGGTTCTTGGGCATCCCCACAGTTGGCTTGATTACCCGACTTGTGACACGTTAGTGCGCACTTGAACGCCCGTGGATTCGGCCGAGGATGTCGCGGAGGTCGCCGGGCAGGGGATCGGCGGCGATGATGGGCACTGTGGCCGCGGCTGGGTGGCGGCCGATGAGTTCGTCGCCGCCCGATAGTCTCACCTGCTATAGACGAAAGGGGACGTACATGGAAACCGTGAAGTCCGCGGATGGCACCGTCATCGCCTACGACCGTACCGGTGACGGCCCTGCGCTTATTGTCAGCGTTGGCGCGTTCTGCACCCGCCTGACGTTCGTCGCGCCCGGCGATCTCCGACAGCGCTTCACCGTCGTCACCTACGACCGCCGCGGCCGGGGGGATAGCGGCGACACCGAGCCGTTCGCGCCGGAGAGGGAGTATGAGGACCTTGCTGCCGTCGCGGCGGCGACCGGGCCCGAACCGCCGTTCGTGTTCGGGCACTCATCCGGCGCGGCTATCGCGTTGCGGGCCGCCGCGGCTGGTCTGCGGGTCGCGGGCATCGTCGCGTACGAGGCACCGTTCCTCAATGAGGACACGCCACAGCCGGCCGTCGATCCGGCGGATCATATTCGCGAGCTGGTCAGCTCGGGCCGCAACGGCGAGGCCGTTGCGTTCTGGATGTCCGAGGTCGTCAGGCTGCCGGGCGAGATGCTCGCGCAGATGGATGGCGCTCCGTGGGTAACAGCGCTGGAACCCCTGGCCCCCACGCTCCCCTACGACATCGCCGTCGCCGCTGGCGGGGTGCCCACAGCCGAGCTGGCGAAGATCACCGCGCCGGTCCTTATTCTTGGCGGCCAAAACAGCCCCGCGTGGTTCCAGCGCTCCGTCGCCGAACAAGCCGCTGCCACGCCAGGCGCGCGGCTGAAGATGCTCGACGGATACGATCACAACGCGCCGCCGGAGGTAATCACCCCGATCCTGATCGACTGCTTCGGCGCGGATCGGTAGCGCGCGGCAGGCGGGACCGCCATCCGGGCCCACAGATGCGCGGGAACAGCCGGCATCCCCACTGTCGAAAGAATCACCTGACACTCGTCACCGCCACGCATAAGGCGGCTACTCGCGTTCATTGTCGTGGAGCGAGGCTACGCTGCGCCATCAGGCAGTACGCGGCGGCGATCAGCAGCGTGAGCGTGGATCGGCCGTTGCCAGGTCAGGAGGTAGCGCCAGAAGAGGAGCCGCCGCACCCGGGCGCCGGGTACGCTGCGCCATCAGGCAGTACGCGGCGGCGATCAGCAGCGTGAGCGTGGATCGGCCGTTGCCAGGTCAGGAGGTAGCGCCAGAAGAGGAGCCGCCGCACCCGGGCGCCGGGGAGCACCGCGGCCGCGTGCTGACGGACCTGGCGGGTCGTCAGCGGCGGGTCCAGAACCTTCGGCATGATCTCGTGGGCGGGCTCCAGCCGGTACCAGCCGCCGGCGCCTGCTGAGGACCTCAGGACCGCGAATGCGGCGCCCAGCACCCGGTGACCGGCCGCGGCCAGGATCTCGGTTGGCAGTTCCCGCGGCAGGTCGGTCCGGGGCAGGGCCACGGCGGCGAGGATGCCGCCGGGCCGCAGGGCTCCGGACAGGCGCCCCAGCGCGTCGTCGAGAGGCAGGTGATGCAACGCGGTGACCGAGACGATCGCGTCATAGCCATCAGCCGGGAGCGGGTCACGCATGACATCGCCCAGTAGGCAGGTGACGTTAGCCGGCGTCACCTGCCGGGCTGCTTCGATCATCGCGGGCGACCGGTCCAGAGCATCGACATGCCTGGCACGGCTGGCCAGCTCAGCCGCGAAGGCCCCAGCACCGCACCCGACATCGAGCACGCGTGCGCACGGATTCGGCAGCTGCCGCAGCAGCAGCCGGTGATAGTAGGCGTTGTGATCCCAGGCCAGCAGCCCCACGCCCCCATCCTGCCGCTGCGGCGGCCCGCTGGGCTGCGCCAGGGTTGTCATGCACGACTGGTCTGGGCTGGTCGGCGCGGAGGACGCGCCCGCTGTCGGCGGGGACCTGCTCTATTAGCGGGATGGCCCGGTCCGGGGCGTTCACGGCGCGTGCTTTGCGCCTTCGGTGAGTAGCCGGTTCTGCACGTACGGTGCGCTACGCTGGCCCGGCGGCGCAGCTGGCATCCGCGGCGCTGATGAGATCGGAGATCGGCAATGCCCGGGACGATCAGTAGCTGGCGGGATCTGCGCGGTGCGGAAAAGGCTGTGCTGGAAGCCGTGCGCGCGCACCGGTACGGCGCGCAGCTGTTCTTAGTCGATCCGGCTAAGTTCCTGCGGGAGGCGGGGTTCAGCGTGGGCGAGCAGTTCGCCTCGCATCTGCTTGCGCTGCCTGGCGTGCGGGTCAACCCGGCGAGCGCCTATCAGGAAATCCAGGAAGGGCGCCATCCGCTGTGCCGGCAGTCCATCGCGATCTCCTCGCTTGGATTGCCGCCGCACCTGGGCGAGCGGTCATGAGCGCTGAGCTGACCGGCGGGTTCGACAGCTGCCTGGAGCTGGCGTCGTCGTTCATTGACCTGCAGGCCGAGCCCGCAGTCGCCGGGGCCGTGCAGCAACTGCAGGATCTGCGGCTTCCCCTGGTGCCAGCGCCGGGCGGCCCGGCGCTGGCGGGCACCGTCCGGCTGCTGTTCTCCCGCGCCGATGTGCTGCCCGCCGGCGACTTTGACGACGGCAGGGTGACGTTGCGGCTGCTCGGCACGCTCGGGATCCAGGTCACCGCGCCGGCCACAGACCGGCTGGCGCTGGCCGCGCACGTCAGCATCGGGGCGCTGGCCGTGACCGTGTCACCGCCAGCCACCCGCGACGGCGGGATGACCCAGAGCAGTTTCGCCCTGGACCTGAGTTCCTTCGACGTGCGGGTAGAGGCGCTGCCGTTGAGCGCCGCCGACCTGGCCGCCATGGCCGCGCGCCTCGGCCTGTCCGCTGACGCGGTGACTGCCAGCCTGGCTGAAACGCTCCGTTCCAGCTTGGCCGCCTATGTCGCGGCCACGAGCCCGGCTAGCTCGCTGTTCCCGATACCCGGCTCGGCCCTGCAGTTCGCGCGGCCCGGGCAGGACGGCCGGCTTGGCCAGGACGCATCGATGATCTTCCTCACCGATGTCTCGCTGGCCACCAGGGCCGATACCAGGCAGCATCCGGCCGTGCTGTGCGTGCTCAGCGATCTGTTCGACCGGCCGGCGCCGGTCGGCAGCACGCAGGCCAAGACCGCGGTCGCCACTGGCCCTGACGGCTCGGGCGCCGTGATCGTCACAGCTGACGCTGCCCAGCGATTCGTGCTGTGCCCGTCGATCCTGCGCGCCTTGCTGCCGATCTACCTGAACCAGGTGCTCCAGTCCGACGTCCTGCGCGGGATCCGGCCCGAGGACGTGCCCGGCTTCACCAGCTCAGACACCGACCTCGGGAAGGCGTTGCAGGACGGCCAGATCGGTTCCTTCTTCGACCAAGTGCTGCCCGGCGGCCTGCCGCCGGTCAGCTATCGCAGCGCGCTCGGCGACGTTGTCTGGGGCCGACTGCGTCCGGGGATCCAGATATTCCTGTCCGACACCGACGCCGCGATGGCCGAGATCCTGCCCAGCCAGTGCGGCAGCAGCGGCGGCATGCCCATGCCGTACAGCAAGCTCACCTCGATCCAGGCCGGGCTGATCGCCGGCTACATCACGCTGCGCGGCGTCATCGAGCCTGACCTGTGGGGCGTAGCGGGCCGGATCAGCTTCAGCGCCACGCTGTTCGCCAGCGTCGACTTCGGCGGGACGATCAGCCTCGTGTCAGGGCCGCCGAAGATCGACTCGACGATCCACCTGGAGTGGTACGCCATGGTGCTCGGCGCGATCGCGGGGGCGATCCTCGGCGCTCTGGCCGGACTCAGCGGAGGCCTGACGGCGGTCGGCGCGGGTGCGCTGGCCGGCGCGGTAGCCGGGACCATCTTCACGGTGACAGCGGCACAGGATTTCCTGGCCAAATACGCGGCCAACGCGGTCACTTACCAGCTTGGCCAGACATTGCAGGGGCTAGCCGCGCCCGCGCTTCCGCTGCCTGCCGGGACCGTGCCAACGGCGATCGGCGTGACCCCCGATGACATGACCGTGTGGTTCGGCCTGGCCGCAGGCGCGCCAACCAGGCCGCCGCCGCTGGCCGAGCCGGTCCCCTCCCTGTACATGAGCGTCCAGACCGTCACGGCGGAGCGTTCGCCGGCCGGCGCCGGAACTGCGGAGATCGACAACAGCTGCGTGCACGACTCGTTCAGCTACCAGGACTACGCGATCACGACGATGGCCACGTTCACCGTGCAGCCGTCCGGCCTGACCGCTCCGGTCAGCTACCAGTGGACGGTGGATGGCACACCGGTCGGCGCCGCCGAGTACGGCCAGCTGACCGCGGCTGATGCCAGCTACAACATGCTGTACACGTTCACGCCTGACCGCACCTTGATGAACCTGCTGAACATGCCGGGAAGCCCCACCGTGAGCCGCCTGGTGCGCTGCGTGGCAACCGATGCCGACGGGATCAGCGCGGACGCCGGGCGCGGCGCGGTGTTCGTCGGCGCCGAACGGGACATCGACCCCGCATACGGCGAGCAGCTGGCCAGGTGCCTGACCGCGCTCGTACACCACCTCAAGCACATCAGCGAGCAGCCGGTCCAGGCGAGCGGTACCGGCCCGGTCAGCGGCCGGGACCTGGCGGGCCTGATCAGCAGCCTGACGCCCGGCGGTGAGTGGGACCCGCGTGCTAGCGGCCTGCTCTCGGCGGCGCTGCATCTGGCCGGCGACGAGGCGGCGGCGGCCCGCGAGGCACTGACACTGGCTGGGCAGGCCGCTCGGGCCAGCCTGGAACCCTGACCTCGCCAGGCAGACACGCATCGTCCGTGGCGGCCGCCGCATGCGGCTCCCATTGCCACAATGGGCGCACAGGCGTAACATGCGCGCCGTGAATCTGCTTCGGTCAGTGGCCGTCGGCCTTACTTCTGTCATTCTGCTCGCCGGATGCGGCAGCGGCGGATCTGTGGGTCAGCCCGGCAGCCGCAGCCCCTCAGCGTCCGCCACAACGACCGGAGGCGGCCGCGCAGCCGCTCAACCGACCTGTGCGCTGGTGCCTGCGTCGCTGGTTAACTCCGCTCTCGGCACCGACGTGGGTGACCCGGCGCAGACAATCAATGGCATCGTGACTGTGTGCGAGTTCAAGGGCGCGAAGGCCGGTCACGTGACGGTCCGGTTCCAGACCGGCGATGACTCGGCCAGCTTCGCCGCCGGGCGGGCGGGATTCGACTCAAACGGTGAGCCCACCAAAGACGTTGCCGGTTTTGCCGACGAGGCGTATTCCAGCACGCTGGGATCCGGCGACCTGGCGATCAATACGCTCGTCGCTCGCCAGGGCTCGGTCGAGATCCTCGTCAGCTCAGAGGCAGATCTTGACGCCGAGAAAACCCTGGAGCGGCAGCTCTTCGCGAAGCTGTAGGGCGGGAAGCTGGCGGGCTGCATGCCGCCTGCCTCAACGCCGGTGACTGGACGACGAGCAGCAAGCGGCTGGCAGGAATGTTGCCGCCTCGCTAATGCCCGCCCTTGCGCGTCCCACAGCGCCAGGTTCCGATGTGGTCAGCGGCAGGGAGTGTAGGGGATGTCGTAGAGGTTGACGTCCTTGAGGATGGAGTTGAAGTTATAGCTGGATGAATTCGCCTGGGGACAGAATTTCGATGTCGCCAGCTTGTACTCGACATTGAACACGGCTTTGCCGTATGTCGCTGGCCAGGCCTGCAGCCCAGGCGCTGGGAAATTGCACTCCCGGTACTGCCAGCACTGCTCGTTGACGGCGAAGTCAAAGTACGGCTGGAGGTCTCCGGCCTGCCCGAGGTCGTTCTTGAGCCCGACGGCGAAGCCACTGGCGTGCGCCAGATTGGCGATCGCGGCGTCGAACTGCTCCTGGGTCGCCGCGGTGATGGTCAGCCCGGTCTTGTTCTGGTAGGCGTCGACGTTGTCGAACTCGATCGCATCCGCGCCGGCCGACCTGGCCCTGGCGAGCCGCGCAGCGAGTTCGTCGAGGACGAACTGCTGCGCCGTCTCGGTCTGGCCGGTATTCGGGTTCGTCCCTGAGACGTTGGTGTTGATGTTCAGCCAGAACTCGTCCCTGAACCCGCTAACCGGCTTGCCGAAGAGGCAGCCGCCGCAGCTTGAGTTGAAACTCTGGTATTGCGGGTAATCCGGGCGCCAGGTCTCTGCCGTCCCCGCATCGAGGTAGCCGATCACCTTGTCGCCCTGCGCGTGCAGGGCGCTGACCGCGGCAGTATTCAGGACGCCATAGTTGTTCGGCGTGTAGCACTTGCCGTCCTGGTAGATGTCGATATCAAAGACAGCCGGGGCCACCTGCTGCCCGGTCACGAATGACGCGCCGGTAATGCCCGTGTTGATGAACCCGGTGGCCGGGTAGATGCACTGCCCGGCCGAGTTGACCGACCCTTGCAACTGGTACTGCCAGCGCGAGACGACCGGCGGCTGCCAGCACGAGCCCGCAGAACTGTTGCACGGCACCGGCGCGGGCAGGGCGGCCGCGGCCTGCCGCGCCGATCCGGTCAGGGGCCGCATGTCCGGCCCGGCCCAGGAAGGCGCAGCGGCGATGACCGATGCCAGAAGCAAGGCCCCGACCAGCGATCCAAGTGCGCGAGCGACTCGCATGTGAGACCTCCTCCGCCGACGTCCCCGCACGGGCGGCTGGTGATCCGGCGCCCCGGCCGCGCACGGCGGCGGAGATCGCCCGCCACTAACCTGAGCGAATTTTAACGATAAAGGGGTAATGACGCCAGAGCGCGCCGACACCAAACCCGAGGCAGAGCCGGACTCTCGGAAGTGGATTAACCGGTCATTGGCATGCTCTGACCGTCTGCGGCGCGCCAGGCCGGGTGGTCCCATCACTGGCAGCCAGGTGGTCTTCCGGCAGGCCCTGGCTGTCGGCCACGCCGCCCGTCATCCCGCTCGCGGCCTGGCAATCTCAGGTCTCAACCCCCGTGAATGGACACCATCGTCCCCGGGCGACCGGCATCTCCGGGCGACTGGCTCGCGCCCACTGGGGCTCAACCCAGGGTTCAGGCCAGGTTGGACGCGCACAGGATTCCCTGCTCAGCGAGAAAGTCGATCCAGCGCCGTGCCTCCTCAGCATCCTGCGCCGCCTGGTGCAGGCCGGGCGCCATCCGGCCATCGAGAATCTCGGTCACGCCAAACGCCAGGGGAAGTGACACGCACCGCGCCATCGCGCTTTCCGCTTGGTCGCCGGTGAGATCTATGCGGTACTCGCCGTACCAATCCGCCCCGCGGCCCGGCCGCAGACTGAGAGCGACCGCGAGCACCACCCGGTCGAGATCGGCGTCGGTGACCGGATAGCGGGCCGCGAGCTCGTCCGCGAGGGCGGCGATCCGGTCTTCGTCTCCCGCTCGCAGCTCGGCGAAGACGCCGGCCCAGGCGTCGCTCCAGCCGTCCAGCCGCAGGGTGCCGCGAACGAAGGTCTCCAGGCGCCAGCTGGCCGGGAAGCCGTACTGGGCGGCGAATGGGATGCTGTCACGGTTCGGGTACACCTCGAACTCGTCGCTGCCGACGGTGAGCGGGCGGACCGCTTCCCACGGATGGCTGGCCACTTTCGTCTCGCCATCGGTGATGTAACGGGCCGGCTGGCACAAGGCGGACAGCACTCCGCGTGGCGCCCAGCTGAACCGGTATCGGAAGTCGTTGGGCACGGCAGGCAGGCCGCCGCAGTAGGAGGTGAACTCGGCTGTCGCTGGGGCGTCGCCGATCGCCGCGTGTCCAGCGGCTACCAGCATGCGCGCGAGCATGTGGTCGATTCCCGGGTCCAGGCCAGCCTCGGCCAGCACCACGATCCCGGCCATCTCGGCCTGCGGCACCGAGTCAAGGATCGGCTCGCAGACATAGCTGGAGCAGGCGAAATGCGCACCCTGGCTGATGCACGACCGCAGCAGCGCGATATGGTGCGCCGCGGGCAGCATCGAAACCACGACGTCGCCAGGTTTGACTGCCGCGTTGAGCGAGTCCAGCTCGAACGCATCCGCGGCCGCGTGTCCGGCCAGACCGAGCTGGGTGAGGCGATCCTCGGCCTTGTGTGTGGTGCGCGCCCAGAGTACGACATGATCGGCGCGATCGCAGACGACCCGCAGGCCGCTGCCCGTTGACAGTCCGGCACCGATCCAGTGGACGGTGCCCGTAGCGGGGATAGATTCCGGCATTGCCGACCTCCTAGTCGACGGTGGTGGATTGAAGCGCCTCGGCGAACGAATGCAGGCAGCGCCGCCAGGCGGGAGCCGCGCTGCCCAGCTCCATCAGGTGCGGAGCTAGCTGGGCCGAGAAGTCAGCGCTGGCTTCCCTGGGGACCAGCGATGGCAGGTTGTCAATGGCGATGATGTCAAGCGGCTGACTGCCGTCGCGCAGCCTGCGTACTGGCTGCCGCCAGGACGTCGCGGCGTCGTAGATGGGCAGCGCGTTGAAATCCGAGGTCACATCGCAGGTGATGTCGGCCACCAGCGTCAGCCGCCGCGCCGCGTCATCGAGATCCGCGCGGCGCATCAGGGGCGAAACGGGGTCGGTCGCGAGAATGGCGTTCACGAGGATGTCGTGGCCGAGCAAGGCAGCGGTATCCAGGTACCGGGTTTCTTCGATGTCCCAGCAGGTCGGTGTGATACCGGCCAGCTCAAGTGCGCTGCGCGCACCGCGGCCGCACCGACCGAGCGCGCCGACCACAAGGACCCGCGGCTGACTGCCGTCCCGCGTTGCGCGCAGTGCCGCGTCGAGCGCCTCCTTGGAGACTGGCCGCAAGGGACCGGGCAACCGGCCCTTGGCGTGCAGGATCGCCAGGGCCGCTCCCGCATAGCCAGCCCAGAAGCCGAATGCCGCCAGGCGCCGGCCGTTGGCATCGACCAGCGACTCCAGATCAAGCAGCGCGCCGCCGCCAGCGGCGAACCGGTGCAGCAGCTGGCAGGCGCCCCTTTGTCCCTTGTACGCGTGGCCAAAGTAGATGTGGCGGTGGGCGAGCGCCGCCGGCTGCTCGGGTAGCTCCTTCAGCCCGATGATGTACTCACCGGTCGGCGCGCCTGGCCAGCTGCCAGCGGGTGCGATCCGGCACCCAGCGGCCGCGTAGTCCGATACCGGGAAAGTCCGGTGCGGAGACTCTTCGACCGTCAATACCAGTCCCTGGCTGGTCAGCCACCCGGCATCGGCCGGCACGATCGGAGCCCGGCGCTCGGTCTGCCGAACCTCGCTGCGGATCCACACTCGCGTCCGGTCAGTCCTGCCGGGCTCGTTGCCGTGGGAGCCTGCTTGCCGCCGGGGGCCGCCGCCGGGGGTCACAGCCATCCCCGTCGGGCAGCGAGGACTCCAGCCTGGAACCTGTTGTCCGCGGGCAGGCGACGCGACACATCGGACATCTTTCTGCGAACCGTCCGCACCGAGATCCCGAGCTTCTTCGCCACGGTCTCGTCCTTGAGACCGTCGCTCAGCAGGTGGAGCAGCACGCGCTCCTCGCCAGTGACTTCCGCGGCCGGCCGCGCCGCCCCGTCGGCCAGGAAGACCCCTACGTCCCTGGCGTGGACCCACCAGGTCTCGAATGTGTGCCTGAGCAGATGGACCAGCAGATGGTCCCTGATCAGAAGCGCGTCCTTGGCACCCGCCCGGCGATGATCGGCAAGCACAGCGACGCACCGGTCGACGACGAATAACCGGATGTCAGGCGTCGGCATTACCCGGATCCGCACGCCCGCATCCAGCTGGCCATCCACCGACCGGCGATGAGCAGGGTCCGAGATCTGGGCTGGCGGGCAGATGGCACGGACATCTACCCCGCGTTCCGATGCTCTGATCTCCGGCTGGATGGTCGGATCGGCACTCGAGCTCCACAGCATGTCGGTCCCCGGGTCGAGTCTGGCTACTTCTGCGCGAGCGCTGCACATCAGCTCCTTGATCCGCACGGTCGCCGCGTCGAGACTCGGAATCCGGTCGACCAGTGACTCGGCGGTCTGGGGGGCGGCCAGAATCTGCTCGTTGAGTAACCTGGTCAGCTCGGACTCGACCTGCCCGAGACGGCTCTGTTTCCGCGCGAGCTCGGCGTCGAGCTCGCCGCGAAGTCGTTCGATCAGTACCGCCGGGCCGTTCGCTATGGCCCTGACCCCGCCCGACGGCTCGCGGTAGAGCAGGCCGGCGGAGATCAGGCGATCGCGGCTTGAGTCGATGACGGCTTCGGGCAGCCCCGTTGCCAACGACGCCTGCTCTGGGCTGGATCCTGGCCTGGCAATATCGTTGCGATACACGAACTCGTCATGGTCTTGCAGGCCCAATAAGTCCCACATTTCACCTCCAGTAAGAATCGACCGTCCTTATTCGCCAAGAAAGACTGGCTCGGCGTAATAACGCAGCGTGAGACTCTCGACATGCTGCCTGATCTCATCTGACGCTGTCGGCGAGCCGACCGCCACCGACAGCAACGACAGCGGGATATCTGCGCCGAGTACGCGGCCAGGCACGATAAATCGTGTCACTCCCGCAGGCAGCATAAGGCGTCGCTCTGCCAGGTGCCGCAGGCGGTCAAATGACCATGGCCAGTAAGCAATCCGCAGCCGCCTGGCCGCCGCCCCGGTCGGCATGTGGTCCTCGGGCGAGATGCGCCAGACACGGCCAGCGGTAGCGCAACTCGACGCCAGCTCGGAGAGCATGCTGACCGCGCCGTCGATCTCGGCTGTATCGCACCACACGTGACCCGTCCGGCCGGCCAGGTGCGCCACGGCGACACAGACGCCCGCGGGCTGGCAGCGATTGCGATCGCATGCCGGGCATCGCTCCAAGAGCAGCCTGGCGATCCCGGCGGGCATCCGCCTCGTGCCGACCAGATGGTGCCAGGCTGAGACGTGGCACTCAGTTGGCTCGAAGACCTGCACGAGCGCGAGATCAGCACCGATCAGCCGCAGTGCGCTCACCCGGTGCGCACCGTCGATCACCAGCCACTTGCCGCCAGCTAAGGGGGTGGCGAGTACCGGGTTCTTCAGCACGCCGTCTGACCTCAGTGCCTGGGCCACCGAGCGCAACCGCGCAGGCTCGACCGACTCATGCAGCACCAGGTCATCGATGCGGATCGCCGTGAGCCGGCGCAGGACCGAGCCGGCTTCAGTGGTCAACGTCATCGGAGCCCTCTCCGCGAGTAGTCAAAGTCCGACGGGACCTGGCCGGCGCTGTCTTCATCCTCAGATCGGTCAGAACCGCGAGCGGATGGCAGCCAGATCACGATCAGCACGCCGATGATGATCAGCGCGAACCCGATGACTTGCCCGGCCGGCGGCCATTGTGCGCGTGCCGCGTACACATAGGCGAAACCGGCGATGGTCTCGACGTTCACCAGCATCGCGGCCGATACGGTGGACAGCCTGGTGCAGGCAAGGTTCCACAGGCCAGTCGCGGCCCACGAGACTCCCACCCCGAGCACGACCGAGCCGCCGACCAGCCAGCCAGTGCCCGGTGCGCCCGCGGCGTGGCCGAATTGGTGGCTCGCGACGATGACCGGAAGAGCGAGCAGAGTGACCGCGCCGGTGAACAGCCCGACGACGGTCGACCAGCCAGAGTGCGGCACGTCGCTGTTCCGGCTCACGAACCGGGCGTTGGCCATGCCGTACCAGGTCCACAGGGCCACAGCACCGAAGGCGGCGGCAAGGCCAGCGACCTTCCGCCCGATCGGCTGGTCACCGCCGTGGGCGGCTGCCGGGAGGTTGACGATCAGCAGTCCTGCGGTGACCAGCACGACCGGAACCGCAAGCAGCCGCCAGGCATAGGAACGAGAGCAGAGGTTGCCGACGATGGCCAGCGTTACGGGAATGCAGCCGATCACGATGTCGGTGATCGGAGCGCCGATCAACTCGATCCCGAGCACCAGCAGCAGGTAGTAGCCGACGTTGCCGGTGATCGCGAACTGAAGGGCGGTGCGCCAGTGCCGCCGGGTCACCTCACGCATCCCGCGACCGCCGACGGCGAAGAAGACCACGGACACCGCGCCGTAGGCGAGGTATCTCCCAGCGGTCACGGCCACGGCTGACCAGCCATGCAGCAGCACCGGAACCAGGAACGCCAGGCCCCAGATGAGGCCGGCCGTCGTTCCGGCGCTGACGCCAGCCGCACTGCCGCGCGTGTGCTCGGCGGCGGCCCCGCGGCGTGCCCGCACCATCGTGGCGGCCCTCACTTCCGCTCCCAGGATGGTAAATTCAGTGTATGCAGCATACACATACCTGGAGGGACAGCCGCACGGGGGGCAGCGCCAGCCCGGGGGGCAGCGCCAGCCCGGGGGGCAGCGCCAGCCCGGGGGGCAGCGCCAGCCCGGGGGACACCCGATCGGAGAACCATCGCCTGGAGAATCTGCTCGGGGCGTTCGCCTCGGCGGTGGCCGATCGGGTCGCAGAGGCCACCGCCACCGCCGCTGGCCAGGGCGGAGGCGCACCGGCCGCGCTGGTCCAGATCGCCGACCATCGCGAGGTGACGATCGAGGAGCTGCGCCGCCGGATCGGGCTGACCCACTCGTCGGTCGTGCGGCTGATAGATCGGCTCGCGGCACGCGGGCTGGTCCGCCGTGGTCGCGGCCAGGCGGACGCACGCACCGCCCGGCTCAGCCTCACCCCGTCCGGTGCCGCCACAGCGGCCGCCGTCCTTGAGGCTAGGAGCGCCGTGCTCGGCCAGGTGGCCGGCCGGCTGTCCGCCGCCGGCCGCGGTGACCTGGAGTCCCTGCTTGACCAGCTGCTGCTGGACGAACCGCTGAGTTCGGAGCATGCCAGCCTGCTCTGCCGGCTGTGCTGCCTGCGCGACTGCCCGACTGACCGGTGCCCGGTCGAGCAGCGCTATCGCCAGCTGCGCAGTCATGGCCGCTGACTTCCGGCCCGGCTGGCTGCTCCGGCCGTGGCATGCTGGCGAAGCGCGTCGGCGAGCAGGTCTGGCAGTTCCGGCGAGGGCAGGAACGCGGCGTTCCACACTCCGCTGTACCGCAGGCCGACCGCGACCGGCAGGTTATGGGTCTGCTCGAGCACGTCCTTGATGCCGGCGATGACGTGCGGGGGGTACGCGGCGATCTGAGCGGCGACCGAGTTGGCCCGGTCGAATAGATCCGCCGGGGTCGCGAGGACGCCGGTGACCAGCCCACGCGCGTTCGCCTCGGCCGCAGGCATGTCGCGGCCGGTCAGCGCGAGCTCCCTGGTCGGGCCCGCGCCGATGAGCCTGGGCAGCCGCTGCAGGGATCCGAGGTCGGCGACCACGCCGATCCGCACTTCGCGCAAGGAGAAGTAGGCGTCGCTTGCGGCGAGGCGGATGTCGCAGGCGGCGGCCAGATCCAGGCCGGCTCCGACGCAGGCGCCGTGGACGGCGGCCACGAACGGCAGGCGGCTCGTGACGATCGCGGTCAGGGCATCTTGCATCCGGCCAGCTTCGGCGAGCAGTTGCTCGCGGAAGCGTGGCTGGCCGTCACCGCACCGCAGCATCCGCCGGTAATGCGTGAGATACCAGCGCAGGTCCAGGCCGACGCTGAAGCAATCGCCAGCGCCCTGGACCACGACCGCCCGGATCGTCTCGTCGGATTCGAGCGACGCGACCAGCTCAGGCAGGGTGGACCAGACTGACGCGCCCATCGCGTTGCCCTCCGCGGTGCCAGCCAGGGTCAGCACGGCCACGCCCGCTGGTGCGTCACGGGAGACTCCGAACGGCTCGGCGGTCACCGGGATCACTTCCCGTCGGCTTGGTCGGCGGGCACGCGGGCAAGCTGGTGGTAGCGGCGCCGGTGGAATAGCAGCGGAGAACCGTCCTCACGCGCCGTGTACCACACCGGCGCGCCGACGACCATGACGTGGTCACCGCAGACGACGGTGTCCCAGACGGTGCAGATCGCCGCCACGACGGCATCGGCCAGCAGGGGCAGCCGATTCTGCCAGCGGTACCGCAGGCGGCTGAAGCGATCGGTCTGCGAGCAGTGGGCGAACCGGTGGCTGATCTCATGCTGATCCGCGCCAAGCACGCTGAGGCCGAAGGCGCCGGTCCGGCAGATCGCCTCGAGGGTGTTGCTCCCATCGGCCAGGGCCACAGCGAGCAGGGGAGGTAGCAGTGAAACCGACATCATCGAGTTGACCGTGCAGCCCACCGGGCTGCCCATATCCCAGCTGGTGATCACCGTGACGCCGGTGGGCCAGTGGCTCATGAGCCGCCGGAACTCCTGTGCGTCGCATTGGTCCCGGATCGCCGGTCGCACCGCTGCCACGCTCATCTCCTCTCCTCTCCTGGTGCCAGCCTGCTAGCTGGCGAAGCTCGGGGTCAGGTCCGGCTGGCTCGGAAGCTGAGCGAGCGACTCATCGATGGCCGAATCCGGGATGATCACGTCCGCCATCTCGCCATCCAGGTACGACCGGTACGCGGCCATGTCGAACAGCCCGTGGCCGCTAAGCGAGAAGAGGATGACGGGATCGGCGTCGCGCCCGGCCGCGGCCGCCGCCTCGAGGACGGCGCCGTGCACCGCATGGGCGCTTTCCGGCGCCGGCGTAATACCTTCGCACCTGGCGAAGAGCACCGCGGAATCGAATACCTCCCGCTGCTGGTAGGCCGCCGACTCGATCAGGCCGCGGTCATACAACGCGCTGATGATCTTCGCCGTGGCGTGATACCTGAGCCCGCCAGCGTGCATGGATGGCGGCACGAACCGGTGGCCGAGGGTGTACATCTTCTGCAGCGGCGTCTGCTCGGAGCTGTCGGTGTAGTCATATGCGTAGCGGCCACGGGTCAGCTTGGGGCACGCCGCAGGCTCGGCGGACAGGCAGCGGACCGGTGCGCCGCCCGACAGCCGTGTCCGCAGGAACGGGAAGGCGAGTCCGCCGAAGTTGCTGCCAGCGCCGAGCGAGGCGATGACCACGTCAGGCTCGGTGTCCAGCGCCGCCAGCTGCTCGGCGGCTTCCAGCCCGATGACCGTCTGGTGCAGCAGCGAGTAGGTTTCCCCGCTGCCCGCACAGAACCGGGTATCCGGCTGGCGGGTATCCTCCAGAGCCTCTGCCAGGGCGATCGACAGGGTGCCCCGGTCCTCGCCGGAACGCAGGAACCTCCGCCCGATCTGGGTACCCTCGCTCGGGCTGGCGGTCACTGACGCCCCGAGCAGCTCCATCATCGTCCGGCGATGCGGCTTGCTCTCCAGGCTCGCGCGGACCATGTATACGTGGCACTGTAGCCCGAACATCTGGCAGGCCGCCGCCACCGCGGTCCCCCACTGGCCCGCGCCGGTGGCGACCGCGAGGCGCTTCGCGCCGGCCGCCCGGTAGTAGTGGGCCTGGGCGATCGCCGTGTTCAGCTTGTGGCTGCCGGTCAGGTTGGCGCCTTCGTACTTGTAGTAGATGCGCGCGGGCGTGCCGAGCGCGCGCTCGAATTCGCGCGCCCGGCGCAGGGGTGTCGGCCGCCATCGGGCGTACAGCTCGCTGACCTCGGCCGGAATGGTGATCCAGGGATTCTTCGACAGCTCCTGCCGCACGAGGCTCAGGGGTACCTGCGGATTGAACCCGGTCTGGCCGTGGTTGCCCGATGCCACATCGGGTGGCAGCTCGAAATCCAGATCAGCCAAGATGTTGTACCAGGCGGCCGGAATGTGCATGGTTGCTCCCTCAGCTTCACAACGCAAGGCTGACTCCGCGGTCGAGCAGGGTGAGCGCTCCGTTCGCGAGCAGCAGCCGGTCGTTGGCGTAATTCAGGCTGGCCGAGCGCAGGTCACGGAACTTCCGCTCCAGTCCGAGCGGAGCGTCGCGCAGGTAGGCGTGGCGCAGTCCGGCGATCTCGGTCAGCGCGTCGACGACGGCGAAGCTGCGCTCCGCCGCGAGCACTTTCAGCGCGTTGATCCGCAGCTGGACCGGTACCGCCTCGAGGTCATCCGCGGTCCGCAGGTCACGCAGGCACTGGGCAAGCAGGGCCGCGACGGTGTCCAGATCCAGCCGGATCCGGGCCAGGCGGGTCCGCAGCAGGTCGGAGCGCACGTCGAACTGGTGCCGCCCGACGGGCGACCGCAGCAGCTCGATGAAACCGTGCAAGGCCGCTCGGGCGGCGCCGAGCCAGCATGCGGCCCACGCGATGTGCCCGGCCGGGGCGAACACCGACACCGCGACAGCGCGGAACTCACCTGGCGTGCCGACCAGGTTGTCCTCGTCGACCCGGCCCGATATCCGCAGCGCGACGCTGTGCGTCCCGCGCATGCCCATCGGATTCCATGAGCCGCTTGAGCTGATGGTCAGATGGCCCCGGTCGGCGTAGACCAGCGAGACCGCGCTGGCCGGGGCGTCGGGATTGTCGCGCATCGTGATCAGGAAGCCATCGGCATCGTTCCCGCCGGTGACGATCGGCGCCTCCCGGCTGATCTCCAGCATGCCGTCGGCGTGGCGCAGCGGCGCCTGTGCGGTAAGCAGATGACCGCCTTTGCCCTTCTCGCTGGTGACCGATGCGATGTAGACCTCGCCACGCGCGATCCTGGGCAGCAGGCGGCGGCGCAGGTCCGGCGAGCCGGCTGCCACGATCGCACAGACCTGCTGGCAGTGCATCGCCCAGATCATCGCTGTCGACAGGCATTCGCCGGCCAGGCCGGCGGCGAGGCCGGCCAGGTCGGAAAGGTCGCCGCCGAGCCCGCCGTACTCGACGGGGACGAGCAGGCCGAGGAGGCCGCTGGCGCGCAGGGCGGCCAGGCTTCGCTTCGGGAAGACCGCCTGCTCGTCGATGGCGCGCGCCTGTTCACGGACGACTGGCAAGACCTGGGCCAGCCGCTGCGCAAGCTGCGGCGCCGGATCGGCTGCCAGCCGCCCCCCGGCGTTGATCGTGGCGGTCACGAGATGCCTGCCGTGGCGTGCTCACGGGCGCTGACTAGCGCGGCCCAGAGGCCGCCGGCCGTGGCGAACGTCTCTGCCGTCATCGCCTCGTCGGGCAGCATCACGTCAAGCTCGTCCTCCAGGTCGAAGACCAGCTCCACGGCCTGCATGGAGTCCAGGCCGAGCTCCTTCAGCGGGGCGTCCGGCGGCAGTTCCGCGTCGGCGGCCAGGTACGCCAGGCGCCTGCGCAGGATGGTCTCGAACTCAGGGTCGATCGTCACGCGGCTCATCGTGATCCTTCCAGTGCGGACTGGCGGGGGCGGACGGGAGCGAGGTCGCTTCCGTCCTGGTCAGGCTGAGGCGGGAGACCGAGACGACTTCGTCCGCGTCCACCACCACCTCGACCGGGGATGGGTGGCTGAGGAACGCCAGCAGGCTCGCGGTCAGCCCGTAGGCGCCGACGTTGGGGATTGACAGGAGCTGCCCGACGGCGAGCGGCGGCAGATCGGCGGCGCGGGTGAAAGTGTCCAGGGGCGTGCACAGCGGACCGACCACCGTGGTCGGTATCGCGCAAAGCTCGCCGCCGTGCGGCCGGATGACCGGCCGGATCGGCGGCAGCCGCCTGAGGCCGGCCATGCCGCCGAGGTGATTGACGCCGGCGTCGAGCACCGCGAAGACCTGTCCTTTGGAGACCTTGACATCGACGACCTGGCAGACCAGTACGCCGGAATCGCCGACCAGGTAGCGGCCAGACTCGAAGGTGATGCTCGGACTGCCTGCGCGCCAGCCGGGGAGCTGCGCGTCGAGCAGTTCGCTCAGCCGGCCCGCCAGGGCGGGAAATCTCGGGCGGCTGCCCTCGCGTGCGTATGGCGTGCCGAATCCGCCGCCCAGATCCACCTCGTCCACCGTTCCCAGCAAGCCGGCCAGGCGGGCGGCGGTGGCTGCCGCGGTGCGGAACTGCCGCAGCAGCGTCTGCGTGCTGTCCAAATTGGTGCCCATGTACAGATGCAGGCCGGTCACGACGGCCGCGCCCGCCCCGCGGAACAGCTCAGGCGCGCTTGCCACTTGTGCGGCATCGGTGCCGAACTGGGACGCGGTACCGGTCATCGCGAGCCCCATCCCCGGTACCGCCTCGTCGGCGTTCACCCGAAGCAGGCACTCGGTCATGACGCCGCGGCGTTCCGCGAGCGCGCCCACTCTGGCGAGATCACGCGCCGACTCGACGGAGAACCTGCGCACACCGAGGTCCATGGCGTGCGCGATACCATCCTCGGTCTTGCCAGGGCCGGTCATCAGCGTGCTGCCCGGATCCACGCCCGCGCTGATGGCCGCCTCGACCTCACCCGGCGATGACACCTCGGCACGGCAGCCGAGACCGGCCAGTTCGCCGACCAGTCGCGGGTGCGGGTTGGCCTTGAGCGAGTAGTAGAGCGCGGCTGGCCTGGGTAGCGCCCGGCACAGGTCAGCATGGGCAGCCCGGACAGCGGCGAGATCGTACACGTAGGCGGGCGTCCCGAACCGGGTGGCCAGCCGCTCGGGGTTCATGACCGGGCCCCTGCAGGTACCCAGGCCGTCGCAGGTGCGGCATCCGGCGGATACGCAGCCCACTGCCCGGCGAGCGCCCGCTTGTCGATCTTGCCGTTGATGGTGAGCGGCAGCGCGGGGAGGACCCTGCACTCGGCCGGCATCTGCTCCGGCTCCAGTCGGCCGAGCAACTCACTGACCAGCCTGCGCACGGTCAGCTCGCCGGTCACGCCCAGGCGGGAGCCGTGGCCGCGGTCCGGCGGGAGCGCGGCAGCGAGCTCGACACCGGGAACGTCCATCGCGGCGGCCTCGATCTCGGTCGTGCTGACCCGGCGGCCATGCTGCTTGTACACGTCGTCGTTGCGCCCCACGAAGTACAGGTAGCCGTCCTTGTCGATCCGGCACAGATCTCCGGTGTAGAGCACTGGCTGGCCAATCGCATCGCGGCGGAACCTGGCAGCCGTCAGTTCCGGGGCGCGCCAGTACCCGGCCATCACGTGCGGGCCCCGTACGATCAACTCGCCCACCTCGTCAGGCGGCAGCGGCCGACCGTCCTCGCCGACGACGGCCACCTCGGTGTCGGGCAGCGGTCGGCCGACCGAGCCGGGCCTGGTGAGGTCCAGGTTGGGCTCCGCGATGGAGATCCGCTTGCACTCGGTCAGTCCGAACATCGCGGTGACCGCGATACCCGGCACCGCCGAGCGGAGCTGCGCGCACGCCGCCGTGGTCAGCTCGGCACCAGTATTGGTGATCATCCGCAGCCGTCCCGGCGGCTGGCCGGCCCGGCCGACGAGACGGCAGAAGGTGGCGGCGAGGCTCGGTATCAGCGGCAACACCGAGATGTCCTCTGCGGCCAGCCGGCCAAGCAGCGCGGGTCCGGCGTCTGAGTCGTCACCCAGGACCAGGCGGGCGCCCGCCGCGCAGGTGAGGAAGATCTGGTACAGGCCGTAGTCGAAAGATAGCGGGAGGCAGCAAAACACCGCGTCCTCGGGCCGGTACTCCAGGCGGCTCTGGATCGCCTCGGTCGCGAAGAGAACCTGCTGGTGGGTCGATACCACGCCCTTGGGGAATGCCGTGCTGCCCGAGGTGTAGATCAGTGACACCGGGTCGATCGACAGGCAGGATGGCGGATCGGGATCGGCGCCCCGCACTGGGTCGGCCTGCGCTGGCCGCGCCAACGCGTGGCGCAGGTCGTCGAGATCGCGCACCTGGATGCCGGCGAGCGAGCACGCAGAGGCGGCGCCATGGCGCTTGACGATCACCACGGCAGGGCCGGTGTCTGCGACGATGTGCTCCAGGTGCCGGGCCCTGATCTGATCGCTGAGCAGCACGAAGATGGCGCCCAGCCGGGAGATGCCGAAGATCAGCGGAACTAAGTCGGCGTTGTTGCGCGCGATGACCACCACGCGGTCGCCTCGGCTGACGCCGAGCCGGCTGAGCCACCGGGCGGCGGCCGCCGACCGGCTGGCCAGCTGCGCGTAGGACCACGACCGGCCGTCCCAGGTCAGCCCGGTGGCGTCCGGGGTAGCGGCGGCACGGTGGTCGAGCAGGTCGTGCAACAGCGTTCCTGTGGTCACGTCCAGCCCCCCGCGCGACTAGAGGTCGCACCGACGAAAGCGGCCTTTGGCCCGGCAAGAGTGTGCGCCAGCAGATCGGTCAGCGTGCCGATGGAGTCGAAGGCCTCGGGCACGATCAGTTCGGGCGGAACCTCGGTGCCGAGGCCGGACTCAAGGCGCTCAAGCACCGCGACGACGGCGATGGAGTCGAATCCGGGCAGGTCGAACAGTGAGCCGCCGCTGGCCACCACGGCGGGCGGCATGCCGAGCACCGCGGCGACGGCCTGGACGGCCCGCTGGCCAAGTACGTGCCGGTCGGACGCGCTCATTTTCCTTCCTCGGTCGCTTTGATCAGCTCAGGAAGCCTGGTGCGGGCGATCTTCCCTGTGCTGGTGTGCGGCAGGTCTGCAACCAGGTGAACGCGGCCAGGAACCATGTATCCGGGCAGTTGCCCGCGGCAGCGCGAGATCACCTGGCCGGCCAGCCAGCCCTTCGCTCCGGCGTCCCGGCCGGCCACGACGAGCGCGTGCAGCCGGTGCGTCAGGTCGGGATCCGGCTCGGCCACCACAGCCACCTCGGCCACGGCCGGGTGCCCGCTGATCACCGCTTCGATCTCACCAAGTTCAACCCGGAAGCCGCGGGTCTTGACCAGTCCATCACGGCGGCCGAGAAGCCGCAGAATCCCGTGCCCGTCGCGCCGCGCGAAGTCGCCGGTTCGGTAGAACCGCCGGGTGCCGGTCTCGGTCACCAGGTCGATCATGGCCCGGTCGGTCAGGTCAGGCCGCCCGAGGTAGCCGGCGGTCACGCAGTCCCCGGCGATCACGATCTCGCCTTCGGCTGCCGATCGCTCCGACGCCCCGCCCTGCTCGTCGAGCAGCGCCAGGGTGACGCCGTCGATGGGGCGGCCGAGCGGCACCCGCTCGTCCTCGCCCGGCGGGCACGGGAGAGTCCAGCGGGTCACCACGTTCGTCTCGATTGGCCCGTACAGATTGGTGACCGTGGCACCGGGAACGGCCTTCATGAGCAGGCCGAGCGTCCTTGGCCGGAACTCCTCGCCCGCGTAGAGGATCTGGCGGAGCGCCGGCAGGCCATCGATGCGCAGCGTCGACCGGTTGACCAGGGCGGTCAGGGCTGAAGGCACCGCGTACAGGTGAGTGATGGCCCGGTCGGCAAGAAAACCGTGCAACGCCTGCGGGAACAGCGCCGTGCGCTCGGGGACGAAGTGCAGGGTGGCACCTCCGGCCAAGCCGACATAGACGTCGTAGACGGGAAGATCAAAATGCAGCGGCGCGTGCACGGCCACCTGGTCGCCAGGTCGCAGCGGCAGCGCGGCAGCAGCCCAGCGGACGAACGCCATCGCGTTGCGCCTGGTGATGACCACGCCCTTCGGATCGCCCGTCGAGCCAGATGTGTAGAGCAGGTAGGCCTCGGCGTCCTGGCGGTGTCCGGGCGCCGGGCTGCCGGCCGGAACGGCGCGGGCTTTGGCCAGCTCGCCGCTGATTTCCTGCACCTCAGCGGCCGCACCGGTGGCGGTCCAGGCCAGAGCGTCGAGCACCAGTTCGCAGCCCGAGTGACGCAAGATGAAGTCCCGCCGGCCCGGCGGGAACGCCGGGTCGACCGGGACATAGCTCCGGCCGGATTCCAGCGTCGCGAGCATCGCGACAACGGTGCCCGGTGACTTCCGGCTGATGATGCCGATGCGCCCGGCACGGCTGGTGCGCTCCCGGATGACCCCGGCGAGGTCGGTCACCTGGCCAAGGAGATCGGAGTAGCTGACCGGACGCCGCGACTCGTCCACGAAGGCGACGCGGCCGGGGGTGCGGGCGGCGGCGGTGAGCACCACGGAGCTGAGAGAGGTCACGCTATGCTCCTCGAACCGGCAAGTCTGCGGCTGCGCGGACTTCCGGCAGGCGGCCGAGCAGCGAGCTGGCCAGGCGGACCTCGGCATCGGAGGCCGACCGGACGGCCGTGATCGCGGCGGATGGTGCTGCGCGGCCAGACCTGACCCGGCGCAGTGCGATATAGGACATCTCCATGGCCCGCTGCCAGCCGCCGCTGACCTGGGAGCGGAAACGGTCAGCGACTGCTGGATCGACCGCGCCGGTCGGCAACCCGGCCAGCCAGCGGGCATGCAGCGCGCGGTTGCGCGCGAGCAGCCAGGTCTGTAGCGACAGATTCCGCATCTCCGGCAGCCCGGCCTGCTGGTGGGAGGCGGCGAAGTGCTGATACGCACCGGCGTCCGCGGACGCCAGGATGGCCGCCGCATTCGCCGCGACCTGCTCGGCCGGCCGGATTGGCACCATCCGCCTGGCCGGTATCAGAATGCCCCAGCGACCGCTGTGTAAGGCCAGTTGAAGATCGTGCACCGGCAGCCGGGTCGCCTGCGGCCTGGCCGCTCCCCACTCGGTGACGTTGTCGTACGGGTCCACGATGTCCGCCACCAGCTCACCGCCGGCCAGCTCACCGCCGGCCAGCTCACCGCCGGCCAGCTCACCGCCGGCACCGCTGGCCGCGCCTAGCCCTGCCAACACGAATCCGTGATCCATATGCTCGTGGCCCCGATAAGGCAGCCACGGCAAGTAGAAGCCGTCCCCCACCAGCAGCACCGGGTGGCCAGCGCCGAGCGCTTCGCGCCAGCGCGGCGCGTCCTCGCCGATCGAGACGATCGGCTGCCAGCAGGGGCGCCATCCCGTGCGCTGGCCAAGCAGCTCGTCCTGGCCGGCCGGCGGGAGGTCCACGCGCGGCGGCCCGTCGCTCTGCTCCACCAGGTCGAACCGCCAGTCCTGCGCGAATGGGGAGCGGACGTCGCTGACATCGTGCACGGCGAGCAGCAGTGCAAGATCGTCAGATACGCAGTCCAGCTGGCCAGCGTCTATTCGCGACACCAGCCGCGAGCAGGCAGCGGCCATCTCGCCAGGCGGAAGGTCGAGCACTCGATCTGGCCACCTTTCTCGGATTTGGCCTCAGTTCTCGGACTTGCCTCAGGCGATATCACTGGCTCCTGCCCTCGGACACATTGGTCAAACAATTTGTCACCTTGCTGTCAGCGCCCGATGTGGCAGCTAGCTGTCACCCCCTTTTGCCAGGGCTGCGGGCCTGCTCTGCTATTCCAATGTGAATGGAAAGCACCGCTGTGAATGGGAAGCACTGCGCACCCGATGAAATCGATGATCGATCAGTATCTGTCGACAGCACGCTCCGCCCTGACCCAGGCACCGCCCATCGGCGATGCCGCATACCCGCGATTCGCCCGCTGCGCTGGCGCGGCGATGGAGCGCAGATGGCCGGAGATCATGGCAGCGAACGCGCTCGATGCCAGCACCGGTCTCGCGCGCGGCCTTCCCGAACCGCTGCTGCGCCGGATCCGGCTGACGGCCGGGCATCTGGACCGGATGACCGCGCTGGCCTGCGACGTCGAGCGTGAGTTCCACCGCGCCTGCGAGCCTGGCCGGCAGCTGAGCGGAGTGGGAGGCGCACGGGCCCGCCGGGTGCCCAGGCCCCTCGGCGTGCTGCTGATGATCTACGAGGCGCGGCCCACGGTGACCATCGACGGCACGCTGCTGCCGGTGTGCGCCGGCAACGCGGTGCTGTTGCGCGGCGGCACGGAGATCGCCGCCACCAACAAGGTGCTCGGCGATGTCTTCGCCGAGGCGCTGTCGCTGGCCGGCCTGCCGGCCGGAATGGTCCAGGTTCTGCACGACGTCGACCGGGCAGGGCTGCGTGAACTGATGCGCCGCGACGATGCCGTTGACGTGCTCATTCCCCGTGGCAGTCCCAGCCTGATCGATTTTTGCCGCCGGGCGTCGCCGATCCCGATGATCGTCGGAGGCGGCGGCGTCAATCACCTGTACGTGCACTGTGCCGCAGACGCGGAGATGGCCGTCCGGCTGGTACTCGACGGCAAGCTGCCTGAGCCAGAGGCCTGCACCGCGCTTGAGACTGTCCTGCTTGACCACGCCGTCGCCGACGGCTTCCTGGAAATGCTCGCCAAGCACGCGACCGAGCCTGATGTCCGGCCCCTGGTGCTTCGGGTCTGCGCCGACCTGCTCGACCGGCTGCCTGACGACCTCACCGCGCGGATCCGGTGCGAGCCGATGGCCGATAGCGACCGCGGCAGGGAATTCCTCGACCAGACGCTTGCCGTGGGTTCGGTGAGCGGTCTTGACGAGGCTGTCGCATACATCGCCAGATACGGATCGCGGCACACCGAGGGAATAGTGACCGAAGACGCCGGCGCGGCTGACGAATTCTGCCGCCGCGTCGACGCGGCGGCGGTCGTTGTCAACGGCTCGGTGCGGCTGCACGACGGCCCGACCATGGGCCTGGGCACCGAGATCGCCATCAGCACCGGGCGACTGCATGTCCGCGGGCCGGTGACCCTGGAGACGCTCATGACCTACAGCTGGCGGATCGAGGGAAACGGAGCGGTTCGCTTTCGCGGCGGGCCAGTGAATTGAATAGCCCGCCCAAGAACCGAACTTTCGTTCCGGGAAAGGATGCGCAAGGTGCAGCCGACACGCGAATGCACGCCTGATACCGTCCTTTCGGCCATCAAGCAGATAGTGGTCAGGGAATCACGGCTATCGGTGAATCCGGCATCCATCTCCGCCGGCGAGCAGCTGAACGGCCGGCTGCTCAGGGTCACCTCGCTCGGCCTTGTCGGAATGCTCATTCGGCTGGAAGACGACCTCGGCGTGACGCTGCCAGACGACATGTTCCTTGGCCGCAAGCTGGAGACCGTCCGCGACCTCGCCGACGTGGTCTGGTCCGCCTGCGCCGACCCACAGGAACGATCATGACGGCGGTGTCCGCGGTCGAGGCTGCGCCAGGCGGCGGCTTGGCGGCAGGCCAGCTCAGCTGTTATACGGCCGCCCTCGCCAGGTACCTGGAGAGCGCCTACGAAGACTCCCTGACCCGGGTGGCCCGCTCGATTCGCCTGGCCGTGCGCACCGACCTGCCGGGCGGGATGATCGCCTTTTCGCACCACGGGATTCCGCTTTCCGACCTGGGCGGCGGGCGCTGCCTCGCCTACCGCGGCGCGACCGCCCCGGCAGAGCTGCTCGCCAGCCTGGAAAGCGAGCTTCGGGTCGGTTTCGGGGTGATCGCCGTTACCTACACGGCGGCGATGGACTGGTCGGTCGCCGATGAGGAGGAGAACGCGCCACATTTCGTGTGCCTGCTGGCGCGCGAGCACGGACGCTGGCTCGTCGATGACCCGTTCGCGGCGCTGCTGCCATCCGGGCAGCAGGAACCGTTCCGTGGCTGGATCCCGACCGGCCAGCTGATCAGGGCGATGACGCCACCGCGGCGCCTCGGCGCCGAATACCGGCTGCGGACGCAGTACGTATTCGGCTTCGCCGTACCGCTGCCGCCCGACCACGAGTACTCCTGGCTGGTCAGGACGCCGGAGGTGACTGGTCTGGTCCGGCCGCGACCGCCCGGCTGGATCACCAGCCACGCCGGAGCGCTGGACTACCTGAGCGACTTCTGGAGCGGCGCGGCAGGGCACCCGGACCGGGTCAGGTTCCTCGACGACATGTGGGCCTGCGCCAGGCACCACGCGTTCCGCTGCGCTCACCTGATCACCAGGCACCCGCTGGATCCGGCGGACCGCAAGGCGGCAGCGGCAGCTCGGGACGCCTGGCAGGAGCTGCCCATGGCGCTGCGATTCGCAGTAGATTCTGCCGTTCGCGGTCGGTCCCGGCCCACGCTGGTCACCAGCATGTTCGACCGCTTGCGGGAGCTCGAAGACAATCTCGCGCCGGTGCTTGCCGGGCACGGATATGGCGAGGCAGGCGGATACGCCGACGACGGTGCGCGCCTGCCTGGCCGGAAGGAGAAGTGACATCCATGGCAACCACGTCATCCGCCCGCCGATCAGGGCGGCCCGCCCTGTGGTTCAGCGCGCTGTCCGGCAGCAGTGACAGAGCGTTTGCCGACCGGGCTCTGGTCGCAGGTCATGGCTGCTTCGTCCGCGACGTCGCTGGCCGGGAGTACCTCGACGCGCGTTCTGCGCTGTGGAACGCCTCGCTCGGCTACGACAATCGCAGGGTCATCGAGGCCATGACCCGGCAGCTCAGCGAATTGCCGGTGGCTCAGATCATCCGGCACGACCAGCCCACCCAGGTCGCCCTGAACTACGCCGAGCGGCTGATGGCTGTGCTGCCCGCCAACCTGGCCCACGTGCGGTTCTGCACGACCGGCGCCCAGGCGGTGGAGGGCGCGGTGTTCCTGTCCAGGTTCATCAGGCTCCTCGACGGGCAGCAGGACCGCTCGGAGGTGCTGGCCCTGCGGGACGGCTACCACGGCACCGGCGGCCTGGCTAGCGCCCTGACCGGGGAGCAGCCGCTGCACGAGCTGATGGCTCCGCTGGCACCTGGCGTGCATCACGTTGCGGCGGGGGATCCGGCAGCGTTGCGCGAGGCGATCCGCCGGGTGGGTCCCAGGCGGCTGACCGCCGTCATCATGGAGCCTGTGCTCGGCACGGATGTCGTCGAGCTGCCGGCCGCGTACCTGCGGCAGGTGCACAGCCTCTGCAGGGCAGAAGGCATTCATTTCATCCTCGACGAGGTCAGCACCGGTTTCGGCCGGACCGGCGGCCTAACGGTCGCTGGCCGGCTCGGCCTTGAGCCCGACATGCTACTGCTGAGCAAGGCGATCACGTCCGGCTATGCGCCGCTGTCGGCGATCGCGGTCACCGAGGAGGTGCTTGAGCGGTCGATTGCCGTGCCGGGAACCACGTTCCCGCACGGATCCACCAGCGACGGCCATCCGGTGGCGATAGCGGCTGCCTCCGCCGTGCTCGATGAGCTGGCCGATGGCGGTGTGCTGGCCGGCGTCGCCGCGCGCGGCGACCAGCTGAGGTCCGCGATCGCGGACCTGCGCTCCCTGGCACCGGCCGTCCGCGGAGTGCACGGTCCTGGCCTGATGATCGCTGTCGAGCTGGCTGACGCCGGCGGCCAGCCGCTGATCGGGCCGGCGATGGCCAGAATCAAGGAGAGCTGCCGGCAAGAGGGGCTGCTGGTCTCGATCTCGAGCAACATGGTGCTGCTGACGCCGCCGCTGGTCATCACGTCGGCCGAGTGCGACCTGCTGGTCGAGCTACTTGGCAAGGGACTCAGGGACGCTGTCGTGCCGGGGCCGGTGCAGGCCGCCCGGGATCGGGCAGGCGCCGGCCGACGGTGACCGGGATGAGCAACAGCGCCTGCCCCGGCAGACGCCGGTGACGTCACGCCAGCAGGTCCGACGCGGCCCGTTCGATTCCGGCCTCGGATACCAGCACGTGGCCGGCGGCCTCGCCGAGCGGGATGAAGCTGTCCTTGGCGGCGACCCGTGCGATCCGTCCGCGGTAGCCTGCGTCGGCCAATGCGGCGATCACGCCTTCCGAGACGCCGCCCGAGCGACGGGTCTCGTCGACGACGAGGACCCGTCCGGTAGCGTCGGCCTCGCGCAGCAGATCCTCGGCAGGCAGCGGGGACAGCCACCGCAGATCCAGGACGCGGGCGCCGACTCCGGCCTCGGCCAGTCGTCGCGCCACCCGCAGCGACATCGGGACCCCGTTGCCGAAGGTCACGAGCGTGATCTGCGTTCCGTCGCCGTAGGCGCGGCCGCGGCCGATCGGCACGTGCGACTCCGCCCATTGCGCAGGGGCACGATACGACGATAGCCAGCCGCTGTCGCCTGGCTCGTACAGGTCGCGGGCGTGGTAGAGCGCGATCGGCTCAAGGAAGACGCAGACCGCGCCGTCGATGTCGGCGGCAGCGAGACAGGTGCGCAGCATCGCGGCGGCATCGTCACCGCGGGCAGGGACGGCGACCACCAGCCCAGGAATGTCGCGCAGCACGCCGACCGCGTTGTCGTTGTGGAAATGCCCGCCGAAGCCCTTCTGGTAGGCAAGGCCCGCCACCCGCACCACCATCGGATTGCGGTACTGGCCGTTGGAGAAGAACTGCAGACTCGCCGCCTCGCCGCGCAGCTGGTCCTCGGCGTTGTGCAGGTAGGCTAGGTACTGGATCTCCGGCACCGGCAACAGCCCGGAGACCCCTGCGCCGAGCCCCAGCCCGAGGATCGACTGCTCGTCGAGCAGCGTGTCGAAGACCCGGCCGACGCCGAACCGGCGGGCCAGCCCGCGGGTGACGCCGTAGACCCCGCCCGTGCGCCCGACGTCCTCGCCGAAGACCAGCAGCTGTGGGTATGCGGCGAGAGCGTCGGCGAGACCGCGGTTGATGCTGTCCGCGAGGGTGAGCGGCCCCGCGGCCTCAGGCAGCCGGCCGCCGAAGGCGTGTTCGCGCGCCTGCGCATCGCCGGTCCTGGCCGCGCACCGCGCAATGTGATCCGGGCGGCGTGGGGAGAGCGGTGCCATCACCTCCTCGCTGCTGGCGAGCCTGCGGTGCGTGACGGCGTCGTCGGCGAGCGCGCGGACCCGGCCGCGCATCATTTCGTAGCGTTCCATGACCTCGCCGGGCGTGAGCAGCCCGGACCCGACGAGCAGCCGCGCGGTGCCGACGAGCGGATCGCGTTCGTAGTCCGCGGCGATCTCGCCAGGACTGCGGTAGCTGACCTCGGCGTCGGAGCCTGCGTGCGCCATGAACCGCACGAGGCGCAGGTGCAAGAACGCGGGCGCGCGCCTGGCCCGGACATATGCCGCCGCCGCACGGGCAGCGTCGTAGCAGGCGGCGAGATCGGCACCGTCGGCAGTGAAATACCGCATCGGCGGCCGGCCGGAATATGCCGCCGCGATCCAGCCAGCCGGAGTCCTGACGCTGATGCCCAGGCCGTTGTCCTCGCAGACGAACAGCAGCGGCATAGGCAGTCCCTGGTAGGCGACCTGGCAGGCGGTGTTGATGGCGCCGACCGCGGTCGAATGGCTGGCCGAGGCGTCACCGAAGCTGGTCACGGCGATCGCGTCGGCCGGCCACCGCGAGGCCACGCCAAGCTTCTTGGCGCGATCGATGACGAAAGCGACGCCCACCGCGCGCGGCAGCTGGGAGGCGATGGTCGAGGTCTGCGGGATCACCGCGAGATCGGGGTGGCCGAAGACCTTGTGCCGCCCGCCGGCGATCGGCTCGTCGGCAGCCGCCACCAGGCCGAGCAGGACGTCGCGCAGCGGATCGGTGCCGGGCACCTGCGCGGCGCGGGCAAGGTAGAACGCCCCGGAACGGTAATGCAGCAGCGCCGGGTCGGTCGGACGCAGCACGGCGGCGACCGCCGCGTTGGCCTCGTGCCCCGACGACCCGATCGTGTAGAAGCCCTTGCCAGCCGCGCGCAGATAGCGGGCGGCGAGGTCGAGATGGCGGTTGCCGATCTGCGCATCGAACAGCGCCAGCGCCAGCTCACCGGTGAGCCCCCCGGCCGGATGCAGGGGCCCGGCCGGATTGACAGGCACCCGGCCGGCCGGTGCGACGAACCGCAGCACCCTGACCGCCTCGAGGAAGTGCTGGTCTAGCGCGTCCTCGGGTGTGCGCCCGCTCATTCCCTGCATTTCGCGCGCTGCGGGTCAGTCGGCGAGCCGGAACGACTCGTCCGGGGTGAGCTCAGTGACGTCCATCTGCGCCTTCTGCAACCGCCCCGAGTAGTCCCAGTTCATCGACTGCCACCGGGTGAACTGGTCGAGCACCCACATGCCCGACTGACGGGACCCGTTGCCGGACTTGCCATTGCCACCAAACGGCAGGTGCGCCTCCGCACCGGAGGTGGAGTTGTTGACGCTCACCATTCCGGCCGAGATGCCCCGGCGGAAGGCGAATACCTCGGCGGGCTGCCGGGTGTAGATCGCCGACGACAGGCCGTAGCCGGGAAGGTTGGCTAGCCGGATCGCCTCGTCCAGGTCGCGGTAGGTCGTGACGCCGACGAGCGGGCCGAACGTCTCGTCGCGGAAGATCACGTCGTCCTCGTGCACGCCGTCGACGATCGTGGGGTGGCAGAAGATCCCGGCGTCCGGATCACCGATGAAGCCTTCGCGCGGGTTCGCCGCCGTGATCCGGCCGGTCGCCGTTGACCCGAGGACGCTGTGGTGGGGCTGGATCGACCCGAGGTAGTCCTCGAACCGGTCGGCGAACTTCTGATCGAGCATCGGGCCGAACACGACGTCGCTGAACGGGTCGCCGACCGCCGCCTGCCGGGTCGCCTTGTCGAACCGGGCAACGAAGTCGTCGTGGATGCTCTCGTGCACGATGACGGTGCCGAGCGAGGTGCACCGCTGGCCGGCGGTGCCGAAGCCGGAGAACAACGCTGCATCCACCGCGAGGTCGAGTTCCGCGCTTGGCGTCACAGCCATCGGGTTCTTGCCGCCGAGTTCCAGGCAGGCCGACTGCAGGTGACGGCCGGTGAGCTCGCCGATGCGCGCACCCACCGCGCTGGAGCCGGTGAAGCCAACCTTGTCGATGTACCCCTCGTCGAGCGCTTGCTCGAGCCCGGCGAAGGTCGTATCGCCATCCGCCAGCACGAGGTTCAGGACGCCGTCGGGCAGGCCGCCGCCGTGGACGAAGAGCTCGGCGAGCGCCGCGCCGCACGCCGGAGAGTAATCGGCCGGCTTCCACACCACCGCATTGCCGCAGAGCAGGGCGGGGACGAGATACCAGGACGGCACGGCGACCGGGAAGTTGCCGGCGGTGATGACGGCGACGACGCCCACCGGGTTGCGGAATGTGAACAACTGCTTGTCCGGCATCTCGCTCGGCACGGTCTGGCCGTACAGTCGCCGGCCCTCGCCCAGGAAGAAGTCACAGGTGTCGACGATCTCGCGCACTTCGCCGAGCGCCTCGGCGTAGGGTTTGCCAACTTCCCTGGTGACCAGTCTCGCGAGCGAGGAGGCGTTGGCCTCGATCACCCGGCCGATATGCGCGATCGCGCGGCCCCGCATGGGAGCCGGCACATCCGCCCAGGCCAGCTGCGCCGCTCGGGCAGCCCGTGCCGCCGCGACGAACGTGCCGGCATCGCCGAGCGCCACCTCGGCAACGACCTCGCTGGTGCGAGCGGGGTTGGTTGACGTGATCCGGCCGCCGGGCGAACCCGTCACCGGAGAGCCGCCGACGATCGAGGTGATGTTGCGGTTCATCATGACTTCACTCCGTCGATGTCTCAGTGGCGCGCTCGATGTCTCAGTGGCTCGCTGCCGCGGACAGCTGATCCAGCACGGTGTCCAGGGCACGCATGCCGACCCGCAGCTCGTCCGTCGTGACGTTCAGAGCGGGCCGGAACCGGATGGTGCGCTCGCCGCAGGCCAGCACGAGCACGGACGCCTCGCGCAGCGCGGCCACGACCTGGTCGCGCAGCCGCGGGTCCGGCAGGTCGATCGCGCACATCAGGCCCCGCCCGCGGATGTTGGTGACCAGGCCCGGGTATCGGTCGGCGAGGCCCTGCAGCTCATCAAGGAGGTAGCCGCCGGTCTTCGCTGCATGGTCGAACAAGCCGTCGGCTTCGATGATCTCCAGGATCCGGCGCGAGCGAACCATGTCGACCAGGCCGCCGCCCCACGTGGAGTTGATCCGGCTGGATACCCGGAACACGTTATCGGGCACCTCGTCAACGCGGCGGCCCCCCATGATGCCACCGAGCTGCACCTTCTTGCCGAACGCGACGATGTCAGGCTCAAGCCCGAGCTGCTGGTAGGCCCACGGCGTGCCGGTGAGCCCGACGCCGGTCTGCACCTCGTCGAGCACGAACAGCGCGTCGTAGCGGTGGCAGAGTGCCTGCATCGCCTGCAGGAACTCCGGGCGCAGATGATTGTCGCCGCCCTCGCCCTGGATAGGTTCGGCGATGAAGCACGCGATGTCGTGCGGGTACGCATCGAACGCCGCCCGCGCCTGGGCGAGGGCACGCGCCTCGGCGGACTCGACGTCAGCAAGGTGATCCTCGAGCGGGAAGGTGACTGCAGGCACGTCGATGCGCGGCCAGTCGAAGGCCGGGAACCTGTCGGTCTTAGCCGGGTCGGTGTTAGTCAACGAGATTGTGTAACCGGACCGGCCGTGAAACGCGCGCGTCAAGTGCAACACCTTGGTGCCAAGAGCCCGGGAACGGCCCGCGGCCTCGTTGCGGCGGCTCTTCCAGTCAAAGGCCGCCTTGAGCGCGTTCTCGACTGCCAGGGCACCGCCCTCCACGAAGAACAAGTGCGGCAATGCAGGATCACCGAGCACGCGGGCGAAGGTCTCGACAAACTCCGCGAGGTGGGTCGAGTACATGTCCGGGTTGGCCGGCTTGCCGACCGCCGCCCGGGCGAGCAGCGCCATGAACACGGGATCGTCAACGATGCCCGGCGGGTTGGCGCCGAGCGGCGCCGATGCGAAATGCGTGTAGAGGTCGAGGAACTCCCGCCCGTCGCGGGCGTCGACCAGCCAGCTGCCGTGACTGCGCTCCGCGTCGAGAACCAGCCGATACCCGTCGATGAGCAGATGCTCGGCGAGCCGCTCGTGCACCTCGGCCGCCGGCACGTGCACGCTGCGACGCTCGGTCATGCGCCTCCTAGACGCTCGGTCATGCGCCTCCTAAAGGATTGCGGATACCCTACCGCTCGGCCGGCAACGCGGCAGCCGACCTGCGAGCAGCTGATCGACCGTTACGGCATAGCCTGCCAGCCAGTCCGGGACGTGCTGGTCGACTATCTGCGCGAACGGCAGGCGCCGGCGGACTTCTCCTCGCTGCAGCGACTGGCCTACCTGCTCGGCAAGCTGTTCTGGGCCGACCTTGAGCGGCACGAGCCAGGCATCAGCTCGCTCAAGCTGCCCCGCGGTACCGCCGCGGCATGGAAACAGCGCGTGATGACCAGGACCAAGACGACGCTCTCCAGTGATGGCCAGAGCGCACAGACCGTGACCGCCCGCCTGGACGGGCGCAGCGTGCTGACCGCGGTCCGGGCCCTTTACCTCGACATCGCCGAGTGGGCTGATGAGGACCCGGCGCGGTGGGGGCCGCATGCGGTGCGCTGGCCAGCAGGAGCGGGTTCGCTCGCGTTTTCCGGGCACCCCGGCCGCCGAGCTGGCGCTGCTGCCCTCGCCGCAGCGCAACCCCGACGGGACCAGGGCCATCACCCGGCAGCATCTGGAGCACCGGCACCGCCAGTGGGCCGACTCGCTCGGCGAGCTGAAACGCGGCGACGGCAGCGTGTTCGACCCGGCGCAGATCGTGCTGTATGCCTACCGGCATTCCTACGCTCAGCGGCACGCCGACGCCGGGGTGCCGATCGATGTGCTGGCCGAGCTGATGGACCACCGCAACATCAACCTGACCCGCCGGTACTTCCGGGTCGGCGAGCAGCGCCGCCGGGAGGCGGTGGACCGGGTCACCACGCTCACCTTCGACCGGCACGGCAACCGGATCTGGCGGCAGGCGGCCGCGCTCAGCGACGCCGAGTACGCCCGCTACGCGATCAGCCGGGTCGCGGTCCCGTTCGGCCGGTGCAGCGAACCGTCCAACGTGCAGGCCGGCGGTGCCAGCTGCGCTCAACGCCGTCCCGCTCACGGCGATGAGGTGGTCGCTGGCCAGCCCGGCGAGGCGGGAGCGTTCCCTGCGCCGCGAGCTGACCGCCACGCCGGAGGCCAAGCATGCCGACCTGCGGATCGAATTCGAGGCCAGTCGCTGACGCGCTGCGGGGACGCGCAGCGCGGTGCAGGAGCTCGCCCTGATCCAGCGCCCTTGGCCGTTCTCGCTCAGCGAGGTCAAAACGCCAGTGCACCTGTGGCACGGTGCCCTTGACACTAACGCGCCGATCGCCATCGCGCGCCGCCTCGCGCGCGAGCTGCCGGATGCTACTCTGCACGTCAGCGACTCGTCAGACCACGATATCGGCCACCACCGCAGCGGCGAGATCACGTCCGTGATCGCCTCCTGCGTGAAATCGAGCGCAGGCCAGCGAAGGGGAGCGGTTCTTCGCCGGCGACTACCAGGCCGTTCGCGATAGCCGGGGCGCGCGGCTATCGCGAGTAGCGTTCCGCCAGGGTGCGGAGGCTGGAGATATCGGATTGGGAGTATACGTAGGAGCCCACGGCGGCGCATTCCGCAGCCGACACGCACGACGCTCCGGTGATGAACAGATCGACGTTGGGTAGCTGGAGCCTGGGTGGGGTGGGGATGGGCTGGATGGCCCATGTTGTGCCGTTCCAGCGCTCGGCGAGCGCTACCTGGCCAAGGACGGAATCGTAGTATGCGCCGACCGCCGTACATGCCCTGCGCGACAGGCACGACACGGCGGAGAAGTACATAGAGCTTTCCCGGGCTGGAGTGGGAACTGCCTGGATGGCCCACCTTGTGCCGTTCCAGCGCTCGGCGAGCGCTACCTCGCCAAGGACGGGATCGCCGTGTGCGCCGACCGCCGTGCACGCCCTGGCCGAGGTGCACGACACGCCGGTTAGGACGGGGGAGGCGAGGTTGGGAGTGCGCTGGATGGCCCATTTCCTGCCGTTCCAGCGCTCGGCCAGCATCAGGCTCCGGGAACCGCCGGAGGGCCCAGGGATGAGGTAGGTGCCCACGGCTGTGCATGCGGTCGCGGACGTGCACGACACGCCGGTCAGGTCAGCGTAGGTGATCTGCCGGGGATTGCGGGTATGCATGATGGTCCATTTCCTGCCATTCCAGCGCTCGGCCATCGTCACGTCGAGGGAAGAGCCGCTCTGGGTGCGGCCGACGGCGATGCACGCCCGGCGCGACGTGCACGACACCGCCGATAGGAAGTTGAAACGGTTCGGGTTGGGGGTCGGCTGGATAATCCACCTGATGCCGTTCCACCGCTCTGCCAGCGTCTTCTGGCTGACCGCGCCGCGACGCGTGACGAAGTTACCCACTGCTGTGCATGCCCGGGCTGAGGTGCACGACACTGCGGACAGAGAGCTATCCGAAGTCGGGCTGGGAGCTGCCTGGATTGCCCACCTCCTGCCATTCCAGCGTTCCGCGAGCACCTTGCTGACGCCGCTGACATTGCCGGCGCTGTAAGACCCGACCGAGATGCAGGCCCTGGCCGAGACGCATGAAACTCCGGCCAGCGCGTTGGCGGCCTCTACGCCATGGACACCTGTGCTGTTCGGACTGGGCACGATCGACCAATGCGGGGCCATTCCAGCCGCACCCGCGGGCGCGGAGCCGAGCACGCCAGCGGCTAGCAGCCCGGCCGTGCCTAACACAAGCACGCGACGAACCGGCCGCCCAGCCACCCACCCCGGTAAGAGCCTCAACATCCAAGCTTTGGCGGCCGGAGGCGGCCGCTTCGCAGACTTCTTGGTATCGGTCATGGCCATGTCCCCTTACTGGTCCGGCGCGACGACCTGTGTCACGTGCCGAGGTCAAGACCGGCGGTGACACTCGCGTGACACGATCCGGCTTCCCCGTCTACTTAGACGCTCCAGGAACCACATCCGATGACCGGACGCGGCCAGCGCCAGGCTGGCAGATGCCCGCCTTCGGGATGCCGCGCCAGTTCAGGGTCCTGGAGGTGGGGTGAATATTGAGTGGGTTCCGATCCGCCGCCAGATGACGTGCGGCTTGCCGGGGATGTGTTCCTCGCCGTAGCTGAAGGTGGCGCGGCCGTCTGGTGCCCAGGTCATCTCGAAGACGCCTGGGTGCGCGGTGACGCCTTTGACTCGCAGGCCCGGTCGGAACGGCTGATCGGGGGAGTCCAGGTCGGGGACGAACGCCTCGCGGATCGTCTTGCGGAATGCCTCCTGCTGCTGGGACGTGATCTTGCGCCAGTCCCGCTCGAACCTCCCGGTCAGCTCGAACGTGGGCATCAGGCGTCGTCGCCGGCGAGGGCGTCCAGGTGCGCGAGCATCTCGTCAGCTGAGCCGAAGACCTGCCCGGGCCCGGAGGCGATCTGCTCGTCGGCTTCCTGCTCGCCCGCGAGCCATTCGGGGGTGAAGAACCATGCCTGGTCGGTGGGGACGGAGATGAATCCGCGCACGGTGACGGTGCCGTCGCCGTGCACTGCGAACTCCACCTCGTCACCCTCACCGATGTGCAGCGCCCGGCGGATCTCCTCAGGCAGGGTGAGCTGCGCCTTGGGCCGCACCCTGACGCGGGCGGTCAGATGCGGCTCCGGCTCTAGTTTCGCGGCGAGAGTCATCATCACGCTCCAGAGTGAGATTATCCGACTCTCCTACTGTAGCACCGATGGCGTGACGGGTAGCCGGCATCGCATCCCAGCGGCACATCGACGGACGCCATCCGAGACCGTCGCCGTGCGACGCGCCTGGAGGACGCTGGCCATGCCACCGGCGCCGGCCGGCCGGGCCAAGCGGCTGGCGAAGCCCTTGATCGTTGGCGGGCCACCGGCTGGGAACTCCAACGCCGGAGGCCGGCCGTTCACCGGCAATTGAGCATCCCAGATTGCAATACGCCGTATCCAGCGCATATCGATGCTCCTATGTCTTGTCAAAGGGTTTCCCGGTATCGATCTGGATGCTGGGCGACTGGCATTGATGTTCGCTTTCCTGAGGTTTGGAATAGTGTTCAGGGCGTGGCTGCTGGGGCGGACAAGACAGTCATCGTGCCAGGGGTGACGCCGCGATGCGTGAAAATTTGCGCAGCTGACCCGCCGTTGCCCGGGAGCCCGGCTGCGTCGGGCGCTGCCGCGCTCATGCGCGGCGGCCTGTTGCCGGCCGATGTTCATATGCGGGCGCGGGTGGTCTGGGAAGCTGTGGCCGCGGTCGTCCGCTGACGTCGTCCTTTCCTTGGCGGGCCCGACCCCGTAAGACAGTC
>WNFX01000381.1_pt1 | contig 42247 bp, 23 predicted proteins | sample 5400111 | NCBI WGS metagenome assembly WNFX01 (sample SAMN13153363, study PRJNA577476) | soil metagenome | isolation source: 40 cm soil or saprolite under grassland replicate 1 | place: USA:California | collected 2016-06-15
CGCGGGCGCTCATGCGATGATTGCGAACCGGGCCGCGATCGCGTCGTGGGAGACTTTCGACCTGCTCGACGCCGGAGGCGGCAACATCGCGTTGCGGTCGCACGCGAACAACATGATCGTGACCGCGGAGAACGCCGGAGCGCAGCCGCTGATCGCCAACCGGACGGCGGTCGGCCCGTGGGAGACGTTCCAGCTCATTCACAACGGTGACGGCAGCGTGAGCCTCAAGGCCCTGGTGAACAACATGTACGTGGCCGCGGAGAGCGCCGGCGCGCAGCCGCTGATCGCCAACCGGACCGCGATCGGCCCGTGGGAAGAGTTCGACCTCATCAACGACTGACCGTCTACAAGGGAGAGACCATGGGAGTATCACGCCGGACCGTGCTTGGTTCCCTGGTGGGAGGAGCGGCGCTGGCCGCCGCCGGTCCCCTGTACACCCGATCCGCGAGCGCCGCGAGCCAGCCGGGGGACGTGGTCGGCAAAATCACCGTCGGTTACCAGGGGTGGTTCGCCGCCACCGGCGACGGTTCTCCTATCAACGCCTGGTGGCATTGGAGTCAGGACTGGAGCCAGCCCCCGTCGCCGGCCAACAACGGCACGCTCCGCGCCTGGCCGGACATGCGCGACTATCCGAGGCGGTACCAGACCGCCTACGCCAACCTCGGCAACGGGCAGCCGGCGACGCTGTTCTCCTCCTGGGACGACACGACCGTCAACCTGCACTTCCTGTGGATGCAGCAGAACAACATCGACACCGCCGCTTTGCAACGGTTCAACCCCAACGGTTCCGAGGGGCCCACCCGGGACGGGATCACCGCCAAGGTACGCAGCGCGGCCGAGGCGTACGGCCGCAAGTTCTACATCATGTACGACGTCTCCGGTTGGACGAACATGCAGTCGGAGATCAAGACGGACTGGACGGCGAAGATGTCCGCGCACACCGCGTCCAGCGCGTACGCCCGGCAGAACGGCAAGCCGGTCGTGTGCATCTGGGGCTTCGGGTTCAACGACGCCAACCATCCGTTCAGCGCCGCGGCGTGCCTGGATGTCATCACCTGGTTCAAGAACCAGGGCTGCTACGTCATCGGTGGGGTGCCCACCCACTGGCGCGAGGGCACCAGCGACTCCCGCGCCGGCTACCTGGACGTGTACCACGCGTTCAACATGCTCTCGCCGTGGATGGTCGGCCGGATCGGCACCGCCGCCGACTCGGACAACTTCTACGCCAACGTGAACGTCCCCGACCAGGCCGACTGCAACGCGCACGGCATCGACTACCAGCCGTGCGTGCTGCCCGGCGACGTCTCGGCCCGGCAGCGGGCGCACGGTGACTTCATGTGGCGCCAGTTCTACAACATGGTCCGCCTCGGCGCCCAGGGCATCTACATCTCGATGTACGACGAGTTCAACGAGGGCAACCAGATCGTCAAGACCGCCGAGTCCCAGGCGTGGATACCCACCAACTCCGGCCTGTTCGGCCTCGACGAGGACGGCACCGTGTGCTCATCGGACTACTATCTCCGGCTGACCGGCGACGGCGGCCGGATGCTCAAGGGTCAGATTGCGCTGACCGCCACCCGCCCCACGCCGCCGATCGCCGGCGGCGGCACCACCACGGTTATCAGCCTGCGCGCGCACGCGAACAACAAGTACGTGTGCGCGGAGAACGCGGGTGCCCAGCCGCTGATCGCGAACCGGACGGCGATCGGCGCGTGGGAGACCTTTGACCTGCTCGACGCCGGCGGCGGGAACGTGGCGCTGCGGGCGCACGCGAACAACATGTACGTGTGCGCGGAGAACGCGGGTGCCCAGCCGCTGATCGCCAACCGCACCGCCGTCTTGCTGTGGGAGACCTTCCAACTCATCCACAACCCTGACGGCAGCGTGAGCCTCCGAGCGCTCGTCAACAACAACTATGTCTGCGCGGAGGCCGCTGGCGCCCAGGCACTCATCGCGAACCGCACCGCGATCGGCACGTGGGAGAAGTTCGACCTCATCACGCAATGACGGACGGGCCGCCAGGGTCCGCTTCGTAAGTTGATCGCTCCCCATCTAGCGGTGGTTTGTTAGGGCTGGACTGGGTAGGTGCCGACGGTTAGGCGTTGTTTGCGCGGTTCAGGGGGTTGTGTGGGCTCACTGTAACCGCGCGAACAGGTTCTCGCAATATGCGAACGAAATCTTGCAAGAGCCTTGCATTAACTCTGGACTTTGTGACGGCGAGGACCTATCGTCTTGCCAACGTAGTGAGTAGCATGAATGTGACGGGTCAGTAACATGCCGGCAAAATGCGGCCCGTCCGTCACCTCCCGGCCGTGCTGGCGCGCGGACCCGCCCGCCCCCGTCCCGCTCGGTCACAGTCCCGTGTGGCGGTTCCCGCTGCCGCTCTCCGGCGACCGTCCACGGCGATCAAACCCTGCGCGGCCGCCGGACCCGCCCGCCGTGCTGCGCATCTAACGTCCGCCCAGAGACAGAGGATCGCGATGAGGACAAGACAACTGCCGGCGCGGTCGATCGCCGCCCTGCTCGTCGGGCTGCTCGCCATCGGCGCGTTCGCCGTCGGTCCGAAGGTCGTGGCGATGGCGGCCGGTGGCCCTAACCTGGCCGCCGGAAAGCCGGTCGCCGTCAGCAGTTCCAATGGTCCCTACACCGGAGCCAACCTGAACGACGGCGACTCAGCCACCTACTGGGAGAGCGCCAACAACGCGTTCCCACAGTGGGCCCAGGTGGACATCGGAAGCAGCACCAGCATCGACCAGCTCGTCCTGAAGCTGCCCACCGGCTGGGGCGTGCGCACCGAGACGCTTTCGGTGCAGGGCAGCACCGACGGGAACAGCTTCAGCACGATCGTGGCGGCGACCGGGTACGTATTCGACCCGGCTGCCGGCAACGTCGTGACCATCACCTTCGGGGCCACCAGCACCCGGTTCGTGCGCCTCGCCATCACTGCCAACACCGGCTGGCCGGCCGGTCAGATCTCGGAGTTCGAGGTGCACGGCGCCGGTTCGTCGCCCAACCTGGCACTCGGCCGGCCGATGACGGCGAGCAGCACCACGCAGACGTACGCGGCGGCCAACGCCAACGACGCCAACCAGTCGACCTACTGGGAGAGCGCCAACAACGCGTTCCCGCAGTGGATCCAGGTCGACCTCGGCGCGTCGGTCGGAGTCACCAAGGTGGTCCTGAAGGTACCGGTGGCCGGCTGGGCCACCCGTACCGAAACACTCGCCGTGCAGGGCAGTACCAACGGCTCCACCTTCACCGACATCGTCGCCTCGGCGGGATACACGTTCGACCCGGCGACCGGTAGCACCGTCACGGTCACGTTCGGCGCTACCAGCACCCGGTACGTCCGGCTCACGATCAGCGCCAACACCGGCTGGCCCGCCGGTCAGATCTCCGAGTTCGAGGTGTACGGTCCGTCGTCCGGCGACACCCAACCGCCGACCGCGCCGACCAACCTGGCCTTCACCGAACCCGCCACCGGGCAGATCAAGCTCACCTGGAACGCCGCCAGCGACAACGTGGGCGTCACGGGATACGACATCTACCTGAACGGGACGCTACTCACCACCGTCCCCGCCACCCAGCTCACGTACACCGACACGCAGCCGCTGAGCGCCACCGTGACCTACTTCGTGCGGGCACACGACGCGGCCGGCAACCAGTCGGGCAACAGCGACAGCGTCACGCGCACCGGCAGCGGCGGCGACACGCAACCGCCGACCGCGCCCACGAACCTCGCCTACACCCAGCCCCAGTCCGGGCAGATAAAGCTGACCTGGGGCGCATCGACGGACAACGTGGGCGTCACCGGATACGACATCTACCGCGACGGCTCGTTGCTCACCAGCGTCGGGGGGACCACGCTCAGCTACACCGACAGCCAACCCGACAGCGCCACCGTGTCGTACTACGTCAAGGCGCGCGACGCGGCCGGCAACCAGTCCATCGCCAGCAACACGGTCACGCGCACCGGCAGCGGCGGCGCGAACCTGGCCGCCGGCAAGCCCATCACCGGTTCGCCGAACACGTACATCTATGTGCCGGGCAACGCCAACGACAACGACCTGACGACATACTTCGAGGGTTCGTCGTACCCGAGCACCCTCACCGTGAGGCTCGGCGCGAACGCCGACATCACGTCGGTCGTCGTCAAGCTGAACCCGGACCCGATCTGGGCCGCGCGTACCCAGACCATCCAGGTGCTCGGCCGCGAGCAGAGCGCGACCGGCCTCAGCAGCCTGGTGCCAGCGAAGCAGTACACGTTCGATCCGGCGACCGGGAACAGCGTCACGATCCCGGTGACCGCCCGCGTCGCCGACGTCGGGCTCAGCATCACCAACAACAGCGGCGCCCCCGGCGGGCAGGTGGCCGAGTTCCAGGTCATCGGCACCCCCGCGCCAAACCCCGACCTGACCGTGACCGGATCCTCGTGGAGTCCCGCGTCGCCGGTGGAGACGGACGCGATCACCGCCTCGGCGACGGTCCGCAACATCGGCACCGCGCCGGCCAGCGCGACGGACGTCAACTTCTACCTCGGCACCACCAAGGTGGGCACCGCGTCCGTCGCGGCGCTGGGCACCGGCGCGTCCACCACCGTGTCGGCGAACATCGGCACCCAGCCGGCCGGCACGTACCCGTTGACCGCGAAGGTGGACGAGTCGAACTCGGTCGTCGAACTGAACGACGGCAACAACAGCTACACCAACCCCACCTCGCTGGTGGTGGCGCCGGTGCAGAGCTCCGACCTGGTCCCGGCCTCGGTCGCCTGGACGCCAGGGAACCCGTCGGCCGGCAACACCGTGAGCTTCACGGTCACCGTCAAGAACCAGGGCACGGTCGCGACGGCGGGCGGCTCCCACGCGGTGACGATCGCGCTGCTCGACGCGAACAACAACACCGTGAAGACCCTGTCCGGCTCGTTCAGCGGCAGCCTTGCACCCGGCGCCACGACGAACGTCGGCATGGGTTCGTGGACCGCGGCCAACGGCAGGTACACCGTACGGACCACGGTCGCCGTGGACGCCAACGAGCTCGCCGTCAAGCAGGGCAACAACACCAGCAACACCCCGCTGTTCGTGGGCCAGGGCGCAAACATGCCGTACGACGTGTACGAGGCCGAGGACGGCACGGTCGGCGGCGGTGCCACCGTCGCCGGACCGAACCGGACGATCGGCGACGTCGCGGGCGAGGCGTCCGGCCGCAGAGCGGTCACACTCAACTCGACGGGCGCGTTCGTCCAGTGGACCTCGCGGGTACCCACCAACACGGTCGTCGTGCGCTTCTCGATACCGGACTCGCCCGGTGGCGGCGGCAACACGGCCACACTGAATCTCTACATCGACGGCAACCTGGTCCAGCCGCTCATGCTCACGTCGCACCACGCGTGGCTGTACGGGGCGGAGACGGCACCCGGCAACTCACCCAGCGCGGGCAGCCCGCGGCACATCTACGACGAGGCGAGCTTCGCGCTCCCGCAGTCGTACCCGGTTGGCAGCACCATCAAGCTCCAGAAGGACGCGTCGAACACCTCGCAGTACGCGATCGACTTCATCAACCTGGAGCAGGTCTCGCCGGTGGCCAACCCCGATCCGGCGCACCTTACGGTACCGGCCGGCTTCGGCCAGCAGGACGTGCAGAACGCGCTCGACAAGGTACGCATGGACACCACCGGCACGCTGACCGGCGTGTACCTGCCGGCCGGCCAGTACTCGGTCACCGGCAAACTGCTCGTCTACGGCAAGCCGGTCAAGGTCGTCGGCGCCGGCGTCTGGTACACGCGGTTCACCGCGCCGACCAATCAGGAGAACACCGACACCGGCTGGGACCTGCAGAACGGAGCGAGCGGTTCGTCGTTCACCGGGTTCGCCTGGTTCGGCAACTACACGTCCCGTATCGACGGGCCCGGCCACACCTGGGACCTGCGCAACCAGTCGAACGTCATCATCGATGACGTCTGGATCGAGCACCAGGTCGTCGGGGTCTGGGGCGCCGCCGCCGTCATGAACTCCACCTTCACAAACATGCGGATCCGCGACCTCATGGCCGACGGCATCAACCTCACCAATGGCAGCCAGGGCAACCTGGTCAGCAACGACGAGGCTCGCACGACCGGCGACGACAGCTTTGCTCTCTTCGCCGCCCTCGACCAGAACTCGGGCGACCTGAAGAACAACACGTACCAGAATCTCACCGCGCTGCTGCCCTGGCGCGCGGCCGGCGTCGCCGTCTACGGCGGCTACGCCAACACGATCCAGAACTTCTACGTCGCCGACACCCTCTGCTACTCGGGGCTGACCGTCAGCTCGCTCAACTTCGGGTTCCCGTTCGAGGGGTTCGGCGCCTCCCCGCCGACGACCATCCGCAACTTCGCCCTCGCACGCGACGGCGGACACTTCTGGGGCAGCCAGGTGTTCGGGGCGGTGTGGATGTTCTCGGCAACCCAGCCCTTCCAAGGGATCCGGGTCAACGACGCCACGATCACCGACCCGACGTACTCCGGCATCATGTTCCAGACCGACTATGTCAACGGCCAACCGCTGAACCCCGTCACCGACACCATCTTCACCAACACCACGATCACCGGTGCCCGGCGCAGCGGTGACCAGTTCGACGCCAAGTCCGGCTTCGCCATCTGGGCCAACCCGATGCCAGAACCCGGGCAGGGTCCCGCGGTCGGCTCGGTGACCTTCAACCATCTGGTCCTGAGCAACAACGCCGTCGACATCGAGAACACGACGACCACGTTCACCATCACCGTCAACCCCTAGGACAGCGACGCGCCGCCGCCGGAGGTGGACCGACCTCCGGCGGGGCGCCTGTGCAAGGATTTGCACGCGACTGGACTAGGATTGCGCAAATGACGCGACGACTCGCCGATGTGGCCACGTACGTCGGCGTGAGCGAGGCAACCGTCAGCCGGGTACTCAACGGTAAACCGGGCATTTCGGAGGCCACCCGGACGGCCGTGCTCACCGCGCTGGACGTCCTCGGCTACGAGCGGCCAACCAAGCTGCGGGGCGGACGGGCCCGCCTCGTCGGCCTGGCACTGCCCGAACTGCAGAACCCGATCTTCCCCGCGTTCGCAGACGTGGTCGCCGACGCGTTGTCCCGGCGCGGGTACACCCCGGTACTGTGCACCCGCACGGCGGTGGGCGTATCCGAGGCCGACTACGTGGACATGCTGCTCGACCAGCACGTGTCCGGCGTCATCTTCGCCGGCGGCAACTACGCGCAGGCCGCCGCCCCGCACGAGCACTACGTCCGGCTGCGCGAGCGGGGCCTGCCCGTCGTCCTGGTCAACGCCGCCATCGACGACCTCGGCTTTCCGTGCGTCGCCACGGACGACGCACACGCCGTCGACCAGGCGTACAACCACCTCGTCTCACTTGGCCACACCGCCATCGGCCTCGTGCTCGGGCCTAGCGACCACGTGCCGTCTCGCCGCAAACAACTGGCGTTCGAGGCGCTCGCCGGTGACTCCACCGGCCTCGCCGAGCGGACCATCTTCTCCATGGAGGGCGGCCAGTCCGCCGCCACGCGCCTCGTCAAACACGGGATCACCGGGATCATCTGTGCCAGCGACGTCCTGGCCCTCGGCGCGATGAAAGCCGTACGCCGGCTGGGCCTCACCGTGCCGGCGGACGTCTCAGTGGTCGGATTCGACGACTCGGCCCTCATGAACTGCACCGATCCGCCCCTCACCACGGTGCGCCAGCCGATCGACGCTATCGGGCAGGCGGCCGTCGCGCTGCTGGCGGCCCAGGTCGGCGGCCACAGCGTATCCGCGGACGAGATGCTCTTCGAGCCGGAACTGGTTGTCCGTGGCTCGACGGGGCCGGTTCGCTCCCGCGACTCCGGGGACCGCCGGGCGAGCCGGTCCTCAGCGCGTACGTCCGCCCGTCGGCGCGCATAGGCCCCTCCTACCTTCGTCATTCCGTTGAACACCGAAAGGCCGACGGTGAACTCGATGAAGTCGAAGTACTGGCTGTTCGGTGCGCCGAGGTAGAAGTACATCCGGCCGGCACTGTTGACCGGCATGTCGAAGTACGGCTGCTCGGCGATGGAGTGCACCTGCCCGTCGTAGCTCCAGTACACCTGGCTGTCCGGGTACTTGCCGTTGGTGCGGTTGAGGACCTTGAGGGTCAGGACGTTTCTTCGCGGCCGGGATCGTGCTGGTGTCACCCCAGAACACGTCGGGTTCCGGGTCCGACCCGGTGGCGCTCGGCGTCGGGGTTGGCGGGACGACGGTGCCGTTGGTGTGCACGGTCAGCTCCCACAGCGAGTACCCGTATGGTGTGGCCCGCGTCGTGCCGTACATCCGCACGTACCGGCCGGTGCCGTTGACGGTCAGCGTCTGGGTACCGCCGGTGCCCGTGGTGGTGCTGGCGATGGTGGTCCAGGCGGAGGCGTCGGGGGAGACCTGGATCTGGAATGCCGTGGCATACGCCGTCTCCCAGGCCAGCACAACCTGGTCGATCGTCGCGGTGGCGCCCAGGTCGACCTGGATCCACTGGGATCGCTGAACTGGCTCGACCAGCGGGTACCAGGGTTGCCATCGGTGGCGGTGCCGGCGGCGGTGCCGGCGTCGACCGGCGTGGGGTAGGTGTGGGGGCGGGAAGCCCGCGCCCCCACACCGGCCGGTCAGGGTCCGGTGACCAGGTTGGTGACCTGGTGCCCGGAGTTGACCGCGGCCCCGTTGTTGTTGATCACGTGGGCGATGGTTCCGGTGCCGCCTAGGGAGACGGTCACCATGTCGTGGAACCGGATGCCGCCGCCCGTCGGGGTCTCGAACGCGTGCGCCGCGACCACGCTGGGGTTGCTGCTGAAGAAGCAGTAGCTGCCCAGCCCCCACGCCTCGTGGCTGGTGACCGCGTCGCCCACCTTGTAGGCGGCCCAGCCCTGGGTACCTCCGTTCATCCAGGCGGCCTGGTTCGGCGGGTCATAGGGCATCTCGTTCTGGAAGAAGTAGGTGCGGCCGCCGTTGCCGTTCCAGATCACCTGGTACTGCTGGAAGTGCTCGACGAACAGCCCGTAGAACGTGACGTTGGTTCCGTTGACGATCAGGCCGTTCTGCGCGGTGTTGCTGGTCCAGCCGACGCCGCTGCCGTGGTCGGCGCGCCAGATCCAGGAGTGGTCGCCGATCACGTCGTTGCTGTTGATCTGCAGGCCGACGGTCGCCCTGCCGACGCCGGCGCCGCCGACCCGGACGAAGACGTCGGACAGCGAGGTCGGGTCGGCCGCGTGGCTGGCGCTGGCTCCGGTGGGGCCGACCTGGAGCAGGACGGGCGAGTTGACGGTACCGGCGTCGAACAGCAGGCCGGCGAGCTTGACCCCGTCGACGTCGGCGACCGTCATCGCGGCGATGCCGTTGTCGGGTACCAGCGTGGCCAGGCCGAGACCGAGGACGACGGTGTCCGGCCGGGTCACGGTCAGCGTCTGGTTGAGGTGGTACACGCCCGGCGTAAACAGCAGGTTGAGCCCTTGGGCGAGGGCGGCGTTGATGCCCGCCGCGGTGGCGCCGGGCTTGACGATGAAGAACCGGCTGATCGGCAGGGACTGGCCGGCCGGGTTGCCGCCGCTCCAGGTGACGCCGGTGGCGTTGATGCGCAGCGCGGGTACGAACACGTTGTAGTTGCCGGCGCCGTCGACGTACAGGAACGGCTTCTCGCGGACCACCGGGGCGGTGCCGACCGTGGTGTAGGGCGGGTTGGGGAAGGTGTTGCCGGGTGCGCCCTGGTCGCCGACGAAGACCATGTTCCAGTTCGACCCGGCCCAGCTGCCCAGCTGGCTGTTGCGGGTGAGGAACTGCTGCTGCGACCCGGACCGGATCTGCCCGTCGATCTTCGAGTCGGCGATGAAGCCGCCGCTGGACCAGCCGCCGTCGTCGAGTGCCAGGTTGCCGCGCAGGTGGATGCGCCGGTACGGGGCGGCCTGCGAGACGGCCCACCGGTCGGTGCCGCCGTTCGGGGTGACCGACAGGTTCTCCGCCGCGCGCCAGAAGTTCTGCGTGGCGTTGCCGCCGTCCCAGTCGGCCTCGGCGTGCACGGCGCCGTTGATGGTGACCGCGTCGGGGGTCAGGCCTAGCCCGGCGACCTGCTCGTAGAAGCCGACGTTGGCGTCGACGTTGTAGGTGCCGGGTTTGAACAGCAGCGCGTAGCGCTGGCCGCCGAACTGGTTGGTCTGCTGCTGGTTGAACACCGCGTCGAGCTTGTTCTGGATGGTGCTGCTCGACATCGACGGGTCGAACACCGACACGTTCGGGCCGAGGTCCGGGGCACCGCTGCCGGGCGGCGGGCTCGACGGCGGAGGGGTACCGCCACCGCCGGGCAGGGTCCACTGCTGGTTGGCGCCGCCGGTGCAGTCCCAGATCTGCAGCGGTGTGCCGTCCGCCGAACTGGGACCGGTGGCGTCGAGGCACTTCCCCGAGCCGGTGTTGACCAGCTGACCGTTGGCGCTGGCCCAGTTCTGGGCGCTGGTGGCGTTGCAGTCGTAGAGCTGGACCCTCGTGCCGTTGGCGGTGCCGGCACCGGCCACATCGAGGCACTTGCCCAAGGCCTGCACCGTGCTGCCGGTCAGCGTCCACTGCTGGGCGGCGGTGCCGTTGCACGTGTACAGCTGGACCTGCGTGCCGTTGGCCGGGTTCGCCCCGGCGACATCGACACATTTGCCGCCGTAGCCGGTGATCGCACCGGAGGTGGCGGCCATGGCCGTGGTGATACCGAACGCGCCGAGGGCCACGACGACGGCGGCGGTACCGACCACCGCGGGTGCCCGTCGCCGCGAGCGGGGGCTGCGCAGGGCGTCCGATCGTGGAATCACGAAGTTTCCTCCCTTGCCGCGCCGGGACGGGCAGCACGAGCGGCGGTCGCACCGGGAGGATACCGGCGCGCCCGCCGCGAACCCTTCTCGGCTGCGACTCATCGAGACAGCGGATGTGCTGAACGTGACGGTCGCGACGTGTCCCGCGACCTCGAGGCGTGCATCGATCCGCTTCAGTATTGACGCGCCCCGATTGACTTTGCAAGACTCTAAATTTAAGTTCCTAAGTTGCTGCGTCGGGGCCGGGTCCACTGACCCGGTCCCATGCCCGGTGCCGTGCCCCGCGAGGTACCGACGCTGCTCGCGGCGTCGCGCTATTCCTGGCGGAGCCCCCAATTGCGTGGAGGCGATTCATGAAGCTTGCAGGACGAGACACGGGCCGTGGCGCCCGGGGCCGGTTGGTGCAGGTCGCGGCAGGCGGGGTAGTCGTGGCCGGCGCCGCGGTCGCGGTGGCCGCGGCGCCATCCGCGTTCGCGGCGGGGGAGCCGGTCAACATCCGGCTGACCACCCGTTGCAGAGCTGGACGTGCGCCGGCGGCGCCAACCAGAAATGGACCGTGAACTCCTGACTGCCACCGATCTAAACGAGGAAACCCATGAATTCGACAGCACCGGCGCGACGCCGGTACCGCCCGCGGACGGTCGCGGTCGTCACGACCGCGGCGCTGGGTGTGACGCTGGGCGTGGCCGGCATCACCGCCGCGCTGGCCGCCACGAGTGGACCTATCACCGGCTTCGGCGGCAAGTGCGTGGACGTGGCGGGGGCGAACTCCGCCAACGGCACCCAGGTCCAGCTCTACACCTGCAACGGCACGGCGGCTCAGCAGTGGACGGTGAACGGCAGCACGCTCCAGGCGTTGGGCAAGTGCCTGGATGTGGCGGGCGCCGGCACCGCCGACGGCACCAGGGTCCAGCTCTACGAGTGCAACGGCACCAGCGCCCAGAACTGGACGGCCTCCAACGCCCAACTGGTCAACCCCGGCTCCGGTAAGTGCCTCGACGCCACCGGTCCCAGTTCGGCGGACGGCACGCCGCTGCAGATCTGGACGTGCACCGGCGGCGCCAACCAGAAATGGACCCTGCCGGGCGGTGGAGGCGGTGGCACCCCTCCGCCACCCGCCGGTGCGATGGCCGCGGCCCCGTACCTGTACGAAGGCTGGGGCAACCCGCCGGACCCGCGTACCGTCATGGCGGCGACCGGGGTCAGGTGGTTCACCATGGCCTTCATGCTCAACAATGGCAACTGCAACCCGATGTGGGACAGTGGCCGGCCACTGACCGGTGGCGTGGACCAGAACACCATCAACGCCATCCGCGCGGCCGGCGGGGATGTGATGGTTTCCTTCGGCGGTGCCAGCGGACCCTGGCTGGAGCACTACTGCGGCAACGCGAGCGCCCTGGCGGCGGCTTATCAGAAGGTGATCAGCACCTACAACCTCAAGGCGATCGACATCGACATCGAGGGCACTCCGTACGACAGCGACACCGACAAGCAGAAGACGATCGCCGCGTTGAAGACGATCAAGGCGAACAACCCGGGTGTCACCGTGTACGTCACGATCGGTACCGGTACCAACGGGCCCGACAACTCCCTGATCAACATGGCCGCGGCCGCCGGTCTGGCGGTCGACGGATGGTCGATCATGACCTTCGACTGGAACAACACCGGCGGCAATCAGGGTCAGCTCACCGGACAGGCGGTCGACGGGCTGCACAACCTGCTCAAGCGGGCGTACGGCTACAGCGACGACCAGGCCTACCGCCACTCCGGTATCTCGTCGATGAACGGCATCACCGACGAGGGAGCCCGGGTGACGCTCAACGATTTCAACATCATGCTCGCGTACGCCCAGCAGCACCACCTTGCCCGGTTCACCTACTGGTCGCAGAACCGCGACCGGCCGTGCCCCGGCGGATACCCCAACGACGACACGTGCAGCGGCGTCAGCCAGAACGCCTGGGACTTCACCCGCGTGGTGGCCCGGTACCAGGGATAGCGTGCGGCACATGAACGAGGCCCGTGCACCGGCGAGCGCGATGCGCCGCTGCACGGGGCACCGCAAATCTTAAATCTATCGATTAGGTCTCGATGTTCGCCGGCCCGTCCACACCGGAGTTCTACATGCAGCCATCCCTCACCCGAGCGGTACATCGGCTCGCCGCTATCGGCGTGGCAGTCCTCCTCGGCGTCAGCAGCGCCCACCCGGCCTACGCCGACGACCAACCCTGGATGAACGCCGCCCAGACCCCTGAGCAACGCGCCGCCGAGCTGCTGGCAGCGATGACGCAATCGGAGAAGCTGACGATGCTGCACGGTGGCGCATCGTGCGGGTGGGTCGGCTGCGTCGACGCCAATACCCGGCTCGGCATTCCCGCCCTGCATCTGCAGGACGGGCCGGCCGGCGTCGGCGACGGCGTCAGCGGCGTCACTCAGCTCGCCGCCCCGGTCGCTGGCGCGGCGACCTGGGACACCGCGCTGATGAATCAGTACGGCCAGACGCTCGGCGCCGAGCAGTGGGGCAAAGGCACGAACGTGGTACTCGGCCCAACCGTCAACATCGTCCGGGACCCGCGCTGGGGCCGGGCGTTCGAGTCGTTCGGCGAGGACCCGTACCTGGCCGGTCAGATGGGCGCCGCCGACATCCAGGGCATCCAGAGCCAGGGCCCGATGGCCCAGGTCAAGCACTACGCCGTCTACAACCAGGAGACGAATCGCAACAGCACAGCCGACAACGCGATCATCTCCGATCGCGCGGAGCGGGAGATCTACCTGCCCGCGTTCGAGACATCGGTGAAGGCGGGTGGGGCCGACTCGGCGATGTGCTCCTACTCGGCGATCAACGGTCCGTTCGCCTGCGAGAACGGCCCGCTGCAGAACACGATTCTGAAGAACGAGTGGGGCTTCACCGGCTTCATTACCTCCGACTGGGGTGCCACCCACTCGACCGTCGCCTCGGCCAACAACGGCCTCGACATGGAGATGCCGGGCAGCGACTACTACGGCGCCGCCCTGACCACGGCGATCAACAACGGCCAGGTGTCGCAGGCGACCATCAACGATCACGTACGGCGCATCCTCACCTCGATGTTCCGACGCGGCCTGTTCGACCATGCTCAGACCGGCACGCTCACCACCCCGGTCACATCGGCTGCACACACCGCGTTGACCCGGCAGGTGGCCGCAGCGGGCAGCGTACTGCTGAAGAACGCCAACTCGACGCTGCCGATCCCGGCGAGCACGACGTCGATAGCGGCGGTGGGCACCGGCGGCGACGCCTCGCCGATGTACCAGGGCGGCGGCAGCGCGGGCGTGAACCCGTCCAGCACGGTTAGCCCATATCAGGGAATCCGGGCCCGGGCCGGCTCCGGCGTCGCGGTCACCTACTCATCCGGCAGCGACACCGGCCCGATCATCGGCCTCGCCGGCAAGTGCGTCGACGTCGCCGCGGCGAGCAACGCCAACGGTACGCACGTCCAGCTCTACGACTGCAACGGCACCTCCGCGCAGGCGTGGACCACCGGGACCGACGGCACGCTGCGGGCGCTCGGCAAATGCATGGACGTCACCGGCGCCGGCACCACCGACAGCACCAGGATCCAGCTCTACGACTGCAACGGCACGGGCGCCCAGAAATGGACCGTCAGCAACGGCACCCTGGTGAACCCCGCCTCCGGCAAGTGCCTGGACGTCCCCGCCGCCAACCCGGCCAACGGCACCCAGCTCCAGATCTACACGTGCAACAACACCAGCGCACAGCGCTGGACCGTGTCGGGCAGCCCCTCGGCACACGATCAGGCCGTCGCCGCGGCCCGCAACGCGAACCTGGCGATCGTGTTCGTCGACAGGTTCGAGTCCGAGGGCAGCGACCTCGCCGACATCAGCCTGCCCGCCGAGCAGAACCAGCTCGTCACCGACGTGGCCGCCGCCAACCCGAACACGGTCGTCGTCGTGAACAGCGGCTCCGCCGTGACGATGCCGTGGGCCGGCGCGGTGCGCGGCATCATCGAAAGCTGGTACCCCGGCCAGGAATACGGCAACGCGCTCGCGTCGCTGCTGTTCGGCGACGTCAACCCGTCCGGCAAACTGCCCGTCACCTTCCCGGCCTCGCTCGCCGACGTCCCCGCGCACACCACCGCGCAGTGGCCGGGGCAGAACGGCACCGTGCAGTACTCGGAGGGTATCGACGTCGGCTACCGCTGGTACGACCGGCACACCATCACCCCGCTCTTCCCGTTCGGGTTCGGCCTGTCATACACGACGTTCGGGTACGCCAACCTGACCGTCGGCACGCCCGACACCGCCGGCAACGTCGCCGTGTCGTTCGACGTCACCAACACCGGCACCCGGGCCGGCTCCGAGGTGGCCCAGGTGTACGTCGGCCAGCCGGCCGCCACCGGCGAGCCGCCGAAGAACCTGCGCGGCTTCGCCAAAGTCACGTTGAACCCCGGTCAGACCCAACGGGTCACCGTCACCCTCGACGCGCGCAGCTTCCAGTCCTGGACCGCCGGCTGGTCCACCGCCGCCGGCAGCAACCAGATCCTGGTCGGCGCGTCGTCGCGGGACATCCGGCTCACCGGCGCCGTTACGGTGAGCGGTGGCGGCTCCGGCTCCGGCCCGATCGTCGGGTACCACGGGCTGTGTGTCGACGTCCGGGCGGCGTCCACCGCCAACGGCACACCGGTGCAGGTCTACACCTGCAACCAGACCGCCGCGCAGAGCTGGACGGCACAGAGCAGCAGCGCGCTGCAGGCACTCGGCAAGTGCCTCGACGTCACGGCCGGCGGCACCGCCAACGGCACACTCGTGCAGCTGTACGACTGCAACGGTACCGGCGCACAGATATGGCAGCACCAAAGCGACGGTTCCCTGCTGAACCCACAGTCCGGCAAATGCCTCGACGACACCGGATTCTCCACCACACCCGGCACGCAGCTCCAGATCTGGTCCTGCACCGGAGGCGCCAACCAGCTCTGGACCCTGCCGGCCTGACAGACGCTGTGGTCGATCCACCGAGTTCAGGAACTGCTCGACGAGAGTGGGTCGTGGCGGCGTGGCAGAATCGGCCACACGACGGACTCCGTGATCCTCTGAGCCTAACGTTAGTCGCGGTAAGCGGCCGTGGCGATTTGGACGAACGACCGGATCAGTGGGTTCGTGTTGCCATCGTTCCAGACCGTCACGACGCGGCTGGGCGCCATGTCGATCAGCGGTACCACGGCCAGCGCCTCGGGCAGGTGGTGCCCGAGCGGGGCCAGCCCGACCGTGCCGTTCCAGAGCACGGCCTGCTGGCACTCGTGGACGGTGCGCACCACCGGACCTGTGCGGGGCTCGCCACCGTTCCAGTACGACTGCCAGATCGGGTCGGTGCCGTCGGGGAACTGGAACCAGCGCCGGTCGGCCAGGTCGGCCCGGGTGCTGCCGGCGGTAGGTGGCGGCCAGCCGCGTGGCGCCCCGTTCGGCGCTGTCGCCAAGGATGCCGACGGTGATGGTCGCGGCGCCGGCCGCCGCAGCCACCCGCGCGCGTACCTGGTCGGCCTGGTCGAGCAGGTCCGTCGGCAGGTTGGCCGGCCTCGCTACGAGCCTGCTGATCGGCTGGTGTTGGCCATGTTGGCGCGGCTGCTGCCGCGAGACCGGTGGCCGATCTTTCTGGTCACGCCCGCGACGCTGCTGCGCTGGCATCGCGAGTTGGTGGCCCGCCGGTGGACGTACCCGGCCACCGGGCAAGGCCATCAGGGGTTGGCTCCCGAGGTTGTCGACTGGTGTTGCGGATGGCGCGGGAGAACCCGCGCTGGGGCTACCTGAGGATCGTGGGGGAGTGCCGCAAGCTCGGCGTCCGGGTGTCGGCGACGTCGGTGCGCCGCATCCTTCGCCGCCACCGGCTGGGGCCGGCGCCTCGGCGCAGCGGGCCGACCTGGACCCAATTCCTGCACACCCAGGCCGCCGGGATGCTCGCGTGTGATTTCCTGACCGTGAAGACGGTCAGCCTGACCAGGCTGTACGTGCTGTTCATAGTCGAACTCGACCGGCGCCGGGTGCATCTGGTCGGGATCACCGCGCACCCCACTGATGCCTGGGTGACGCAGGCGGCCCGCAACTTGCTGATGGACCTCGACGACCATGCCCGCCGGTTCCGGTTCCTCATCCGCGACCGCGACGCGAAGTTCACCGCCGCGTTCGACGCGGTGTTCCGCGCGGCGGGCGTCGAGACGATCAAGATCCCACCGCGGGCACCAAGAGCGAACGCGTACGCGGAGAGGTGGGTGCGTACCGTCCGCGCGGAGTGTCTGGACTGGACACTCATCTGGAATCGTGGGCATCTGCAACGAGTCCTCACCGGTTATCTGGAGCACTACAACACGGGCAGGCCCATCGTCGCATCGGGCTGGAGGTACCGGTACCGGTCGGCCGGTTGAGGGCTGTCGAGCCGTTCACCGATCCGGACACACGCATCGAGCGCGTTGATGTCCTGGGCGGGCTGATCCACGAGTACCGCCGCGCGGCCTGACTTGTACTCGCTGAACCGGCTGCGCTCCCACCGCGAGCAGTGGCGTGCCCCAGCGGTGCCGAACTGCGCTGCCGGATCGCCGCGGCGTCGCTATCGGCCCTGACGTACCGGCGAGGCCTTCCTCCGACTGACCCGACGACCCGCCTCCGGCGGCCGATCATGTCCCCGTCGCCGACGGCCGTCCCGGACGGGGCTGCCGAGCGGGACCGATTGCTGACCAACGGTTCGACCCATGGCATGGCATCCTTCAGGCCACCCCGGCCACCAGCGGGGCCACCACACCAGCGCACACCCTAGCACCGTCCACACCCGACTCCGACGAGCTGATCCCCTTTACCGTCAACGAGATCCGCCGCCTTTGGGCGACCCTGACCGCACCCAGCCACCCGCGCCGGCACACCAAAGCCTGGTCAGACTGGCGTCGCCGCCGCCAAGCCCAGGCCAAACGCTGCCACTACCAGCGGCGACGCCAAGATCCCAAGGCGCGGTTGTAGTACTAGTGTCCTGCGCCTGAGATTCGTTGAATAAGTCGGCCGAGTGATTCGATGATCTCCTCCGCGGTTTTCGTCCACACGAAGGTGCGGGGGTTGTCGTTCCAGCCCTCGACCCAGGAACGGATGTCGGCTTCCAATGCCTGTACCGACTTGTGAGTGCCCCGGCGGATCATCTGGTCGGTCAGAAAGCCGAACCACCGCTCGACCTGGTTTATCCACGACGAGCTGGTCGGGGTGAAATGCATGTGGAAGCGTGGGTGGCGGTCCAGCCAGGCGTTGATCGCGGGGGTTTTGTGGGTGCCGTAGTTGTCGCAGATCAGGTGGACATCCAGGCCGGCCGGTACCGCGGCGTCGATGCGGGCCAGGAACTTCTTGAACTCCGCCGCGCGGTGGCGGCGGTGCAGGGCGCTGATGACCGTGCCGTCGGCGACGTTGAACGCGGCGAACAGGCTGGTGATGCCGTGGCGCACATAGTCGTGAGTACGCCGCTCGGGCATGCCGGGCATCATGGGCAGTACCGGCTGCGAGCGGTTCAGCGCCTGGATCTGCGCCTTCTCGTCGACCGAGAGCACTACCGCACCAGCGGGCGGGTCCAGGTAGAGACCGACCACGTCAACAACCTTCTCCATGAACAGCGGATCGGTCGACAGTTTGAACGTGTCCGCCTGGTGCGGCTTGAGGTTGAACTTGCGCCAGATCCGCCCGATCGTCGACTTCGACAACCCCGACTTCTCCGCCATGGACGCACGCGACCAGTGCGTGGCGTTCGACGGCATGGACTCCAGCGTGGACACCAGCACCTCTTCAACTTGGTCGAGGGTGATCGACGGTGGGCGGCCCGGCCGGTCCTCGTCAACCAGGCCATCCAAACGCTTGGCCACGAACCGAGCACGCCATTTACCCACCGTCGGACGCGATACCCGCAAATCAGCGGCCACCCGATTGTTGGTCGCCCCGGGCTCCGCACACGCCAACACAATCCGACACCGCAAAGCCAACGCCTGAGACGACTTGGCCCGCCGCGACCACCGCGCCAGCGTGGCTCGTTCCTCGTCCGTCAGCACCAACTCGGCCTTCGGTCGTCCAGTCCTCGGCATGCACCACAGAATATATAGTCAACGAATCTCAGGCGCAGGACACTAGTACCAGGTTGGGACTTCACCCGAATCGCGAAAGAGAGCCGCCACGATGTCGGAAGCTTGATTGTCGCCTGGCAAGGTGCACATCCAGGGAAGCATCATCCCCGGGGGCAATTCTCTGTGTACTTGATCGCCGGTGGGCGCGGCCGAGCCGCGCCGGGTGATAGGGGCGGGGCATGGCACGTGTGCACGCGCAGGCGACGTCGTGAGCACCTCGGCGACGGGGCAGGTCCTGATCGACGAGGACGGTACGCCGCTGGTCGGGTACACCGTGGTGGCACGGCACATGTCGGCGCTGTTCCCGTCCGACCTCACCTCGGGGCCGACGGACGCGCAGGGCCGGTTCAGCCTCACCTACGACGGGGACTTCTTCGTCACCGAGTTCGGGCACCGCACCATCGAGTTCCGCGTCCTCGACCGGGTACACCGCCGGGTGACCAGCCTGGAACGCGAGGACGTCGAGTCGGGTCCGCTGGATCTCGGCGTCATCCGGGTACCGCGCGCCGACGCCACCGGATGGCTGGTGACCCTGGGCAAGGGGACCGCGACGCCGCCGGTGTCCGCCGGGAACGCGGTCGGGGTATTGGTCGACAACGTCGTGGCCTGGAAACGCGTCGCGGACGTGCTGGAGTCCGCACGCACGTCGGTCGAGCTGATGCAGCTGTTCTACGACATCCACGGCCGGTTCAACGCGGACCCGACCAAGGAGGACCCGGCGATCGTGTTCCAGTTCGCGCCGCCGGTACCGTCCGCGACGGCGCTGCGCGCGGTGACCGCGAACGACGACCGCCCGGAACGGCTGCTGCTCACCGCCGTGGGCCGTACCCCGCCGGTGGACGTCCGGATCCTGCTGAACCGCCCGGTGATCGACGGGCACCTCATCGGCGCCTCGCTCGTCCTGCCCGGACTCGGCCTGCTCATCGTCATCATCGGCGGGCTCATCGCCCAGGCGTTCGGGGCCGGTACCTCGCTGGACGAGGTGCGCGAGTACTTCCAGTCCACCACGCTGCCGGCCAAGCACCTCCAGGGGGCGACGACGTCGGTGTTTGGGCCGACGCACGCGAAGCTCGCGATCGTGGACGGCACGACGGCGGTGAGCATCGCGTCCCCGTTCGACCAGGGGTACTACGGCGAGGCGGCACATGCCATCGACGACCCGCGCCGGGGGAGCTCCGACTCGGTACCGATCCACGACGTGAGCTTCGCGGTGACCGGTCCGGTGGTGTCGGACGTGCACAACACGTACCGGTTGCACTGGAACGCCGTGGCCGAGGCGTCCGACCAGCTCGCCGCCATCACGCCACCGCCGCCGCAGACGAACCTGGGCGATCTGGACGCGTTCGCCTCGTTGCAGGTGGTGCGCACGCTCGGGTCCGGCCGGTTCACCGACCCGGCCGACGGCGAGAAGGGCGTCCTGGAGGCGTACCTGCGGGCCATCGCGAACGCGCAGACGTTCATCTACCTGGAGAACCAGTACTTCACCAACGACGCGGTCGGTACCGCGCTGGCGCACGCGCTGACCGACCCTGGGCGGCCCGACCTGAACGTGATCCTGCTGATGAACATCAACCCGGACATCCCGTGCTACCCGCGCTGGCAGCGCAAACTGGTGGCCCGCATCCGGGAGGCGATGCAGAAGGCCGGGCAGAGCGACCAGCAGCGCCGGCGGTTCGGCGTGTTCACCCGGTGGACGCACGAGGCGGCCGCCCCACCGGACCGGCCCAATCCGCGCATCGCACCCAACTACCTGCACTCGAAGGTCGCCATCGTGGACAACCTGTGGGCGACCGTGGGCTCGGCCAACCTCGACGGCGCCTCGCTGGACTTCTTCCAGGTCCTGCATGCCGTCCAGTTCGGCGACGTACGGAACTCCGAGCTGAACTTCCTGATCCTCAACGGGATCGAGCAGCAGCCGCAGACCGCCGCGGTGGACCTATTGCGCCGCCGGCTGTGGGCCGAACACCTGGGCCTTGATGCGGCCGACGGTACGCCCAACCCGAACGACCCGCTACTTGACGCCGCACCGGCCGGCGGCTGGGTCGAGCTGTGGCGTTCGCAAGCGGACGCGAAGCTGACCGGACTCAAGAACGCGCCCGGTACCGTCCTCAAACCGCACATCCTGCCGTGGCCGGACGTCGACAGCACACTCAACCACCCGCGCGAGCACCTCGCCGCGCTGCTGGGCAAGGAGCAGGACGCGCTGGGCCTCGACCCGATCATGGGCAGCCGCCGGTTCCAGTTCAAGCAGGGCACCTGGCGGGACAAGACGGCCGAGCTGGATCCGCCGCCGGTCGAGGAGGAGGGCTCGCCCTGATGCCGTCCACATTGGACAGAGCCACCGAACAGCTCGCCGGCTCGCTCAGGTTGCTCGACAACCACCTGGCCGAAGGCCCCGGCCGGCTGCTCCGGCTGCTGGGCTGGGAACTGCCCCCGGGTGTGTCGGACATCGGCCTGGCCGGGCTCGACCTGTCCGCGCTCATCGACAAGGTGCACGTGCTCGGGACGGTGAAGGTCTCCGGTACCGACATCGAGATCACCGCCGCGTACGCCGACCTCGCCGTGGGCGTCGCCGACGCGCTGGCCCAACTGCGCCGGGTGGCGAACGGCTTCACCGCCACCCCGGACTACCTCGCGCGTACCCACATCGTCGCCGAGTTCTTCCCGCGCCTGCTCGACTTCGTCGTGATGCAGGCGGTCGCCGCGCTCGCGCCACCGGCGTTCGCGGTCGGGCAGCTCGCCGGCATCTTCGTCGCCGAGCCGCACCCGGCCGACCCGGTGAACTTCCAGACCGAGCACGTGCGTCACATCATCCACTGGGACCGCCTGGGCACACTGCTGTCCGACCCGGCCTCGCTGTTCCGGCAGGTGTACGGCTGGGGCTCGCCGAACTTCGACGCGGCCGCGCTGGTGGTCAACATCGGCAACCTGTTGCAGTACGCCAGTGTCAGCACGCAGCTGCGCCAGCTGCCGGCCCGCGCCGAGGCGCAGCTGTCCGGCCAGCCGGTACCCGCGGGCGCGCACCCGTCCCTGCAACTGCTGCTCAGCCTGGTCAAGGGACTCGGGCTGGACACCCTGGACGTGGGCGTGTCGCTGTTCGGGCTGAACCCGACGGCCGCCGGTGGCGCGGACGGCGGGCTCGGGTTCGCGCCGTACGCGCACGGTACGGCCGACGTCAGCTTCCCGCTGGCCGACCGGGTCGCGCTCACCGTGGACGCGTCGGTCGACCTCGAGGGCGGCGTCGCCCTGGTGCTGCGCCCGGACCGGCCGGTGGACGTCAAGACCAACCTGACCGCGCTGACCGGGCCGGCCGGCGTACCGACCGGTAGCGTCGCGCTGGCGCTGCGCCTGGACGCCCGGCCGGACGCACCGGTCGTCCTGTTGAACTTCCCGGGCGTGGGCCGGGTGGACATCAAGTCGGTGTCGGTCGGCGGCGGCGTCAGGTCCGGACACCCGGCCGTGACGTTCGCGCTGGAGGGCGGGCACATCCTGCTGGACGCGTCCGGCGGCGACGGCTTCCTGAGCAGCGTGCTCGGCTCGGCCCGGGTCGACACGACGTTCGACCTGCACGCGTCGTACTCGCCGGGTACCGGGTTGCAGCTCGGCGGCAGCGGCGGGCTGGAACTGCAGATCCCGGTACACGTCGAGCTGGGCCCGGTCGAGGTGCAGAAGCTGTACGTCGCCATCGGCCTCGCCGGCGGCGCGGTACAGCTGGAACTGTCCGCCGGCTTCACGGCCAGCCTCGGCCCGATCAATGCGGCCGTGGACCGGATGGGCCTGCACGGCGACCTGAGCTTCCCGGCCGGGGGTGGCAACATCGGCCCGGCCCAGCTCGGCGTCGGCTTCAAGCCGCCGAACGGGGTCGGCCTCGCGCTGGACACCAGCGTGCTGACCGGTGGCGGGTACCTGTTCGCCGACCCGGACCGCGGCGAGTACGCCGGTGCGCTGGAACTGGAGTTCGCCGACGTCCTGGCGCTCAAGGCGATCGGCCTGATCACCACCCGGATGCCGGACGGGTCCAGCGGGTTCTCGCTGCTGCTCGTGCTCACCGCGGAGTTCCCCGGCGGCCTGCAGCTCGGGTACGGCTTCAAGCTGCTGGCCGTCGGCGGCATCGTCGGCCTGAACCGGGGCATGCGGCTGGACGCGATCATGGAAGGGGTACGGACCGGCGCCATCGAGTCGGTCATGTTCCCGCAGGACGTGGTGGCCAACGCACCGCGCATCCTGTCCGACCTGCGGGCGTTCTTCCCGCCGCAGGACGGCATCTTCCTCATCGGCCCGATGGCGAAGCTCGGCTGGGGTACCCCGACGCTGGTCACCGTCTCGCTCGGGGTGATCATCGAGATCCCCGGCAACATCGCGATCCTGGGCGTGCTGCGGGTGGCCCTGCCCACCGAGGACGAGGCGATCCTGCTGCTGCAGGTGAACTTCGCCGGCGCCATCGAGTTCGACAAGAAGCGCATCTACTTCTTCGCCGCGCTGTACCAGTCGCGCATCCTGACCATCACGATCGAGGGCGAACTCGGCCTGCTGGTGGCGTACGGCGAGCAGCCGGACTTCGTGCTGACCGTCGGCGGGTTCCACCCGGCGTTCAAGCCGCCGCCGCTGCCGTTCCCGGTACCGCGCCGAGTCTCCATCAACATCCTGAACAGCGACAACGCGCACATCGGCGTGGACGGCTACTTCGCCGTCACCAGCAACACCGCCCAGTTCGGGGCGCACGCCGAGCTGTTCTTCCGGTTCAGCGCGTTCACCGTCGAGGGGCACATCGGCTTCGACGCGCTGTTGCAGTTCTCCCCGTTCCGGTTCGTCATCGGCATCTCCGCGGGCGTGTCGGTCAAGGTGTTCGGCATCGGGCTGTTCGGCATCTCGCTGGACTTCACGCTGTCCGGGCCGACGCCGTGGGAGGCCAAGGGCAGCGGGTCCATCTCGCTGCTGTTCTTCTCCATCTCGGTCGACTTCGACGTCACCTGGGGCGAGGACCGCGACACCACACTGCCGCCGGTCGACGTGCTGCCGCTGCTCGCCGCCGAGCTGACCAAACCGGAGAGCTGGCGTACCCGCGCGCCGGCCGGCGGCGCGCCGCTGGTCAACCTGCGGGCGCTCGCCCCGGCCGAGGCGGACGTCGTGCTGCACCCGCTGGGCACGCTGTTCGTCCAGCAGCGCGTGGTACCGCTGGACATCCGCGTGGACAAGGTGGGCAGCGAACGCGCCGACGACGTGTCCCGCTGCCAGGTCAGCGTCGACGGCACGGGCCTGACAAAGGTGTCCGACGCGGTGGACATGTTCGCGCTGGCGCAGTTCCAGAACCTGAGTGACGCCGAGAAGCTGTCCCTGCCGTCGTTCGAGCGCGAGCACGCGGGCCTGGAACTGGCCCCGGACGGCGCGGCGCTGGCGTCCTCGCGCGCGGTACGTCGCAGCGCCCGGTACGAGGAGATCGTCATTGACTCGGTCGGCCGGCAGGCCAGCCGGTTCACCGCGTTCAACTCGACCCTGTTCCAGCACTTCCTGGGCGGGGCGAGCGTCACCCGGTCGCCGCTGGCGCAGGCCGAACGTACGCTGCGGCAGCCGTTCCGGGACCGGATCACGGTACCCGGGGACTCCTACGTGGTCGCGTCCGCCCGGGACAACACCGCCACCGGTCCGGTGTTCGGCAGCCAGGCGCAGGCCCGCGCGCACCTGGACGACCTGCTCGCCGCCGACCCGAACCAGGTGGACTCGCTGCACGTCATCCCCGCCATGGAGGCTGCGCCATGACAGCGAGTGCGTACTCGTTCCTGCCCTGGCTGCGGCGGGGTATCGCCACCCGGATCAGCACGCCACCCGGTACCGCCGTCCGGGCCAGCGTCACCGTGAAGCTGCGCGTGGACGGCACCGCCACCTCGGGCGGCGGGACGCTCAGCCAGCCCGTCCAGCACGACGTGGCGCTGTACGGTCCGGGCGACGTCATCGGCGTGGACCGGCGCGCGATCGTGCGCACCGAACCGCGCGACTGGATCACCAACTTCGACGCGAACTTCCTGCCGTTCATCGAGTTCTACGACGAGGACTTCCCGTGGCGGTACAGCCCGGACGTGGTGGACCCGGCCACCGGCCGGCTGCACCCGTGGCTGGCCCTCGTCGTGCTGACCGAAGACGAGTTCACCGACCACGGGCAGCCGCCCGGCCGCCCGCTACCGGTCATCGAGGTCGGCGACCTCGCCACCCTGCCGCCGCCGGACCAGCTCGGCGCCTGGGCGCACGTCCACGTCAACCGCACGGTGACCGCCTCGGACACCGAGGTCGTGTCCACCGACATGGCGGCCGTACTGCCCCGGCTGGCCAGCGTGGTCGCGGAGAACCCGGACCTGGCCTGCTCGCGGCTGATGTGCCCGCGGCGGCTGGTGCCGGAGACCACGTACCACGCGTTCCTGGTACCGGCGTTCGAGACCGGACGGCTGGCCGGGCTCGGCCTCGACCCGGCCGGCTCGCCCGGCGCGCTGCAGTCGAGCTGGGTCGGCTATGCGAACCGGCCGGAGTCGGCGAGCCTGTGCCACTACCACCGGTGGCGGTTCGCGACCGCGGCGTTCGGCGACTTCGAGTACCTGGTCCGGCTGCTGAAGCCGCGCACCGTGGACGCCCGGGTCGGCAACCGGGACATGGACGTCCGGCAGCCGGGCGCCGGCCTGCCCGGCATCACCGACGCGGCACTGGGCGGGGTACTGCGGCTGGGCGGCGCGCTGAAGGTACCGGAGACCGGGCTGGACCCGACCGAACTCGCCGAGGAGCAGAAGTTCGAGAACTGGGACCAGCCGTACCCGCACCCGTTCCAGCAGGCGCTGGCCGCCCTGGTCAACCTCGGCGATGACTACCAGGCGAAGGGTGTCCCGGGCGCCGACCCGGACCCGCTGGTCACGCCGCCGCTGTACGGGCGCTGGCACGCGTTGACGTCCCGGCTGCTGACCGATCGCGACGGTACGCCGGTGACGCCGAACGACAACTGGGTGCACGAACTGAACCTCGATCCACGGTTCCGGGTACCGGCCGGGACCGGTGGCCGGGTGGTCCGCCAGCACGAGGACGAGTTCATGCAGGCGGCCTGGGACCAGCTCGGCGACGTGCTGGAGGCGAACCGGCGGATCCGGGCGGCGCAGGTCGCCCGCGAGGTCGCCTTCGTGTACCACACTGTCCACCTGGGACAGTTGCGCCAGGTCACGACCGGGCAGCTGCTCACGGTCAGCGCACCGGTGCAGGCGCGGGTGCTGCCGGGTACGCACGCCGCAGCGGGACAGGCCGCGGCCCGGCCGGCGACGGTCGCCACCAGCCTCGCGGAGAGCCTGGTGGGCACCGCCCCGCTGTCCCCGGCGATGCGGCGCGCCACCCGGCCGGGGTCCCGGCTGATGCGCGGCCTGCCGTTCGGCCCGGGCGCGGGTAGCGGCGGCGGCGACCTCGCCGCCCGCCGGGCGGCCGCCGGCGCCGCGGCGCCGCCGCCCGCACGGCAGGACCTGCTGGAGCGGCTCAACGCCGGGGAGGTCACCGCCGCCCCGCCGAAGGCCGCGCCGGCCGGCGTGGTGACCGTGGACGCGCTGGAACAGGTGCTGTCCGGCCCGATCATCGAGGCGCCCCGGCTGGAGGGGGCCGGCGGGGATCCGGTACCGAATCCGGTCGGCGCCCTGCCCACCAGCGCGGACTTCGTCGTCTCGCTGCCGGGCGAGAACGTGCACCCGACCGCGGGCGGTACCGACAGTCCCGAGGCGGTGCGGTTCAAGCAGGGACTCAACGACGCGTACGCGGTGTTCAACGTGGCGTTCGTGGCCGGTGCGCTACCGCCTCGCGGCAGCCTCGACCTGTCCGGCCTCGCCGACGCGACCATGGACGGGCTGCACCCGGACCTGACCGTGCCGCGCCGGGCGCTGGGCGGGATCGCGCTGCCGGACCGGCTCCGCCCGCCCGAGGACGGTGGCGACGGCGGGCCGCCCCGTATCGCACTGCGCGCCGCGGCCGCGGTACCGCAGCCGGACATCCTCGGCGAGGTCATGGCGTACCCGGTGATCGACCTGCCGATGTACCGCCCGCTGATCGACCAGTCGCCGGAACTGTTCTGCCCAAACGTGAACCTGGTACCGCCCAACAGCATCACGCTGCTGGAAACCAACCCGCGGTTCATCGAGTCGTACCTCGTGGGGCTGAACCACGAGATGGCCCGCGAGCTGCTGTGGCGGGAGTACCCGACCGACCAGCGCGGCAGCGTGTTCCGCCAGTTCTGGGACGTCCGGTCGGTGCTGCCGCTGCCCGGCGAAACGCCCGACCAGCGGCGGGAACGGCTGCGCGACATCCCGCCGATCCACACCTGGGACCGGTCGTCCAAGCTCGGCAAGCACAACAACCGCGGCCCGTCCGTCGAGGACCTCGTGCTGGTCATCCGCGGCGAGCTGCTGAAGAAGTACCCGACCGCGGTCATCTACACCCACCGGGCGCAATGGCGTACCCACCCGGACGGCAGCATCGACCCGACGCAGGAGCGCAAGCTCGTGGACCTGACCCCGGCCGAGGAGGCCAACCCGCCGCACGACAAGGTCCGCATGCCGCTGTTCGACGCGAAGGTCGAGCCGGACATCTACTTCTTCGGCTTCGACCTCACCGAGGAGGCGGCGCGCGGCGGTACCGGCGCCAACCCCACCGACGACCCGGGCTGGTTCTTCGTGCTCAAGGAACGTCCCGGCGATCCCCGGTTCGGGCTGGACCTCGGGCGCGACGGGCCGCTGCAGGTGTGGAACGACCTGTCCTGGCCGGACGTCGTGCCCACCGGCGGTGACGCGTACATCCGGCTCGACGCGCACACCCCGACGCTGACGCTGACCGCGCCAACCGATCCCGCGGACGTGGAGAAGACCGTGCAGTACGGCGAGGACAAGGCGCTGACCTGGAACGCCCAGATCAACGCCGCCGACATCGCGTACATCCTCTACCAGGCCCCGGTCCTGGTCGCCGTCCACGCGAGGGAGATGCTCGGCGATGGCTGACCTGAGTGACACGTACCCGGTACTGCTCGGGCCGGTCCGCATCGAGTACCGGTTCACAGCCAGCGAACTGCTGGTACGGGTGTTCCCCGACGACTGGGCGGTGGACACCTTCGAGGACAAGCGCACCCCGCTGGAGCAGCGGCACGCGCAGCGGTACTGGAGCCGGCACTGGCAGGCCGGCGGGGACCGTGCGGAGCAGCTCGCCGCCTGGCGGGACCTCGTCTCGCACGTCGGCTCCGGCCGCGCGGCGCACGTGGTGAACACCCGCCGCCCGCGCAATCCCGGTGACGAGCCCCGGCGTACCCGTCCCGATCAGGTCATCCTGGTGGTGGCCAGCGACGACCCGCTGCCGGCGGCGGACCGCAACCCGGCGGCCAGCTACTGGCGCTCGGTGTACCGGGCCGGCCGGTCGGTGGACGCGCTGCGGGCCGCCGACAGCGCGCTGGACCGGGCGGTCGACTCAACCCGGGCGACCCGCATCCGCGCGCAGCGGCCGGACGGGCTCACGCGTGAACCGCGTACCGGCGACCGCGCCCACGCCGACGTTCTCGTCGCGTTCCTCGAACTGCCGAAGGCGGCGTCCGGCGACACGAAGCCGTCCACGTGGACGCAGCCGGCCCGCGCGCGGCTGCTGCCGGACGCGTTCCGGCTGCTCGGGTACGCGGGCGGGCAGCAGGTGCTGACCGTCACCGGCAAGGCCGTACCGGCCGACCTGCAGGTGGGTCCCGACCCGGGTACGCCCGACGCGGACCAGTTCCGGTCCACCGGCGCGGCACTGCACGTCCCGGCGCCGCTGAAGTGGCTGGTGGACTTCGACACCGCCGTGTCGGTCGGGATGGCGTTCCGGGTGCCGCTCACCGATGCGTTCCGGGGCGGCCTCGACCGCCTGGTCGTGCTGGGTCTGCGGGCCCGCGACCCGGCCACGTCCAGGACCGACCTGGAGACGCTGATCGCCCACCAGGCGAACAGCCGGGCCGGGTTCCGGCTGCTGCCGCAGGGTACGCCCACGAACAACACCGGCCGCACCCCGTCGGCGTTCGGGACCGTCGACGAGGCGGCGCAGCGGTTCGCCGCGCTGACCGCACCGGCGACCCGGGCCGCGGCGGCGAAGAGCGACGGGCAGTGGCTCGCTGAACTGGTCGGCGTGGACCCCGCCGTGGTCGCCGCCGTGCCGGGTGCCGACGGTACCGACCAGACCGAGGCGCGCGCCATGAACGTCGCGCTGTGGCCGGCGACCTGGGGGTACCACCTGGGTACCATGCTCAACCCGATCGTCGGTACCGCCGTCCTGGACGCCACCCGCGCGTTCTTCGTCCGGTACGTCAGCGGCCGCGGGCCGGTACCGGCGATCCGGGTGGGCCGCCAGCCGTACGGCGTCCTGGTGACCACCGCGTTCTCGCGGCTGGCCTGGGCCGACACCGATCCGGACGCGGCACACCGGCGCGGGCTGCACGCGCTGCTCACGATCGCCGGGCAGGACTGGTCCGCGATGGCCGCGCACGTACCGTTCCTGGGTGCGGGCGGCGACCCGCATGCGCTGTTGCTGGGGATTCTCGGTCTGCACCCGACCTCGGTGGAGTTCTACCAGCGGTACGCGCAGAGCGCCGAGGACTACTTCAACCGGCTGAACCTGGCCGGCGCCGGACAGTCGGTACTGGACGCGCTGGTCCAGCTCGACGCCCGGCAGCGGATCCGGGACCTGCTCGCCCGGTTCGGGTACCCGGCCACGGCACCCGACCCGGACGCCGCGACCCGGCTGTTCGTCGGGCGGCAGCACCCGATGCGCGGTCCGCTGGTCGACGACCGGCCGCTGTCGGAGACCGACCCGATCCGGGCCTACACCGACGACGGTCACAACTACCTCGACTGGCTCGCCGCGAACGCGGCGCACGCGTTCGACACGGTACGGCAGGAGGCCGGGTTCACCGGCAACCAGCCGCCCGCCGCGATCCTGTACCTGCTGGCCCGGCACGCCGTGCTCAACGCGTACGCCGAGGCGGCGCTGCGCCTGGCCGCAGCCGCGCACGGCATGAGCGAGGCCGACGTGGTACGGGCCCGCCGCGAGCCGCCGTTCGTCCACGTCAGCCTGCGTACCCAGGACACGGAGAGCCGCTACGGCCGGCTGTACGCGCCCGACCCCGCGGTCACCGGCGACCCGCAACGGCTGCTGGCCGACTACATCACCGGCGTCATCGGGCAGCAGCCAGCCACAGGTGAGCTGGCCGAGCAAGTGGCCGCGATCGGCGCGCTGGCGACCGCACCCACCGCCCGGCTGGAGCGGGTACTGGTCGAGCACCTGGACTGCTGCGCGTACCGGCTGGACGCCTGGCGGCTGGGGCTGGCCACCGAGCGGCTGTTCGCGCTGCGGTACCCGGCCGGCAAACCGGCGGTCACCGGGCTGCACATCGGCGCGTTCGGCTGGCTGGAGGAGGTCCGGCCGCGGGCCGTCCAGCCGACGCCGGTCACGCTGACCGGTGAGCTGGCCCAGGTGTTCACGCCACCGGGGGCGCCACCGCTGGTCCACGATCCGGCCAACCAGGGGTACGTGCACGCGCCGTCGCTGACCCACGCCACCACGGCCGCGTTGCTGCGTACCGGGTACCTCGCCAACGCGTCGCCGGCCAACCCGGACACGCTGGCGGTCAACCTCAGCTCGGAGCGGGTGCGTACCGCGTTGACGTTCCTGGACGGCATCCGGGCCGGGCAGTCGCTGGGCGCACTGCTCGGGTACCGGCTCGAACGGGGCCTGCACGACCGGCACGCCGTCGCCGAGACCGACGCGCTCATCGCCGGGCTGCGCCAGGCGTTCCCGCTCGTCGCCGGGAAGGCCCCGGGAACCGCGCCGCCGCCGGACACGCCGATCGAGTCGCTGGAGGCGCGCAACGTCGTGGACGGGCTGGCGCTGGTCCGCCACGTGACCCGCACCGGGCCGGCCACGTACCCGTTCGGGCTGTCCGGGCTGCCGACCGCCACCGCGGACCAGGCGGCCGCGATCAACGCCGAGGTACAGGCGCTGGTACAGATCCAGGACGCGCTGGCCGACCTGGCCGTGGCCGAGGGGGTACACCAGGCGGTGCTGGGCAACCCGGACCGCGCCGCGGCGGGCATGGACGCGTACACGAAGACCGGGTTTCCGCCGGACCCGGACGTGGTGCGCACACCGCGTACCGGCCGGCGACTCAACCAGCGGGTCGGGCTGCAACTGCGCGACGGCCTGCCACCGAAGACGTCCCCGGTCGGCGGCCTGGCCATGACCCCGCGCGGCAGCGCCGACCCGTCCGTCGACCGCTGGCTCGCCGACCTGCTGCCCCGGCCGAAGGACGTGGTCTGCACGGTGACCTGGACCGACCCGGTCACGCACGCCGCGCACAGCCGCGTGGTCAGCCAGGACGACGTCGGCCTGCAACCGATCGACCTGCTGTGGGCGCTGCGTCCCAGCGACCAGCAGGCGATGACCGACCTGGACGACCGCATCGTCGGCCGGGTACAGCACGCGGAGAACCTGCGCGGCGACACCGAACTGGCCATCCGGTACACCGACCCGGTGGACGGCAAGACCACGTTCTTCGAGCTGTCGTCACTGGTCGCGAGCCTGCGAACGCTGCTGCTGGCGGCCCGTCCGGCACGGCCGAGCGATTTCACGGTACCGGCCGACGGCGCCACCCTCGATCCGCACGCCGACGACGGCGTCGACCTGCCGCGCAACCGGCCGCAGGCGGTCCGCGACACGCTGAACGACCTCGCCACGTTGCTCGGCTCGTTCATCACCGACCTGTCCGCGCCGCTGGCCGATCCGGTGGCGCACCGGGCGCAACTGCTGTCCGGCGTGGACACGTTCCTCACCCGGTACGCCGACCTGGCGATCACGGCCAGCGGACTGGGACTGGTCCGCAGCGGCTGGGGTGAGCTGACCATGTGGCGGCGCGCGCGGTTCGGCGAGGTGCTGGCGGCGGTACAGACGGCCGTGGACCGGATGGCCAAGTCGCTGAAGGACGCGAACGCACTGATCGCCCAGTACGACGCGCTGCCGTCGAACACCCCGGCCGACCAGCGGTTCACCCTGCTGGGGCAGGCCGAGCGGCTGCTGACCACGACGCCGACGACGCCACGGCCCGGTACGCCACAGCAGTACCGCACGATCGTGGGTAACCGGCGTACCGCGTTCACCAACCGGCTGAACGGACTCAAGGCGATCGCCCAGACCACCCGCAGCACGCTGAGCGGGCTGCTGTCGGACGTGAACGCGCTGCTGCCGCTGACCCAGTTCGACCCGGTGGGGCTCGACCTCACGCCGATCGGGGACGCCGTGGTGGCGTTCAGCGCCGATCTGCTGGCCCGGGCGCAGAACCTGCGCGACGAGGCGGTCCAGCGCCGTACCGCCACCGACGCGGCGCTGGCCGACTACGACACCGCGACCGGCGGTCCGGGCCGGGTGGCCGCGGCGACCGCCGCGATCCGGGCGGCCCTCGGTCCGGACGCGCTGGCCACCAGCGAGTTCGCCATCTCGAACGACCTCAGCCAGGCGTGGCAGAAGGTGCTGACGGCGAGCCAGAACGGCAAGCTCACCCAGCACCTCACGCGGGACTTCCCGGTCGACGACTGGCTGCACGGCCTGGCCCGGGTACGCCCCCGGATGGCGCTGTGGGAACGCATCACCGTGCTCGCGGGGGCAGTCGGGCAGGACGAGCCCGACCTGGTGCCGATCCAGCTGCCATTCCAGACCGGCGATCCCTGGCTCGGCCTGGAGATCCCGTCGTCGTCCACGCTCGGCGGTGACCGGCTGCTGTACACCGCGCACTACGGGGCGCCGTTCAACCCCGGGGACCAGCAGTGCGCGCTGCTGCTCGACGAGTGGACCGAGACGGTACCGGTGCGGACGGCCACCACCGGCATCGCCACCCACTACGACCGGCCCGGGTCGCAGCCGCCGCAGACCATGCTGCTGGTCGTACCACCGGCGCGGACCGGTACCTGGAAGGTCGACGACCTGGTCGCCGCCGTGCTGGAGACGCTGGACCTGGCCCGTACCCGGGCGGTCGAGCCGGCGCAGATCGACGGTACCGGGTACGCCCAGCTGCTGCCCGCGACGGTGATGGCCGCGGCGGCGCGGCCCATCACGATCGCCACCGACCTGTCGGTGAACAACGACACGCCGCTGGTCAGCGGCCCGTTCCGACCACCGAGGGGCTGACATGGCCAGACCACCAGTCATCACCGACATCCGCGCCGCGCTGCTCGCGCGCAGCTTCCCCACGGTCACGGTGTGGAACCGGCTGGAAGGGCGCCCGCGCAGCGTCGAGTTCGACCGCGCGCTGAAGGCGGAGGTCCGCGACGCGCAGTGGATGCTCGCCCGGCAGTGGCAGTTCGGCGAGTTCCGGGGCGAGGACGCCGGCTCGCCGGTCACCGCCACCGTCCACCTGCGGACCACCCAGCCCACCCGGTACCGCGCACAGGAGAACCCGCCGGTGGACCTGCCCGACCGGCAGCCGCTGGAGACCGTCGTGGAGAGCCGGGCGGTACCGTTCCGGATCGGCCCGGACCTGGCGAGCCTGGACCTGCGACTGGCCATGGGGCGCCGGTGGATGAAGCTCATGTCGCCGCATCCACCGCCGGTCCGCAACAAGATCATGGACCGCTGGGCCATCGCGCCGCCCGACCCCACGTCGGACGTGGACGTACCGCTCGTGGCGCATCCCGAGGTGTGGGCGACGATGCGGGCGGTGGCCGGCCGGGTGCTGGACGGCTACGAGCTGTATGCGCACCTCAAGGGCGGCGGGCACCCCTACGACGGCGTGAGCGGCCTGAACCAGCACCAGAAGCAGGACCTGGACGCGCTGGTACCGCGGTTCGTCGGCTGGTTCGAGGACCTCATCGCGCAACAAACCGGACCGGAGGCGTTCGACCCGACCCGGCTGGAGCACCGGTTCGCGGTGGCCGCACCCGAGAGCACCGGGGAGACGGTACTGGCCGCGGCCGAGTACCCGGGCGGGACGCTGGACTGGTACGGGTTCTCCTACGACACGTCCGGCACGACACTGGGTACCGCCGGCGGACCGGACACCGCCACGACGGTGACCCGGACGGTCGTCCCCGGTGAGGCCCGCTTCTCCGGCATGCCCAACCCGCGCTGGTGGTCCTTCGAGGACGGCCGCACCGACTTCGGCGCCGTCAGCGCCGACACCACCGACCTGGTCAAGCTGCTGTTCCTGGAGTTCGCCCTGGTGTACAGCAACGACTGGTTCCTGCTGCCGTGCGACCTCGACGCCGGTACCCTCGCCCGCGTCGACGGCCTGATGGTCACCGACGTGTTCGGGCAGCGGCAGTGGATCGAACCGGCCGGTACCGGCGCCGACGACGACTGGCAGCGCTGGACCATGTACAACCTCGACGTCGAGGGCAACGCGCCGGTCGCCGCCCAGCTCGGCGTGTTCGTCCCGCCGGGCGTACCCGGAACCGTCGAGGGTCCGCCGGTCGAGGACGTGCTGATGGTCCGCGACGAGGCGGCCAACATGGTGTGGGGCATCGAACGCACCATCCGGCTCGCCGACGGGTCGACCCTACCCGGCGAGGAAGCTGCGCGGGAGACCCTCGCATACCGCAAGCGCCTGCACCCGCCGCCCGCGCCGCTGCCACCGGTCGCGGCGATCGCCTACCAGGCGATGAACACCGTGCCGGAGAACTGGATCCCGTTCATCCCGGTGCATGTACCCGGAAGCAACCGGGAGATCCAGCTTCAGCGCGGCGCGATGCCCCGGGTACTGGACGGTACGGTGAGCCCGCCGGTCAAGGTACGGCCGCGCACCACACTGCTGCGTCCCGGCCTGGACAGCGGACAGCCGTACTTCGTCCACGAGGAGGAGGTACCCCGCGTCGGTACCCGGCTGAGCGTGGCGTTCCATCGCACCCGCTGGTACGACGGCCGCGTCGTGGTGTGGTTGGCGGCCCGCCGCGCGACCGGCCGCGGCGAGGCCAGCAGCGGACTGGACTGGGACCGCATCGTCAACACGCCATAGGTGCAAAGACCGCCCGCCACCGCGCACTCAGTGTGGGTGTAGGGTGCCAGCCCAGCGTCATGGCTGTGACCAGGGCCGACACGGTGGTGGCAGGCTGGCAATCATGGTCGTTCGCACGTTGGCGTTCGTGATCGTCCGGCGCGTTCTTGGCCTGGTCGGGCTGGGTCCCGTGCCGGACGCCAAGGACGTAGAGATCGCCGTGCTGCGCCATCAGTTGATGGTGGTGCTGCGGCAGGTCGCCCGGCCGCGCTACGCACCCGCCGACCGGATGGTGTTGGCAATGTTGGCGCGGCTGCTGCCACGGGAACGCTGGCAGGTCTTCCTCGTTACGCCCGCCACGCTGCTTCGGTGGCATCGGGAGTTGGTGGCGCGTCGCTGGACATACCGACACACCGGACGAGGACAGCAGGGGCTGGCCCCCGAGGTCGTCGACCTGGTGGTGCGGATGGCGCAGGAGAATCCGCGGTGGGGGTACGTGAGGATTGTGGGGGAGTGCCGCAAGCTCGGCGTCCGGGTGTCGGCGACGTCGGTGCGCCGGATTCTGCGCCGCCATCGCCTCGGCCCGGCACCTCGACGCGGTGGGCCGAGTTGGACGGCGTTTCTGCGGGCCCAGGCCGGCGGGACGCTCGCGTGTGATTTCCTGACCGTGGAGACGGTGGGCCTGACCAGGCTGTATTGATCTATCATCTTGCAACTGTGGACCGCCAGGCGTTTGAAAAGCGGCTCTACGACTTTGAGTGACAGAGTCGATCAAAGTCGTAGAGCCGGTTAAGGACACCCCACGAAGAAACGCCGACCGATCATGCCAAGCGACACCGGCTCTTGATCTTACTCCTTCAGGTCCAAGCCAGTTATCGTAAGCAGCCGTGCAGCGTGCCTGGTCAGCGTCTGCCGTACTCGACGCTGAACGAGATCGACGCCGTGCACGGGTCGTTCTCGTTGACGGGCAGTCGCGTGAACGACAGGCCGCGCACCCCCTTGGCTAGCGGAAGGTTGAAAAGCTTGCCCGATTCCAAGGTGATTCGCTCGCCGATGACGTTGAAGCCTTTGCCGTCGCCGACAGCGAGCCGGAATGCAGCCTGGCCGCCAAATAGGTCGGCCCAGACGCTCAGAAACGCGTCGCCCCACGGTATTCCACCGCTGTTGACCGGCGGAATCGAGTACGACTTGACGACGTTTTTCCCGGTGGGAAGCTCCTCTGGTGCTGTGGCGAAAGGCATATCGTCCTCCGAACCCTCGAAGAACTCCTTAAGCAGGCCAAGGAAGTTATCCTCCTTATCCCGCCGACCCAAGGAGTCGCGAAAGAATGAGAAGTGGGTGTGCGTCAGGTGGGTGCTGTCACCCGAATCCGACTGCTTACCGGTCCGGTCGATGCGATGAACCGTGGCCCCATCCAACGTGTGGATCATCGACCGGATATCCCGCGTCCGTGGATCGTTTGCGAGCATCCGCTCGCGCATCCACGCATTGAACTCCAGGAATTTAGCGAACTCACCGCCGAAGTCAAACGCCGACGCCGCGTTCCCGCCGGCCAAGGTGCTGTCCGGCGCCAGATCCCGCCCCGGCGCGTCCCCGTACGAGTAGTCCGTGCCAGGAAATTGCGGTCCTGGGGCGATGCCCTGCCGGATCAACAGATCCTGGCCCTCGTGGTATCCGCCGCCCTCTGGGTCGGCGTGGATGATCCCGAGGGAATCGAAGTCTTGGCCGGTCTTGTCGTGGGCATACCGCTGAATGGCCAGCAGGTCCGGCGGAGCGAAAGTCACGGCTCCCCCTCACGGGTCGCTCAAGAGATCGGGCTTCGAGTAGCAGTCCTCGAGCTATACGCGGCCGGGTCAGCGTGGCCGCTTCAAAGTGGGGCGCCGGAGAAGGCGCCCGCCAGCTGCATCGGACGCATGAATCCAGCTCGCGGTGCCGACCGAGTTTTCGGTACGCAGTCGGCCAGCGTGAAGATCATCAGACCGAAACGACGCGCGATGTGGGTAGATGCTGGAGTGCGGTGGGCGAATCACATCGCCCGAAAGGCCGGATTTTGATTGGGTCCGAGGTTTGTAGCGCTGGCGGAACAGAGGTCAGATCCCGATGCCAAAGTCGGAAACTAGCTGCTACGCAACGGTTCGATCATTGTGCCCCCATCCCGCAGCGTTTCGGGCCGGTCGCGATGTCGCCCGCGGCGTCAGCCGATGGCAAGCAGTTTACGACGCCGCGGCAGGACCACAGTCAACATTTTGACAATTATGGCGTCTGAATTTGATGTACTACTCCTCGGGCCCCCGGAAACGCATCGCCGCTGGCAAGTGGCAGGCACGAATCGGCGATATCGCTTCACTCGGCTTGAAGGGTGCCAAGTTCGCGAAGCTGCTACCTCGCGGTCGCTCGTCCGGTTTCGTGGTCACGCCCGCGCCGGTGCACCGCTTGGGCTGGAGCCCGCAGCAGCCGTACACCGGCGGCGTCGAACGTGACGAACATATACTGCCTTGCGTTGAGGCCGTGGTGGGCAGGCGACGCGGCCACACCGGCGCGCTGCTGGATCTGGCCGAGCGGCGGGAGCGGGCCGGCGACCGGGCCGGCGCCGAGGCCTTGGCCGTGCAGGCCGCCGACCGTGGGCGACCCCGGCGCGCTGTGCAGCCTGGGCGTTCTGCGCGAGCGGGCCGGCGACCGAGCCGGCGCCGAGGCGGTGTACCGGCAGGCTTCCGACCGCGGCGACACCGACGCCCTGCACCGGATGGCCGGGCTGCGCGAGCAGGCCCGCGACCCGGCCGGCGCAAATCGGGTACGGCGGTTCGGACTTACCGACGACGGCGCACCAGCGACCTTCGTTGGACTTCGGCCCAGCTGACGTCCCGATATCGGTCGTTATCTTGCGCGCAATACTGCCGCGCCCGCGGTGCAATCTTGATCGTCTCGACACCGGCCGCGGCGAACACCGCGTCGAACGCCGACGTGAACTTGGCCACGCCGTCCCGGCGCGAGCTGGGTCAACGTCTGCAGAACCTGGCGCAGCAGCAGGGTCATCGCCGTGGTCCACCGGCGCCTCACATGCCAGTAGCGGGCATCTTTTGGCCGGCTCGCCGACTGATTTCGCCATCGATGCTAAGAATATTGAGGCGTGCGATCGCGTCAGGTTTTCCAGAGTCGCGTTCGGCGATAAGGACCACGGACAGCCGGCACTCCGATGCACCGCTTCCGTCGACCGTGAGCTCCTGCATGAACTCGTTGTCAGTGCCTGGACGGAGGTGCTCAATGCCCGCGTCGCCGTTAACGATGATCATGGCCAAGCCGGCCGCGCCTTCCGTGACGAACGCGAAGCCGCTGGCTCTAAAGGAGATTTCTACGCCGTCGTCCAAGCCTTCCGCAGGTATGACAACCGATACCACGCGCGTCGCGATGGGGGCAGGTCCGCCAGCGTCGGCGATGACTTCGACATCGGAGCAGGTGATTGTGAACGCCTGCTTGTCGGGACTGACCGACAGGTCAAGACCGCCGTTGCTCGCGAAAGTGGGCTTCGAACCGAACGCTGGCTCGCTCATGGTCACTCTCCTGCCAGGTAGGAATTGCTCTGATCTCGAAGATCTCGGCCTCAACCGTGCGCCGCGAGTTGCGCCTATTATGCCGCAAACTCCGGAACCTCGACCGCTCCGACCGCGAAAACCGAGGAAAGTTACGCAGCGAAGGGCTCGCCAGCGGAATGTTGCCCACTCGGTCCGGGAGTTCCCTCTGAACGTGGTCGTACCGCTCGGGAATGGCTTTCAGCGTATGCGTAGGCGCCAGCCAGCCTCGATGTAGTTGGGGTTGCTTGCCAATGACGGGTAACGGTCGATGTTCGCGGCGGCGATCGACTGTGCAGTGATCCAATCCTCCGGGTAGTGCCTCGCGATCATGGTGAGGTTGTCTCCCGGCCGGACCGTGTAGTCGGGGTGGAGCGTCGAACGCGCTGTCGGATGGCTGCCCTGAGGGTCATGGACGATGAGGAACCAGTCGGCACTCACGTAGTTAGGGTCCGTGGCTAGGGACGGGTACTTCGCTTTGTTCCAGCTCACGAGGTGTTGAACGTCGGTGCCGAATTTCGCGGCAACTATCGACAGGTTGTCGCCTGGCAACACGTCGTACAGGTCGGGGGGCGGCGGAGGTGGTGGCGGGGGCGGGGGGGAGGCCCGGTCCCAAAGCGCATCGCCCAAGTCGATCGCGCGGGCGTCGTTGGCCTTGTAGTTTGCCCCGTCGGCGAACGCCGAGTGCTGGACTGACTGGCAAACCTGCCAATTCGTCCTTTCCGGGTTATTCCATTTGTCACCCAGCGCATTGAGAAACTTCGAGCAGGAGATCTTGGCATCCATCAGTTCGTCTGTGGTGCCCCAGTCTGCCGTTGAGTGAGGAGCACCGCCGACCTGCTGCTGGAACAGGCCGACCGAGCCATGATCCCAGCCGACACGGTCGTGCGGCAGTTGTTGTGAACGCGCGTTGTAACCGTTGGCGTACATCCACAGCCCGGACTCGGTCAGCGCCGTCTCGAGAGCGATGTGTGCAGCTCGGACTCTCAGGTCGCGCTCCTTGACAGCCGCGACGATTCCCCTTGCGTACCCGACTTGCCTGTCGTTTAGTCCGAACACCGGGTCCTCCTCAATTGAGCGTCACGACACAACGGAGTGCGTCGGCGCCCCGACGGCAGGTCGTGACTGCACGCCCGGGTTGCTCTATACCCGCAGACCAGGCCCGGCCGTCCGGTTGTTTCCGCTCCCTTGGCCGGTGACCCCGGCGTGCCGACGCTGCACGCCTGCGGAGCCGAACGCCATTCGCGATGTCCTCCGCCAGCGGATCGGCCGCCACGGCGTCTCCAGATTGTCCAGTGCCATCACCGCCAGGCCCGAGCCAGCGCCGCCTCCACCTGCGGCAGTCTCCCGATCAGCCACCTGCCCGCCGGCCGTTGCCTCGGCGGACGCTGTCGTCGGCCTTACCCGACTCGGACTCAACCTTTCGAATTCGATCTTGCACCATTCGCCCCCTCAGCGCAGTCGAGAACTTGACAAGCGAATGGACGGATGTAGGCAACCTTGACGTTCGCGTGGGTGACGCCGTGCCACGCGCCCACCGCGTCGTCGCGTCACCGGCGGGACCAGGTCGTCCCCTGCGCCCCGTGCCCCGGCGGCAGGGTCTCGCCCAGCACCCGCACCCGCCCCCGGCGGGTCTCCTCGGGCAGGTTCGTTCGCCCGCACCCCGCGGCGAAACGACGCCACCGACGCGTCCAGACCGTGCTCGTCGCGCAGCCGCTGATGGATCGTTGCCGCCGTCACCCCGGCCTGCAGCTGCGCGCTCACGTAGTCGCGGTGCACCTCGATGCCCGGCCAGGTCACCTGCCGCAACCTGGTGTCGACCAACTCGGGAAACCAATCCCGCACCAACCCGGCCCACTGCTCTTGGCTGCGCGCCGGCCCGCCCGGTGCGATCCCGGCCGCCAGCGCCGGCGCCACGTACTTGCGGATCGTCTTGCGATCCACCCCGAGGCTGGCCGCCAGCTCGTGCTGCAACCGACCCGCATACCAATGAACCAGAATCTCGGTAATGTCGATCACGTAGAAGCTTCTCCTCGCCGTCGCCGCCGCCCTCGACAGCCGACCCCGCAAGACCCTTGGCTGGAAACCCCCGTCGAAGCCCTCAACGATCACCAACTCTCACTCCAACAGAGCAGTGTTGCGACGACCCTTTGAACCCGGGCAGTACAGCTCGATCGCGTTCACCACCCGGCTGCTCGACGCGGGCGTGGACGCCTCCGTCGGGTTGGTCGGCGACGCCTACAACAACGCCCCGGCCGAGACCACCATCGGCCTGTACAAGACCGAGCTGATCCGCCGCCACGGCCCATGGCGCACCGTGATCAGGTCGAACTGGCCTCCCTCGAATACATCGACTGGTACAACCAGCGCCGGCCGTACGGCGCCGCCGCGGACCTACCTACCACCCGCCGATTTTGGGGTCTTCCGGGGTTCTCCGTGGCTGTATTTCCATCCGTAGCGCGTTGTGGTGTGGGTTTGTCGGGGCTCCGCCCGGAGCCTCGGCCCTCCCTCGGAGATGGGTGGCGATCTCCTCGGTCGGTCACCCCGGGGGCGTACGCCGAACCTCGCCCGGCGGCAAGGGGCGGGCCTTGCTGCGCTCGGTCGCTGACGCGACCCCGTGCCGCCGGGCGAGAACCGACGTGCGGTCACCGACTGTCCGACCGAGGAGATCGCCACCTCAGGCCGGCCGGTATCCACGTTGGCGGCTCGATGAACTGCCCGCCGTGACGGCCGGGGTGATGATGTTCGCATGCGTGACACCGAGCTGTACCAGCAGTTGTTGGGACTGGCGCCGCCGTGGACGGTGGACCGGGTGGAACTCTCGGTTGGCGACAAGCGGGTCGATGTGTGGGTCGATCACCCGCGAGGACATCGGTTCGCCTGTCCGGAGTGCGACCGGGAGCTGTTTGTGCGCGACCACGCCGAGGAGCGGTCGTGGCGGCACCTGGACAGCTGCCAGTTCCTGACCTACCTGCACGCCCGGCCGCCGCGGGTGGACTGCCCCGAGCACTGGGCACGCCAGGTGCGCCTGCCGTGGGCCGAGCCGATGTCCCGATTACCACCCTGTTCGAGCGGCTGGCCATCGACGTGTTCACCGAGTGTGACGTGCAAGGCGCCAGCCGGCTGCTGCGGCTGAGCTGGGATGAGGCCTGGCTGAAGGGTACAACCTCAGCGTTGGGGTCCTGACCAGGCACAACGCCGGGCTGGCAGGATGAGGCCGTGGTGGTGCGCACCGTGGCTTTCGTGGTCCTCCGACAGGTCCTCAGCCTGATCGGTCTGGGCCCATCACCAGACGCCAAAGACGTGGAAATCGCGGTCCTTCGCCACCAACTGCTGGTCTTGCATCGGCACGTGGCCCGTCCCCGCTATGTCCCAGCCGACCGGGCTGTTCTCGCGGCGCTGGCGAAGCTGCTCCCCCGCGATCGCTGGCCCATCTTCCTAGTCACCCCGTCTACCTTGCTGCGCTGGCACCGAGAGCTGATACGCCGACGCTGGACCTACCCGACCAAGAGTCGGATCCGCCGGACGTTGGACCCCGAGATAGTGGACCTCGTGCTGCGGCTGGCCCGGGAGAATCCCCGCTGGGGATACCTGCGCATCGTCGGCGAGTGCCGCAAGCTCGGCGTGCCGGTGTCCGCGACGTCGGTGCGCACCATCCTGCGCGGCCACCACCTCGGGCCGGCGCCCCGCCGCAGCGGCCCGACCTGGATACAGTTCCTGCGTGCCCAGGC
>WNFX01000776.1_pt1 | contig 42099 bp, 34 predicted proteins | sample 5400111 | NCBI WGS metagenome assembly WNFX01 (sample SAMN13153363, study PRJNA577476) | soil metagenome | isolation source: 40 cm soil or saprolite under grassland replicate 1 | place: USA:California | collected 2016-06-15
TTCCCGGCCGCCCAGAAGTACCTGCACTTCGACGGGCACCCGTCGCAGATCTACGTCCGCACCGTCGACACCCTGGCCGCCACCACGCGGGTGGACAGCCTGCTCGCCGCGCAGGCCAACCCGGAAAACTCCAGCCAGGTCATCGTCTCCCAGCCCTCGGCCGCGCTCACCGCCCGGGCCGACGCCGAGGGCGCGCTCGACACCCTGTTCCTCGGCCTGGGCGCGGTCGCGCTGCTGGTCGGCGCGATCGGGGTGGCCAACATCATGGTCATCTCCGTGCTGGAACGCCGCTCCGAGATCGGGCTGCGCCGCGCCCTGGGCGCCACCCGCGGCCAGATCCGCACCCAGTTCCTGGCCGAGGCCATCCTGCTGTCCCTGGCCGGCGGCGCCGCCGGCGTCATCACCGGCGCCGCCGCCACCGCCATCTACGCCCACTCACACGGCGAACTCACCGTCATCCCGCCGCAGGCCTGGGCCGGCGGCCTCGCCGCCGCTGTCGCCATCGGCGCCCTGGCCGGCCTCCTGCCCGCCATCCGCGCCGCCCGCCTGTCACCGACAGAGGCACTCTGGACCGTCTGACAGGACAAGCAACCGGCAGGACAGGCAACCGGCAGGACAGGCAACGCGGCCTTCGCGGCGGCCTGCACGACCTGGATGCCACCGGATTGACGGCCGGGATCAGCGAGCGCGGTGGCGGGCCGTCCGCCCGAGTGCCTCATTAGGTGCCGTTAACGAGATGGGTGGGCGCGACAGCTGCCGTCAGTGACGGTTCGCCGTCAGCGGTCGCTGCGCGGAGGGCGACCCGCGCAAACGATCACCGACGAGGGCTGCCGATCCATCGTCATGGAACGCTGCCGTCCGATCCTCGGATAGTGCGGCCGCGTAACTCGCGGCAGGTTCCTTGGGCAAAGGCAGCAGCTGACCACCGTCACGGAGTCGGCCTTCGAGGCTGGCGGCATCCGAAGCGGTGAGGGGCCACCGCGTACTGCCGCTGGCACGGACCACCCCGCGCAGGTCGTGCTTGTACTCCCGGCACTGTTCGCGAAGCCACTGCTGCAAGTCGACGGTTGCTCGCCCGATCCTGGCATCTGGCGGTGCGACTTTTCGCGCATTACGCGCTGCTGGCTGCGGTAAGGATGGAGAGGCTAGGTGGCTGCACGTGTGGGCAGCGCGGCCTAGCGAACGGCACCTGTTACGCGGCGGTATGCCATGCGCCGCCGCTGGCGGGCCGATCTGGCAGGAGCCTATCACCGCGATGCCCGGATAGTCGCGATCACGCGGCGGCGGCAGACGGCCGCCTTTGCACCGCACGCCAGTCATTAACCCGGTGATTGCCGCGGTATGCGAAACACCGAATACGAGCGCATTGCCGCGGGCGCCGCGGGCCGCGGAAGCTATTGGGACATCCGGCCGGCGCCGGGCCGGTCCAGGGCCGGTCCGGCGCTGCGGTCCGCGGCCGATTTTCTGCTTTTCCCGCTGAATCGGGCATGATGGTCGGTTGTGCTGCTGACCATCACGACGACCGCCGAGCCCGCCACCGACCTGGGGTACCTGCTGCATAAGCACCCGGGTTCCCCGCAGGCTTTCGAGGTCTCGGCTGGCGTGGCGCACGTGTTCTACCCGGAGGCGACCAGGACGCGGTGCACGGCGGCGTTGCTGCTCGAAGTCGATCCGGTCGGACTTGTCCGCGGCCGCGGCGGCCGGGCGGCCGACGGGTTCACGCTCGGCCAGTACGTGAACGATCGCCCGTACGCCGCGTCGAGCATGTTCGCTGTCGCGCTTTCCCGCGTGTTCAGGACGGCCATGACCGGCCGCTGCGCGAGCAGGCCAGAACTCGCGGCGGCCGCGCTCCCATTGGAGATCGGCGTGCCGGCGCTGCCCTGCCGGGGCGGCGAGGAGCTGGCGCGGCGGCTGTTCGCCCCGCTCGGGTGGCAGGTGGCGGCCGAGCCAATCGCGCTGGACGAGGCCTTCCCCGGCTGGGGCGACTCCCGCTACCTGAATCTGCGGCTGACCGGCGAGTTGCGGCTGGCCGACGCGCTGAATCATCTGTACGTGCTGCTGCCGGTGCTCGATGACGGCAAGCATTACTGGGTCAGCCCGGATGAGGTCGACAAGCTGATCAGGGCAGGCGGCGGGTGGCTGGCCGGGCACCCGGAGAAGGAGCTGATCACCCGCAGGTACCTGGCGCACAGGTCCTGGCTGTACCACGCCGCGCTGGCCAGGCTGGCCGAGGTGGACGACGCGGAGCCAGAGTCGTTCGACAACGCGGTGGCCGACCCGCGATCGGGCGATGACGAGCCTGACCGGCCCATGCCGCTAGCCGAGCAGCGCCGGGGCGCAGTGCTCGCCGTGCTCAGGGCAGCGGGCGCGCGGCGGGTTGCCGACCTGGGCTGCGGCGACGGCGCGCTCACCGCCGCACTGCTGGCCGATCCCTCGTTCACCGAGGTCATCGCCGCGGATGTGGCGGTCAGGGCGCTGGAGATCACCGCGCGCAGGCTGCGGACGGACCGGATGCCCGACCGGCAGCGGGAACGGCTGGGGCTGTTTCAGACCGCGCTGACCTACACCGACGAACGGCTGGCAGGCCTGGACGCGGTCGTGCTGATGGAGGTCGTCGAGCACATCGACCCGCCCAGGCTCCCGGCGCTGGAACGGGCGGTTTTCACCGGCGCCGCGCCGGCGCTCGCCGTGGTGACGACGCCCAACGCTGAGCACAATGTTAAATACGAAGATCTTTTCCCTGGAGCAATGCGGCACCGCGATCACCGCTTCGAGTGGAACAGGGCAGAGTTCGCCGCCTGGGCGCGGCGGGTCGCCGCAGAGCACGGGTACGACGTGCGCTTCCTGCCGGTCGGCGCCGACGATCCGCAGGTCGGGCCGCCTACCCAGATGGGCGTCTTCAGCCGCAGCGGCCAGGCACAGGCGGCGAGCGCATGATCGACATCCCCGAGCTGAGCCTGGTCGTGCTCATCGGTGCCAGCGGGTCGGGCAAGTCCACATTCGCCCGCGCACACTTCGCGCCGACCGAGGTGCTCTCCAGCGACTTCTGCCGCGGCCTGGTCGCCGATGACGAGAACGATCAGTCCGCCAGTGCGGCGGCCTTCGACGTGCTGCAGTTCATCGCGGGCAAACGGCTCGCGGCCGGCCGGCTGACCGTGATCGACGCCACCAACGTTCAACCGCAGGGCCGTAAGCAGCTGATCGGCCTGGCTCGCGAGCACGACGTGCTGCCCGTGGCCATCGTTCTTGACCTGCCGGAACGGGTCTGCGCCGGGCGGAACGCCGGACGCGAAGATCGCCGGTTCGGGCCGCACGTGATCCGGCGCCAGCGCGATCAGCTGCACCGCGGCCTGCGTGGGCTCGGCAGGGAGGGCTTCCGCGGCGTGCACGTGCTCAGCTCCGAGGCCGAGGTCGCCGCCGCTTTGGTGGTCCGCACCAGGCTGTTCAACGACCTGCGCGATCAGACCGGCCCGTTTGACGTGATCGGCGACGTGCACGGTTGCCGCGCCGAACTGCGGACGCTGCTCGCCGGCCTCGGCTACGAGCTGATCACCGATGAGCTCGGGCGGCTGGCCGGCGCCCATCATCCGCAGGGCCGCCGCGCAATCTTCGTCGGCGATCTGGTCGATCGCGGCCCGGACACGCCCGGGGTGCTCCGGCTGGTCATCGCGATGGTGCGGGACGGCGACGCGCTGTGCGTGCCTGGCAATCACGAGCACAAGCTGCTTCGCGCGCTGCGCGGTGCCAACGTGCGGATCAGCCACGGGCTGGCCGAGTCGCTGGCGCAGCTGGCTGGCGAGCAGCCCGAGTTCCGCGCTGAGGTCGAGTCGTTCCTTGACGGGCTGATCTCGCACTACGTCCTCGATGGCGGCAAGCTCGTGGTCGCTCACGCGGGCCTGACCGAGCGGCTGCACGGCCGGGCCTCGGGCCGGGTGCGGGAGTTCTGCCTGTACGGGCAGACCACGGGCGAGACCGATGAATTCGGGCTGCCGGTCCGCTATCCGTGGGCCACCGAGTACCGGGGGCGGGCCATGGTGCTCTACGGGCACACGCCGGTGCCAGATCCCGAGTGGGTGAACGGGACGTTGTGCCTGGACACCGGCTGCGTGTTCGGCGGCAGGCTCACCGCGCTGCGGTACCCGGAGCGGGAGATCGTCTCGGTGCCCGCGGCGCACGTGTACTACGCCCCGGCCAGACCGTTCCCTGCCAACCCGGCGGCGGCGGGGGCTGGTGTGGCGGGGGCTGGTGTGGCGGGGGCTGGTGTGGCCGGGGCTGTGGCCTCTGGGGGCGGCACGGCCGCTGGGGCCACAGCCGATACGAGCGCAGGCGCCGGCACCGGGAGCGTGCTGCGCGGACTGGCTGGGCGGCGCGACCCGGGGGTCCTTGACCTGGCCGACGTGACCGGCCGGCGGGTGGTCGAGACCGCCCAGATCGGCCGGGTCACCGTGCGCGAGGAGAACGCCGCCGCCGCCCTTGAGGTCATGAGCAGGTTCGCGATTGACCCGCGCTGGCTGATCTACCTCCCGCCGACGATGAGCCCGGTCGCCACCTCAGCCATGCCCGGGCTGCTTGAGCACCCCGATCAGGCGTTCGACGCGTACCGCACCGAGGGTGTCGGAGCGGTCGTCTGCGAGGAGAAGCACATGGGCTCCCGCGCGGTCGCGCTGGTCTGCCGTGACCTGGATGCGGCGCGGGCCAGGTTCGGCGCGCCGGGCGAGGCCACCGGAGCGGTATGGACCCGCACCGGACGGCCGTTCTTCGGGCCGGATCTGACCGAGGACCTGCTGACCAGGCTGCGCGCGGCGGCGGCCGCCGCCGGGCTGTTCGACGAGCTCGGCAGCGACTGGCTGATCCTCGACGCCGAGCTCATGCCCTGGAGCGCGAAGGCGCTTGACCTGCTGCGGCACCAGTATGCTTCGGTCGGGGCCGCCGCCCGCAGCGCGCTGCCAGCCGCCGTGCGCGCGCTTGACCAGGCGGCGCAGGCCGGGTTGGACGTCGCCGCCCTGCTTGATCGCACCAGGGCGCGCGCCGCCAACGCCGAAGCGTTCACCGCCGCCTACCGGCGGTACTGCTGGCCAACCGACGGCCTCGATGGCGTGCGGCTCGCGCCGTTCCAGCTGCTCGCCACGGCCGGGGCGACCTATCAGGACCGGCCGCACTCGTGGCATCTGGCCATCGCAGACCGGCTGGCCAAGGCCGACCCCGAATTCCTCGCGCACACCCGGAGGATCTGGGCGGACACCACCGATCCGTCGTCCATGGCCGCCGCGACATCCTGGTGGGAGGACCTGACCGCCGCAGGCGCCGAGGGCATGGTCGTGAAGCCCGAGGCCAATCTGGTGCGTGCCAAGCGCGGTCCCGTGCAGCCTGGCCTGAAGGTGCGCGGCAGGGAGTACCTGCGGATCATCTACGGACCCGACTACACAGAGCCAGCGAACCTGGACCGGCTCCGCAGCCGCGGCCTGGGCCACAAGCGGTCGCTGGCCGCCCGCGAGTACGCGCTCGGCCTTGAGGCGCTGGCCCGGGCTGCCCGCGGCGAGCCGCTATGGCGGGTGCACGAGTGCGTTTTCGCCGTGCTCGCGCTGGAATCCGAACCCGTCGACCCGCGTCTGTGAGGCACTGACCGGCTGTTGTGAAGCAGCTGGCGGAGCGCGATGACGTTCGGTCGCCGGCCAGGCCGCTGACGCCGGTGCCGCCGCTCGCTCAGGTCCAGTGAATCGGGCGCGGGCAGTCCGGCGTCGCAGTTCGGTGCGGCGGGTCGTTCCGGCCGGATATGTTCCAGTAGGCGACCAGAGGCGCGAAACGAACGGAGACCCGATATGCCCGATGAGCTGCCTGCCCGCGAGGGCTACCTCTCCTTCGGCGGATACCGGATCTGGTACCGCGTAGTGGGCGAAGACAAGGACGCGGGCGCGTACCCGTTGCTCTGCCTGCACGGCGGTCCTGGCGCTACCTGGCATCACATGGAGCCGTACCAGGCGCTGGCTGACCACCGCCGGGTCATCTGCTACGACCAGCTCGGCTGCGGCAACTCCGCAATCAGTGAGCCGCACGACAGGTCGATGTTCACCCCGGAGCTGTATCTGGCTGAGCTTGCCGAGGTCAGGCGCCAGCTCGGCCTTGACTGGTGCCACGTGCTCGGGCATTCCTGGGGCGGCATGCTCGGGATGGCCTACGCCGTCACCCGTCCGCCGGGCCTGATCAGTCTCATCGCGGAGTCATCTCCCGCGTCGGTACCGTTCTGGCTCACCGAGATTGGCAGGCTGCGGGCGGAACTTCCCGCCGAGGTCGAAGTGGTGCTCAGGCGGCACGAGGCTGCCGGGACTACGGACAGCGACGAGTACCAGACCACGATGATGGCCTTCTACGACCGGCATGTCTGCCGGGTGCGGCCGTGGCCGGACTGGCTGCAGCGGACCTTCGACGAGATGGACGCCAACCCGGACGTCTACCACACCATGAACGGCCCGAGCGAGTTCCACGTGATCGGGCCGCTGAAGGACTTTGATCTCACCGACGACCTCGGCAGGATCGAGGCGCCCACGTTGCTGTTCTGCGGCGAGTTCGACGAGGTCACGCCGGCCACGATGAGTCGGGCACACAAGGCGATTCCCGGCTCGCAGTTCGAGGTGATGGCTGGCTGCTCGCACATGTCGCAGGCCGAACGGCCCGAGGCGACGCTCGGCCTGATCCGCGGCTGGCTGGCCGGGGTCGAAGCGTCGCTGAACCGCTGAGTACTGTCGCCGCCGACCGGTGGCGAGCTCGCTGCCCGGCCGGTGGCGAGCTCGCTGCCCCGCCCAGTCATGGTCGCGCAGCCGGGCGGTACACATCCTCGGTGGCTCCGCCGGTGTTCTGCGGTTCCTCTGATGGGCCTGTGCATGTCGCGCTTGATTCGTGTAACACTCACTGAGACGATGAACCGGACGATCCATGCGAACATGTGTTCTAATCGGGAGCAGCGTGGATATCACAAGCGAGCAGCGCAGGCTGCTCGAGTTGTGCGCGATCCGGGTGGACCAGGAGAGCGTGGACTGGAGCCTGATCGCCCGCCAGGCTCTGGATCCGGCTGGCCTGGACAATCTGTGCCAGGGAATAATCACCGAGAAATCTGCCGCCGCCACGATGTCGCGCCCGATCCTGCGCAAGGGCCTGCGTCACCTGCCCGGGCCGGCTGACCGCGTTTCCGCCGAACTTGACGTCGCCGACGGCGTCGGCGCCGGGCTTGTCACGATTCTCGATCGGGGCTACCCTGCCAACCTGCGGTTGATCCCCAACCTGCCCCCGTTCTTGTTCTACCGGGGAGAGTTGAGCGACGACGACGTGCGGTCTGTGGCCGTGGTCGGGGCGCGCAACGCGAGTGAGGCCGGGATCCGCAGGGCTGTGACGATGTCCCGGCTTCTCGCCGCACAGGACGTGACAGTGGTGTCTGGCCTGGCCAGGGGCATTGACACCGCCGCTCACCGCGCCGCGCTTGATGCGGACGGCCGGACCATCGCGGTGCTCGGGACCGGAATCGCCAGGTGCTACCCGGCCGAGAACCGGGACCTGGCTGAGGCCGTCACCGCAAGCGGCGCGGTGGTGTCCCAGTTCTGGCCGTCTAGCCCGCCCAGCAGGTACGCGTTCCCGCGCCGCAACGTCGTGATGTCGGGCATCAGCCAGGGCACCGTGGTCATCGAGGCAAGTAGTACCTCCGGGGCCAAAATGCAGGCCCGGCTGGCGCTAGCGCACGGCAAGAGGGTCTTCCTGATCCGTTCCCTCGTCACCTCCCAGCCATGGGCCAGGAGTTACGTCGACACTCGCGGCGCGATCGAGGTATCTGACGTCGAGGACGTCATCGCCCGGCTGGCTGCACCGGAACGGGTGCGGCGCGCTACCGAGCAGCAGCAGCAACTGGCCCTGACTTACCTGTGACATGCCCGCACCTGCCGTATTGCCGGCCGGGGAGCCGCTCGGGTTCCCCAAATGCCCGAGGTGCCCGTACCGCTACGCGGGCCCGGCGAGGATCTGCGTCGCATGCGCGGCCAAGACCCTGGAGGCCATCGCCCCACTGGCCTGCCCGGTCTGCAGCCAGCGGCTTGAACCAGAGGTCTCCTGCCGGAACTGGCTGTGCCACGACTCGGGTCGCCGCATAGAGCGTATCGGCGGCTACGTGGGAGCGGAAGCTTCGCTGGATCAATGTGCGCTAGGCCGATGCCTATAGGGCATAACAGGGCCGTATCTACTGTTGTCCGGTAAGACTGGCTTTGGGGCCATGGCCAGACGGTGATGCGATCCGCTTTCCGGGCGACGGCAGTCAGGCCCATCGGTATCCAGCGGAGGATCAGCGACGTGAGTGTGCATGACATTGAGGTCAAGACTCTGGCCGGAGACCCGGCCACGCTTGGCGACTTCGCAGGCTCGGCGGTGCTCGTGGTGAACGTGGCGTCCCAGTGCGGCCTGACCCCGCAGTACGAGGGATTGCAGCGGCTTCATGATCGCTTCTCCGGTCGTGGCTTTGCGGTGGCCGGCTTTCCATGCAACCAATTCGGCGCCCAGGAGCCTGGCTCGTCGGAGGCGATCAGGCAGTTCTGCACGGAGAACTACGGCGTGACGTTCCCGATGTTCGGCAAGATCGACGTCAACGGCCCGGATCGGCATCCGCTTTATGCCGAGCTGACGGCGACCCCCGACGCCGAAGGTCAGGCCGGAGACGTGCAGTGGAACTTCGAGAAGTTCCTGGTCAGCTCGGACGGCAAGATAATCGGCCGGTTCCGCCCGCTCACCGAGCCCGAGGCTCCCGAGGTCGTCGAGGCCATCGAGGCCAGCCTGCCAGGCTAACGCCAGCAACCCCGGGCCGACCTTCGCCTGCGAGGGCAGGGTCGCCTGCGAGGCCGGGGGTCGCCTGCGAGGCGGGGGTCGCCTGCGAGGCAGGGGGTCGCCTGCGAGGCGGGGGGTCGCCTGCGAGGCGGGCGGCCCGCCCGGCTTGCTAGGCGGCTGGCGCGCTAGGCGGGCGGCCCGATTGTGGAGGCGGCCGGGCCAAACTCGGCGACGTACTGCGGATGAACCTCGGCCCAGCGGTCTCCCGGTGCCCACGGTGCGGTGCGGTCGGACAGGTGATGCTCAAGCAGGTCAAGGCAGGCGTGCCAGCCGGCCGCGTCGCGCGCTGCCTTGCCGAGTTCGGCGAACGTGTCGGTCAGCACGAGCACGCACTCCGAACCCTCTGAGCGAACCTCGAAGCGCAGCGTGTCGGTGCCCCAGCGAAACTCCAGCAGCCTCGGCGGCTCGCAGGCCAGCACTTCACCATCGAAGCCGGGCCCGGGAAGCTCGGTGTGCTCGAACCTCAGCGGCGTACCTGGCTCCCAGCCACCGGAGATCCGCTGCGGAAACCACGCCGCCAAGTGCTCTGGTTCGGTCAGGGCGCGCCACACCTTGTCCGGCGGGTGCGGCAGCTTCCTGGTGAAACGCAGCCGGTAGCGGCCGCCATCCTGGGAAAGCTCGCCGTTCATGTCGTGGTCCTCCTTGGCTCTGCTTCGTCGTACATCGCGTCGAGATGCCGTTCCAGCGCGTCCAGGCTCGATGTCCACATCGCCCGGTACGGTGCGATCCACGCGTCGATCTCGCGCAACGGGTCCGGCTGCACCCGGTAGAGCCGCCTCTGAGCATCGTTCCGCGCGGCCACGAGCCCGGCATCGCGCAGCACCCGCAGGTGCTTGGACACCGTCGGCTGAGTCACCGTCAGTGCGGCAACCAGATCCCCGACCGGCAGCTCACCGTCGCGCAGCAGATCCAGGATCCGCCGCCGGTTGGGATCCGCGAGCACTTCGAACGTGTTCACCACGCTGCTATATTCTCATTGAGCTATATAGCTGTCAAGTGATATGCGCTGGTCGGGCGGGGCGGCGGCTGGTGGTCGGGCCGGGCGGCGGCTTGTGGTCGCCGTCGGCCACCGCGGCCAACGTGGTCGATGTGACAATGCATACGCTGTTTCCTCACCGATGTGACATTGCATATGTTGCCTGGGCGGCGGCTGGCGGGATTTGGGGCGGCGCCGGCGGGGGTCGGGGCTGCGCGAGGCGGGGCTCGGGGCGGCGCCGGGCGTGGGTCGGGGCTGCGCGAGGCGGGGCCCGGGGCTGCGCTGCGCGAGGCGGGGCCCGTGGCTGCGCTACGCGAGGCGGGGTGCTCTACGCGAGGCGGGGCCCGGCGCTGTGCGCGGGTGGTTGTGCCTGGGTTAGACGAGGTGGGTTGGGCCGCGTCTGATCATTTGGGCGGCGATGATGGCGCGCTGGATCTCGCTGGTGCCTTCCCAGATCCGCTCGACCCGCAGTTCGCGGTAGAAGCGCTCGGCGACGTTCTCGCGCATGTAACCGCGGCCGCCGAATACCTGGACCGCGCGGTCGGCTACCCGGCCGGCCATCTCGGAGGCATAGAGCTTGGCCATCGAGCACTGGGCATGCTGTACCTTCACGCCCGCGCCAGCGTCCACGCCGCGTGCCGTCTCATAGGTTAGCGAACGGGCGGCGAACAGCTCGGTCAGGCTATCGGCGAGCATCGCCTGGATCGCCCCGAACGCGGCGATCGGCTGACCACCGACCCTGCGCTCGGCGGCGAACCCGGTCATCTCGGAGACGAGCCGCTCGGCCGCGCCGAGGCACCGGGCGGCCACCATCAGCCGCTCGAACCTGAACCACTCGTAAGCGAACGTCATGCCGTCACCTTCGGCGCCGACCAGCTGCGCGGCGGGCACTCGCACGTCCTCGAAGGCGACGATCGGATGGTGATGCCCGACCGAGTGCATGTACCGGGGTGTGCGGACGACCCTGACGCCAGGGCTCGGCAGGTCCACCAGGAACATCGCGTGCTCGCCCGCGTGCTCGCCATCGGCCAGCTTGGCCTGGAAGAAGGCATAGTCCGCTGAGTTGAACGATGTGACGTGCCACTTGACGCCGTTGAGCAGGTAGCCCGCGCCGTCTCGGCGCGCGGTTGCCTCGATCGCGCCGACGTCGGATCCGGCACCCTCCTCGGTGATCGCGTAGCACTCCTCGCGCTCGCCATGGGCGGCCGGGCGGACATAACGCTCGATCTGATCTGGCGTCGCCACGGCGGGCAGCCAGGACGGCGGCGTGGCGCAGACCCAGGCGAGCGCGTTGGTGACCCGGCCGACCTGCTCTTGAATCAGGACCTGCTGGAGCGCCGTCATGCCGCCGCCGCCCAGGTTGGCCGGCATGTTCGCGGCGAACAGGCCAAGCTCAATGGCTCTGGCCTTATGCGCGGCCGCTCGCTCAGCTGGTACTTCGCCACCTGCCAGCTCGGTGGCGACCTCTTCGGGGATCAGTTCGTCGGCGAAGCGGCGGGCGCGAGCCTGGATCTGCTGGTCCTGTGCTGACAGGCTGTACATGCGTCCCCTCCGGCTAGGGTCCTGGTGGCAAGTGACGGGCGGGCGGCGGCGCTTAGCCGGCTTGGCGCAGGCGCGGACGGCCAGCAGAACCGGGCCGCTTGACTGAACGTTCAGTCTAGAGCAGCATGTTCGGCATGCCAATGGTTCTCCCGCCGAGCAGGCAGTCCCCGGCGAGCGCAGCCGCCGGGGCGGGCTCGGCCGCCAGGGCCAGCGCGGCTGCCAGGGCGAGCGCGGCTGCCAGGGCGGGCTCGGCTGCCAGGGCGGGCACGGCTGCCAGGGCGGGCACGGGCTCGACGGCCGACGCGGTCGTCGTCGGGGGCGGGACGATCGGGGCTTGGTGCGCGTACTTCCTCCGCGCCGCCGGGCTTGACCGGGTCGTTCTGATCGAGAAGCACACGCTCGGCCAGGGTGCCAGCAGCCGCGCGGCCGGTGTCGTGCGCACCCAGGGCGGCAGCCCGTGGGCGGTCAGGCTCGGCGAGTGGTCCCGCAGGTTCTACCTGAGCCAGCGTGAGCTGCTTGGCATCGACTCGGGTTTCACGCCGCATGGCTACCTGCTGCCGTGCTTCACGCCGGCCGAGGTCGACGCGGCCAGGGAGCGGATGGCCATGCAGAACTCCCTTGGCCTGAATGTCCGCTGGCTGGAGCCCGCTGAGGCCGACCAGCTCTGCCCTGCGATGACGCCAGGGCTGACCCTCGGCGGCACCTACTGCGCCGAGGACGGCTACCTGCACCCGCCTCGCAACGTTATCGCCTACACCGTGGCCCTCGCCGCGACCGGCGTAGACGTCCGCGAGCACACCGCCTTCACCGGATTGCTCACCAGCGGAGGCCAGCAGGGAGGCACGGTCAGCGGCGTGCTGACCAGCGCTGGCGACATCGCTGCCCCGCTGCTCGTGCTCACCGGCGGGCCCGATCTGGCGGCTGTCGGCAGGCTGGCCGGGGTGCCGATCCCGGTCGGCGGCGTGCGGCACCAGGTCGCGGTCACCGAGCCGCATCCCGACCTCGCCCCGGCCAGGCTGCCGATGGTCTTCGACCTGGCCGAAGGGCTCTACTGGCGCCCGGAGTCCGGCGGCATGCTGTTCGGCATGTCCAACCCGGACGAGCCGCCTGGCGAGGCACGCTGCGTCGACGTCGGCTACCTGGAGCGGATCCGCGGGCGGCTGCACCAGCTGGTCCCGGTCACGGCCGGACTCGGCCTCCGCCAGACCTGGGCAGCCACCATCGACTACACGCCCGATCACCTGCCGATCATCGGGCCGGGGCTGATTCGCGGTGAGATTGTGAACGGTCTGACCGTGGCCAGTGCCGGAGGCGCCGGGATGATGTGGGGCCCCGGTGTAGCCAGGGCAGCGGCCGACGTGGCGCTCACCGGCCGCTCGGAGGTCGCCGACACCACCGCTCTCGGCCTGGACCGGTTCGACGCCGAAGGCAACAGCGCGCTGCCGACCGATCCGATCGCGCTGCCGTTCCCTGAGCGCGCGCCGGCGCAGTCGGCTGCTTGGCCGCCGCACGCGCCAGGCAAGCTCTCGATCACCTGAAGCCCGGCCATGACAGCCGCCGGACCAGCGCCACGGAAGGGGATTCACAGCGATGACAGACGCCGTGCAGCTCACGCCGCACCTGGCCGCCGCGGCCACCGCCGAGCTCGAGGACTGGGGGCCGCTCGCAGAGGCGACCGGTGCGCAGATGCGGACCAGCGGAATCACGTTCTGGCAGGACGGCGAGCAGGAGGCCGGCATCTGGGAGTGCACCCCAGGCCCGTCCCGCTGGACGCTCCAGACGCACGAGTTCGTGCAGATCCTGTCCGGCAGCATGACGGTGACACCGGACGGCGGCCAGCCGGCCGACATCAGCGCTGGCGACAGTGCGGTGTTCCCGCGCGGCTGGTCAGGCACCTGGCAGATCCACCAGACGATCCGCAAGGCGTACGTGCTGTTCGAGTAGCGGGCCGGCCGGCGCGGGTCAGCCGCGCGGCAGCGTGCTGCCGATGCCTGCGATGCTCTGGCCGGCCGTTACCTGGACGACCGTCGGGTGGCTGCAGGCGCGGGCATTCTTGTACCAGCGGGTGGCGTAGCCGCTGGCTCCGCAGCCCGGCTCGAACCTGACCTTGTTGTCGCCTTGCACCAGGTCGATCAGCCGGTAGCCGGCCCGGGTGGTGACAGCCACGACTGCCGCCGCGCCGCTCCGCGGCACGGCGACGACGCAGATCCCGGCGACCGGCAGCTTCCCGCGGCCGCGCACCAGCCCGGAGATGGCGCCGTCGAGCCCGAGCGAACCGTCCACCCCGCGGTGGTCTGCCGGCTCACGACCTGCATATCGGCGGAGAAGAAGAGCGAGCGCCGGGGAGTCGCTTGAGCAGGCCGGTGCTCAGCCCTGGCACGCGATAGGCGCCGCGCCAGTCGGTGACGCCCTGGCCGGAGATTCCAAAACGGCCCGGCGCCTGGCCAGAGGAGGTGGGACCGCAGCCGCTGCAGCGCGTATAAGTCAGCGCAGAGCATAGACCCGAAGCGGACGGCGCAGGTACGTCAGGATGTCTATATTGAGGGAATTCGACCTGCTAGAGCGTCGCGAGTGTGGCGAGGTCGGCCAACTGGCGTTTTACGGTACTTAAGCGACGATACCGGGCCTAGCACATAAGAAGGTGCTAAATCATGACCATGACAAGACGGACTAGGATGCGCGGGTGAGCGAGGCCGATCAGTCTATGCACCAGGGTGCTCCTGGTCATGCCCTGGTCAAGCACGATGCCCGCGACAACGTGGAATGGGCAGACCTGCGACCGGCTGCCGCATGGGCGCGGCAGCATCGGGTTCTGCTCGCTGCGCTGGCTCTCATTGCGCTGCAAGTCGCGTTTAAGGCTCAGTTCCTTGGCCATCTGTTCTTCCGGCAGGACGACTTCCATGACCTGGATTTGGCGGCCAGATCTCCGCTGAGCTGGAGTTACCTGACGTATATCGGCTCAGGCCATCTGATCATCGGGTTGCGCCTCATTGCCTGGTTCAGCGCCAGAATCTCGTTGTATAGCTGGGGGCTGGCTTCCGCGGTGAGCCTGGCCTTCGTCCTCGCCGCTGGGCTGGCGGCGCTCCGGCTTCTCCGCATGCTCTTCGATGAGAAGCCGGCGATCCTGATCCCGCTGACCTTCTATCTCGCGATCCCGCTCACGCTGCCTGATCTTGGCGACTGGTCCTCGGCGATGGAATCGGTGCCTCTGCAGCTGGCGATATTGATGGCGCTGTGTTCCCACGTCCTGTACCTGCGAACCGGCCGGCGGTGGCATCTGGCTGCGGCCGTCGCGTGGGTGGCATTCGGACTGCTGTTCTTCGAGAAAGGCCTGCTGCTGCCGTTCTTGCTGCTGGCAGTCACCGCCGCGTTCTTCGCCGGTGCTACTTCGTGGGCGCGCGGAACCTGGCGGGTTCTGCGGACGTACTGGCGAGCCTGGCTGGCCTACGCGGCGGTGGATGCGGGCTACGCGATCCTGCTCGCCGTGTCACTCCGGACGTCGGCATCGCGGCCGGCCGCGCCGAGTTCGTTTTCCCATGTCGCCGCCTTCGTGACCGGCCTGGCACGAGAGACCCTGCTGCCTGGACTGGTGGGCGGGCCATGGCGATGGTATACGCTGCCTGGCAACTCCTTCGCCGTCGCGGCGGCTCCTGCCCTGCTGATCTGGCTGGCGGCGATCATTGTCGCGATCGTGGTCGGCGGGAGCATCTGGCTCAGGAAGATCGCCTGGCGTTCCTGGGCCATCCTGGCTGGCTGGATCGTGCTCGCTGACATGCTGCCGGTCGTCATCGGCCGCCTGGCCGGCCTGTCCGCGGTCCTGCTGGCGCTGGAGACCCGTTATGTAGCCGATGCCATGCCGGTTGCCGCCGTCTGCCTAGGTCTGGCCTTCCTGCCGGTGGGGGGTCAGCCGCAGGCTCCCGCTGGGCGGGAGCGCCGTGCGCTGCCCGATCCGGCGTGGGAGCAGGCGCGGCGGCCAGCCGTGGCTGCGGTGGTCGGCCTGTTCGTCTTCGGGTCGTTCTGGTCTGCCCAGGCCTACGAATCGGTAACGACCGGGGCGCCCGCGGCGACCTATATCGGGAATGCCGCGCGAGCGGTCAAGCTGGCGCCCCGCGGAACGCCGGTGTTCAACGAGGCAGTCCCCGGCAACATGGTCGAAGGGCTGTTCGGGTCCTACGCGCTCCAGTCGACGGTGATCGGCGATGTCGCACCAGGCAAGCTCCGCTGGATCCGCCATCCGGTCGGCACGCTGGACGGGCTGCGAATGTTCGGTCCTGACGGCAGGCTCTACCATGCGTTTGTGTACGGGGCGCCGAGCCTGCCGCGTCCTGCGGGCAGGAACTGCTGGCCGATAAAGAACCATCAGATCGTGGTGCGGCTCTTCCGCCCAGGACCGCCCTTCACAGGGATCCTGCGGATCGGCTACCTCTGGCTGCCGAAGGCACCTGGTCAGGTCACCGTCCGGTACGGGACGACGGTCAGGGGACTGCCGGTCAGCTATGGCCTGCACACCGCCTACGTGCCGGTCACTGGCAGCGCTTCGGCCGTGGTGATCGGTGACGTGGTCGACGCCGGCTTGTGCGTAGGCGACGTCGAGGTCGGGAACCTGCGGCCAGCGCCGTTCGGCGAGGTTCTCCCGCATGCGGCCGCAGCCAACTCAGCCGCATGAGACACGATGATCCACAGCGGGGACCCAGCCAGCCAGGCTCAGATGCCGCGGTTGTGGCTGGCGTTGCCGATGACCGGGTGAGCGCCGGAATCCGTTCCGGCGAGGCCAGGCTGGGTCCGGCGTTCCGCTTGGTCACCCAGCGCCGGGTGCTGGCGGCTGGTCTCGCCATGATCGCTGTCCAGTTGATCTGGCGAGGGGTGTTCGTGGGCCACGAATACTTCCGGCAGGACGACTTCTACAACCTGGATCTCCCGCTCAGGTCCTCCTTCGGCTGGCGCTACCTGACCTTCATCGGCCCTGGACATCTCATGATCGGTCCGAGGGCCGTCGCCTGGGTGCTGGCAAGGACATCGCTTTACAACTGGGGGCTGGCCGCGGCGATCACTGTGGCGTTGCAGGGCTGTGCCGGACTGGCAGCGCTGCGCTTGCTGCGGGCGCTGTTCGATGACCGGCCGGCCGTCTTGATCCCGCTCGCCGTGTACTTGCTGTGCCCGCTGACGCTGCCGGCGCTCGGCTTCTGGACGGCGGCCTTGGAGTCGGTGCCCTTGCAGATCGCCATCTTCATGGCGCTGGATTCGCATGTCCGCTATGTCCGTACCGGGCGGGTACGGCATCTGATCGCGGCCGAGGGCTGGGTGATGTTCGGACTGCTGTTCTTCGCGAAGGCGATGATCCTGCCGGTGCTGTTGTTCGCGCTGACTGCCGGATTCCTGCCGGAGGACAGATCGTGGCTGGCGGGAGCGCGCGGCGCACTTGTCCGGTACTGGAAGGCCTGGGTCCTGTACGCACTTCCGGTAGCTGCCTACGCGATCGTGCTTGCCTCTTCGCTGCATACCGCGGTGTCGGCGGTGGCGCTGCCGGCCTCGTTCGGGAGCATCGTGAACTTCGCCTGGCTGCTGCTGCGCGAGACCTTCCTTCCCGGTGCGCTTGGCGGGCCATGGCAATGGGCGCCTCCCGGCGGGTCCTATGCGCTTGCCGCACCTCCGGCTGGCCTTGCGTGGCTGGCCCTCATTGTCGCTGTGGTGCTGGCTGGGTGGAGCGTAGCCCGCCGCAGGGTCGCCTGGCGGAGCCTGGGCGTCCTTGTGGGCTGGATCGCTGCGGCCGACATCGCACCAGTGATCTTGGGTCGCGCCCGGTTCCTGCCGGCCGCCGCCTTCTGGCACGAGACCCGCTATGTCGCGGACGCGGTACCCGTGCTCGTTGTCTGCATGGGCCTGGCCCTGTGGCCGATCGTCGGCCAGGCCACCGAGTGGGCGCCTGCGCGTCACCTCGGCACGGACACCAGGGAACAGGCATGGCGAGCCGCGATTCCCGCGCTGATCAGCGTGTTCGTTTTCGGGTCGGCCTGGTCAAGTGCGGCGTACCAGACCGGGACCTCCGCCGGCGCGGCATCCGCTGCTGAATACATCAGCAACGCCGGCCGCGCGCTGACGCTGATACCTGATGGCACTCACGTGGTGAACGGATCCGTGCCTGGCAACGTCATGAACGCGCTGTTCGGCACGTCCACCGCCAAGTCCGCTGTGATTGGCGCGATGGCCCGTGGGCAGCTGGCAGGCAGGGTGCGGTGGGTCACGCACCCTGAGGGCACCATCGACCTGCTGAGAACGTTCGGAACCGATGGTCGGCTCTGGCTGGCGAGGGTGTACGGCGCCGCCAGCCCCAGGCTTCCCGCAGGCCGAGGCTGCTGGCCCGAGCGGCACGGCAGGATCGTCATCAGGGTGGCCGGAGCCACCCCGGCCGGCACAGCGACCTTGCGGATCGGATACCTCTGGCGCAGTACCTACTCCTCGCTCGTCGACGTGCGATACGGCAATGCCGTGCAACCGCTTGATGTCCAGCCCGGGCTGCATTCTGGCTATCTGCCCGTGATCGGGCGGGCGGCAGTCGTCGTAGTCAGCAACTTGAGTGGCGTCAGGATGTGCGTTGGTGATGTCCAGGCCGGCTTCATCGGCCCTATCCGGTTTGGTCCTGCCATCCCCTGACCGGATCTGGCGCTCGTGATCGAGGGACCACGAGCGCGTCCGCCGCCATGGCGCCGGACGGGCCGCAGATCAGGGGGTTGATGTCCAGCGCTTCGAGGTCGTCGGCCAGGTCGATGGCCAGGTCGGACAAGCCGAGGACGGCATTGACCACGGCCGCCAGGTCGGCGGGGGGCGCGCCGCGAACGCCGTCGAGCAGGCGGCGGACCCGCAGGCCGTCGAGCAGGTCGGCCGCCTGGTGCGCGGTGACCGGGGGCAGCGCCACGGCGCGGTCGGCCAGCAGCTCGACCAGGGTGCCGCCGGCGCCCACGACAACCAGCGGGCCGAGCGCATCATCACGCACGATGCCGAGCGCGAGTTCGGTGCCAGCGGCCGCCATCGCGCAGACCAGGGCGGCTGGCCCGAGCCTGGCGGCGAGGTCGGCGTATGCGCGGGCGAGCTGGTCCGGCGAGGCAATGCCGAGGATCACGCCGCCGACGTCGGACTTGTGCGCGATCGACGGTTCGCCGGTCTTCAGCACGACCGGGTAGCCGATCCTGGCCGCGGCCGCCGCCGCGCTGGCGGCGTCGGTCACCCGCTCCGCGGCGGCCGCGGCTATGCCGTACTCGCGCAGCAGCGCGAGCTGCGGTACCGCGCCCTGCTCGGCGGCGGCCAGCAGCTCGCGCGCCCTGGCTCTCCTGGCAGCGCGCTGGCCAGGACCGGGGGGCGGGCCAGGACCGGTGGGCGGGCCAGGACCGGCGGACGGGCCAGGACCGGCGGGGAGGCCAGCAGCTGCGCCGGCCGAGGCGGCCGGCGCAGTCACCGGCGGGCGCTCGGCGGCTGCCTGATGATCAAGCAGGTGACGCAGGGCGAGCAGGCCGGTGCGCATGCCTTCGAGTACCGGGACGCCGTTGCCGCGGAGCAGAGCGGCGGCGTCGGGGTCGATCGCGCCCGGCAGGTTGCTGATCACGGCGAGCGGCTTGCTTGTCTGCCGGGCGGCGTCGAGCACGGCGCGGGAGTAGGCGTCGTCGCCGTCCAGCTCGGTGACCAGGTCCACGGCGAGGGCGACCGCGTCCACCGCTTCATCGCGGGCGAGGGCCACCAGCGAGTCAGCGAACAGCTGCCTGGTGTCGGCGCCGGTGCCCCAGACATCCAGCGGGTTGGCCGGGTCCAGGCCGGGGTCGAGCAGTCCGGCCAGCCGTGACCTGGTGGCGTCGCCGATCTCAGCGAATGGCACGCCGAGCGCGCCGGCCAGGTCTGCGGTGTGCGCCCGTTCCAGCCCGGAGTCGTGCACGGTCGCGATGCCGCGGGCCCGCCCGGCCGGGCCGTCTGGTGGTGCCGGGCCGTCTGGTGGTGCCGGGCCGTCTGGTGGTGCCGGGGGGCTTGCCAAGCTGGCGCCGGCCGGCGAACCTGGCCCGGCGCGCTGTGAGAACAGCTCAAGGGTGTCCGCGAACTCGGCCAGGTCGGCGACCCGGTGCAGGCCGTACGCTCTGGCCAGGGCCTCCCAGCCGCCATCGGCGCCCGCCAGCGCGCCGGAGTGGGCAGCGACCATCGCCCCGCCGCTAGCCGACGTTCCCGCCGTGAGCAGGACCACCGGGATGCCGCGTCCGGCCGCCGCGGCGAGCACGTCGCGCAGCTGATCGGGCTGCCTGATCGCTTCGAGCACCAGCGCGAGCACCCTGGTCTGCGGCAGGCCGAGCGCGTACCGCAGATATGCGGGAGCGGCGGTGACCAGTTCCTGACCGGAGGAGACCGCGAGCGTGAAGCCGATCGCCCGCCTGGTGCGCAGCAGTGCGGAGAACACCGACCCCGAGTGCGTCACCAGCGCGATCGGCCCGGCCGGGAGCGGATCAGGTTCGAGATAGCCCATCGCCCGTAGCCCGAACGCCACGTTCGCGAAGCCCATGCACCCGGCCCCGCACAGCTCCATCCCGGCCGAAAGCGCGATCGCGGCCAGCCGCTGCCGCAGGCCAGGCCGGCCGTCAGCGGCGCGCTCCCCATCGTGAGCGTTGCCGAAGATTACAGCCGAGCGGTCGCCGCGTCCCGCGGCCAGCTCCAGCTGGCACTCAAGCGCCGCGTCGGGGACGCCGAGCAGGACCAGGTCTACCGGTCCTGGCAGCTCGGTGAGCGCCAGGTAGCACCGGCGGCCGCCGATCTGGTCATAGCGTGGGTTGACCAGGTAGATGTCCGGCCTGGCGGCGCTCCGGCCGACCTCGGTCACCATCCGCTCGCCGAAGCTGCCTGGCCGCGCTGACGCGCCCACCAGCGCTACCGACCTGGCCTCGAGCATGGCGCGGCAGGCCGGCCTGGCGGAGCCGCGATGCGGCACGGCGAGCCGTTGCCGATGAAGATCTTCCTTCATGCCCGCCTGGACGCCCTGAGCGCGCGGCCAGCGCGGGCCGTGCTGGCTCTGGCCGCTGTGCTGGCTCTGGCCGCGCGGGCGGTTGTGCCGATCCTGGCCGTCAGGCCCTGCACGGCGGCCCGGCGATCGGCGATCGCGGTCCGCGCCGCCTGCCATCCGGGGATGCCGCACACGCCGCCGCCAGCGTGCGTGGCCGAGCTGCCGTAGTACAGCCCGGCGATCGGGGTGCGGTAGTCGGCGAAACCAGGAGCCGGGCGCATGTGGAACAGCTGTTCAAGGGACAGCTCGCCGTGGAAGATGTTGCCGCCGACCAGGCCGTACTCCTGCTCCATCTGATACGGGCCGACGATGTCACGGTGCAGGATGGACGCCCTGAAGTTCGGTGCCACCTCGTCGTACAGCTCGATCATGCGGTCGGCATACGCCTCAAGCTCGCTGGTGTGCGGCTCGGTGTTCCAGTCGGCGGGCACCCACTGGGTGAACAGCGACATTATGTGCGTGCCGGCCGGGGACAGCGTCTTGTCGAACGTGGTCGGGATCACCCCGTCGCTGAACGGCCGCAGGGCCGGCCTGCCTTCCCGCGCGTCGGTGAACGCGCGCTCGGTGAACTCCATCGAGGGCGCCATCTCGACCGACCCGGTGTGGTGCTCCTGCTGCTCCGCGCCGGGGTCCGCGGTGAAGTTCGGCAGCTCGGAGAGGGCCAGGTTGATCTTCACGACGCCGCTGCGGGTCTTCCAGACCTTGATGTCCCTGACGAAGTCATCGGGCAGGTGCTCCTCGCCGACCTGGTCGAGGAACGCCGTGCGCGGGTGCAGCGTGCTGACCACGACGGCCGCGCGCAGTTCGGTGCCGTCGGCCAGCGCCACGCCGGTCGCCCGGCCGTTCTCGGTCAGCACCCTGGCGACCGGGGAGTTCAGCCTGACCTGCACGCCGTAGCCGCGCGCGGCGGTCTCGATGGCGCCGGCGACGGCGCCCATCCCGCCCTCAGCGAAGCCCCAATTGCCCAGGTGGCCGTCGCCCACGTCCCCGATCGAGTGGTGCGCCATCACGTACGCGGTGCCTGGCTCGTACGGGCCGGCCCAGGTCCCGATCACCCCGTTGACCGCCAGGGCGCCCTTGACCTGGGACGAGGTGAACCAGTCGTCGAGCAGGTCGGCGATGGACATCGTCATCAGCCTGGTCACATCGGCGACCGCGCGCACGTCAAGGCCCCGGTTCCGCCAGGCCAGCCTGAGCGTCTGGCTCAGGTCCTTCGGCCTGCGCGACCCGAGGTTGGGCGGCACGGTGAGCAGCAGCGGGCCGAGCACGTCGGCCAGGCCGGCCAGCCAGGCGTCCCAGCGCGGCATCGCCTCGGCGTCCTGCTTGGACCACCTGGCTACCGAGTCGTAGTTCCGCTTGGCGTCGTCCGCGTACAGCTTGATCGACCCGCCGTCGGGAAAGGCCTGGTAGTACGGGCCCATCGGGTAGACCTTGTAACCGTGACTGGCGAGCTTGAGGTCGCTGATGATCGTGGGCGGCATCAGGCTCATCACGTACGAGAGCCTGGTGACCTTGAACTCGGGCGCTTCCGGCCACGGCGACTCGGTCGTCGCGGCGCCGCCGGTCTTATGCCTGGCTTCGAGCACGACGGTGCGCGCCCCGGCGCGGCCGAGATACGCAGCGGCAACGAGGCCGTTATGCCCCCCGCCGATGACGATGGCATCGTATGTTGCGGCCATGAGTCCGCCTTCCGTCCCCGGGCGGGCGAGCCCGCTTTCAACCGATACCCGCGCTGGCCTGGCCAGGGAATGCCTGGCCAGCACGTGCCTGGCCAGTACCGTGCCTGGCCAGCACGTGCCTGGCTCTCGCCGGTCGCGCCCGCGAGAGATTGACTGAATGTTCAGTCTAGAAATTTGCTACGGTAACGACAAGTGCTGCGGAGGATTTGGACGATGACTGAGCAGGCCGGATCGGCGGTCACCGCGGCGGCTGGCGTTGGTGCGGGGATCGCCGACCAGCGGCGCGGCCAGATGCTTCAGGCCGCGCTTGACGTGATATCCGAGCGCGGGTTCGCCGACACCAGGATCGCCGATATCGCCGAGCGGATCGGGATCAGCCCCGCCCTGGTCATCTACTACTTCAAGACCAAGGACCAGTTGCTGACCGAGGCGATCAGGTACTACGAGGACACCTGGTACGCCGACGGCAAGCGCCGGATGGACGAGCTGCCGACCGCCGCGAGGCGGATCGAGGAGTTCGTCGCGATGAACCTGCTGCCTGACCACGACGCGCAGGAGCCAAGCTCATGGAAGCTCTGGCTCGACTTCTGGGTGCAGGCGGCCAGGAACGCCGACGTGGCTGGCGTTCGCCAGAAGTCGGATGAGCGCTGGCGGGACGTCATCGTCTCGCTGGTGGTGGCCGGCCAGGAGGCAGGGGAGTTCGCGAGCATCGACCCGCAGCCGTTCGCGATCTTCTTGTCGGCACTGCTCGACGGGCTGACCGTGCAGATCGCGCTTGGCGACCCGGTGGTGGACCCGGTCAGCGCGTTCGAGCTGTGCATGAGGTACATCGCTGAGCACCTGCGCTTTGACTGGGCGGCTGGAGAGCGCGAGCATGGGTCAGTCCCGGCGACCGGCGACCGGGCTGGGAGGTAACCGCGCATGTCCGGAGGGCAGATCGAGCTGATCGCGCTCAGCAAGCGGTTCGTCGAGCTAGCGGTCGATGCGGTGGACCTGGCGGTCGCCAGTGGCGAGTTCTTCTCCCTGCTCGGGCCCTCAGGCTGCGGCAAGACCACCACGCTGCGGCTGATCGCCGGGTTCGAGCAGCCCACCTCGGGCCGGGTGCTGCTCGACGGGGCGGACATGACGACCGTGCCGCCGAACAAGCGCAACGTGAACACGGTGTTCCAGAGCTACGCGCTGTTTCCGTTCCTGACGGCCTTCGACAATGTGGCTTTCGGCCTGCACGGCCGGGGCCTGGACAAGGCGGCGATGCGCGGGCGCGTGGGCGAGGCGCTCGACCTGGTGCACATGAGCTCATTCGCCAAGCGCCGGCCAGGCCAGCTGTCCGGCGGCCAGCAGCAGCGGGTGGCCCTGGCCAGGGCGCTGGTGCTGAACCCGGCCGTGCTGCTGCTCGACGAGCCACTCGGCGCGCTGGACGCCAAGCTGCGCCGGTCGCTGAAGGTGGAGCTTAAGGCACTGCAGGAGCGGGTCGGGATCACCTTCCTCTACGTCACCCACGATCAGGAGGAAGCGCTGACCATGTCCGACCGGCTCGCGGTGATGCGGGCAGGCCGGATCGTCCAGATAGGCCAGCCGCAGGCCATCTACGACGAGCCCGCCGATATCTACGTGGCCGATTTCCTCGGCGTCTCCAACCTGATGGAGGTCGACGTGGTTGAGCGCGGTCCCGGGGAGCGGTGCGTCGTCAGGCTCGGCGAGTCGGCGCTGGCCGCGGACTTCGGCGGCCAGAGCGCGCCGGATCGCGCCCATGCGGTGATCCGGCCGGAGCGGGTCAGGATCGAGCCGTTCGGGTCGGACGGGCCCAACCGGGTCCCCGCCATGGTGGAGCGGCTGATCTACCTCGGCTCGGCCACGCAGGTGATGCTGCGGCTGGCCGCCGGTGCGCCGATTCAGTCTCTCGTGCAGAACGACGGCGGCCAGGCTGATCTCCGCCAGGGCACGCCGGTGCACGTGCATCTCGCCAGGGACGCGCTGCGGGTGCTGGCCGGCGAGCAGATTCACCAGACCGGTGATGACGCCAATCCGGAGTCCGAGCATCTGCTTGCCGGGTAGACCGGGCAGCACAGGCGGCGGCCGGAAGCGGGTACCGCGCACAGATTCGTGTGGCCGCGATAGACATCGGTGGCCGATGGCGGGAGGATGCCTGAGCAGGAGAGGCATAACGCCAGATCCTTCTCGGAGGCATTCAATGCAAACAAGATCGCTTATCGGCATTGCCGGCGGAGTGGCGGCGCTCATAGTGGCCGGCCTTTATTCCGCTGTACCCGCCGTCGCTGGCGGCAGCCCGGTCGCTGGTTCGAATTTCCGGGTGACCGTGGACCAGGCCAGTACGTACGTCAGCGCCGACCAGCTAGCCGGCGGCAGCTATTCCGATGGCGTCCTCGCGCGGTGCGGCGTGGACCGCCGGATGCAAAACGAGCCGACGCTGGCCATCGACCCGCGCAACCACGGGATCTGGGCGGCGGGCTCGAACGACTACTGCACCGTGCCGGTCTCTGGCGACGCCTGGGCCGGCTTCTACCGGAGCACTGACAGCGGCGCGAGCTGGACCGACAGCCTGCTGCCCGCCTACCGCGGCGACACCTCAGCCCAGGGCGCCGGTTCCCCGCTCGCTCCTCTGGTGGCCGGCGGTGCGACGGCGGCCGGTGACCCGCAGATGTCCTTCGATGGCCAGGGCAACCTGTTCTACATGGGCAACAACTTCAATCGCGGCATCGAGAACGGGGTCTCTGGCGGGACCAGGGACAACACCGGCGACATCTGGGTCGCCACCTACTCGCCCGACCCGCACGCGGCCGGCACGTCGACCGACGGCTCGCATTACGTGCGGACAGTCCTGCTGGCCACGAACACGTTCGGCATGGGGTCGTTCAACGACAAGACCGACATCCTCGCCGACCCGGCTACCGGAAACATCTATGCTTCCTGGTCGAACTTCATCGGGGTCACCGGCTGCAACGAGATCCTGTTCAGCCGGTCCACCGACCATGGCGCCACGTTCAGCAAGCCGGTGAAGATCTCGGGCGGGATCTGCAACAACCAGGGCCCGTCGATCACTATCGGCCCCGGCGGGCAGGTCGCTGTCGCCTGGGAGGGAACCACCGGCGGCTCGCAAGCGAAGTCCTCAGGCGCGGTCAGCGGCGCCGCGTTCGTCTCCTCGAGCGACTTCGGCAAGACGTTCGGGAAGGCCAGCCTGGCGGTGACCTACCAGCCGTTCACCTCCCGACAGTTCTCCGGCAACGGTGCGCGGCAATGCGGTGACGCCCCGTTCAACTGCCCGACCGGGCAGACGTTCCCGCGGTTCGACCTGGCGGGCCCGAGCCTGACGGCCGACAACGTGCACGGAACTCTGGTCATGGCGTTCGAGGTCGAGCAGTCCTCTGGCCAGGGCCAGATCGAGTACGTGTTCTCGACCAATGGCGGTACCTCCTGGTCGGCGCCTGCCCTGCTCGCGCCTGCTGCGAGCGGGCACCAGTTCTTCCCGTGGATTACCGCAGCCAACGGGCGGGTCAGCGCGGGCTGGTATGACTCGCAGGGCGATCCGAGCTATTCGCCGACCCGCGCGCCGTGCAACAGCGCATCCGGCGCGACCTCGGCCTGCATGAACGTGCGGTACGCGGAATCCGCCGACGGAGGCAAGACCTGGGGATCCAGCATCCAGGTCACCAGCACGCCAACCAACCCGAACTACGAGCAGTTCGGCGGTCGGCTCGTGCCGTTCTTCGGCGACTACCTCACGGTTGCCATGCAGCCGGCTACGGCCACCCAGGCTGAGACGATCGGCGTGGTCTGGACCGACCAGCGGAACACGGTCGGCGCGCCCGATCCGACAGGTGACAACGACGGCGCGGACGTGGCCGGCGACCCTGAGGCCGGCGGCAGCTGCACGTCCTCGCTGACCACCTGCTTCGACCTCACCGGCGGGCTTGACCAGAACATCTACACCGCGACCATCACACCGTAGCCAGCATCAGCGCTACCGGTGACATGGGTGAGCCGGGGCAGGCGTGGCCTGCCCCGGCTCACGCGTCCTAGCTCTTGCAGGTCGAGGGCGGCAGTGTCGCGATGTTCGTGTTCGAGTAGCAGAGATTCGAGAAGGTGTTGCCCGGCCCCATCGCGGGCTCTACCGGGCTGAACGGCTGCGTGACACCTGTGCAGGCGTTGCTGTAGAAGCCGTTTCCTCCGCTCGCGATGGCCAGACCGGTGTCCGCCGTGAAGTTGTCGTTGATGATCGTGTTGTCGTGCGCGCCGTTGATGAGGTGTATCCCGCCCTGCAGGTCAGTGAAGTAGCCGGTATTGACCTTCTGGCCGCTGAACGTGATGCAGATGTTTCCCGTGCCCTGCGCGGTGCTGTTCTCGACGGTGACGTTGTAGGTATTGGATCCGTCCAGAACGTAGCCGCCGGTGTCGTTGGCGTCTGATGTGGTCCGGTTGATGACCACGTCGTGGGTGTTCACCAGCCAGATGCCGAAGCCGTCGTCGTAGGTGACGTCGTTGCACGGGGTAGATTTCGGGCAGTCCGCGCCGGTGCCGATGCTGATATTCGATGAGTTGACCGCGTAGATCCCGTCGCCGGTGTGCGGTGAGCAGATGACGCAGGTGGCCTTGAGCTTGCTGTTGTTGATCGAGACGTTCGTCGACCCGTTGAGGTAGACCCCGATCCCGTTGCCCTTGTTGTAGTTGACTCCATCGATCGAGATGTTGGAGGAGTTGTCGAGCTCGATCCCGATCCCCAGATCGTTGCCTGCGGTGGGGTTGGCGTTATTGCCCGAGATCGTGGTGGCCGTCTTGACGCCCACCAGCCAGATCGTGGGGTCGGTCGTAGTGGTGTCGTTATAGGTCGATGAGATCCCGAAGATGGCGAAGTAGTCGGTGATCCCGCCGCCGGAGTTGTCGATCTTCACCGACCATCCGCCGGTCCCGCCGCTCGGCGCCCCGATGCTCCACGGGCCGATGACGAAGGGATTGGCCGCGGTCCCGGTACCGCTGGTGACGCAGCCGCAGGTGGAGAATCCCGCGTTCGAGGTGATCGTGATGGCGGCATGCCCGGACGCGTTCGCTAATGCAGGCACGGCTGGCAAGGCGAAGAGCGCCGTTATTGCCAGGATCGACGGGACAATGAGCAGTCGCCGCATGTGGACTCCTTCCGGTTACGCTTCGTGCGCCATCCGCCGCATGAAGCCGGTTGTCATTTCTCGGCCAGTATTCGCAGTCACTGCGGGTACCTTCCGGTCGGTGCGCCTGGCGGCGCGGCGTCATAGGCCGGTGATGGTGGCCAGTGCCTCGCGCCGGTCGCCGCGCTCGCCGCGGGTCATCCAGCGGTAGCCGAAATAGCCGGCGACGGCGATGACGAACGACATGACCAGCATGATCGTCCCGAGCGCGTTGAGCGCCGGCCCGCCGTTGCCGCCGTGCTGCTGGCTGTAGATGTAGACCGACATCGGCGTGTTGCCGACGTTGGAGTTCAGCAGGTCCACCAGCACGAAGTCGTCGATCACGCCGGAGAAGACCAGCACCGCGCTGGCGAAGATGGCCGGCGTCAGTAGCGGCAGCATCACGCGCCGCATGATCTGCAGCTGGGTGGCTCCGAGGTCGGCCGCCGCCTCCTCGTACTGCCGTCCGAGCGTCGCCAGCCTGGCCTGCACGATGATCGCCGGCCAGCTCACGTTCCAGGTGACCAGGCCGAGCGTCTCGGCGAGCGTGCCTAGCCCGACCTTGCTGAACAGCGCGGTGAAGACGAAGAACATCGCGACCCCGAAGATCAGCTCGGGGATCACGAATGACAGGATCATCACGAAGTTGAACGTGGCGGCCGTGTAGCCGCGCCACCGGTTGATGCCGAGCGCGAACGCGACGCCGAGCGGCACCGCGATCAGTGTCGTGTAGACGGACAGCCGGAGGGTCTGTTCCACCGCGGCCCGCAGGTTCGGATCGTGCAGCACGGAGTTCACCGGATCGGCGAAGTACCAGCGCCAGGAGAATCCCTGCCAGACGCTCTGCGACTTGCCATTGTTGAACGAGAAGAGCACCGCGAGCCCGATCGGCACCAGCGACCAGATCAGGTACAGCCAGGTGAAGCCCTCAAGCAGCCAGGGATGGCGCCACGGATTGCGCCAGGGACGCAGCCGCCGCAGGCCGGCCCGGCTCGCCGGTTCGGCCATGACCTGCCGTGACCGCGTCGCGGCGGTCACTGTGCTACCTGTGCGCGACTCCGTCACGACGCCGCCATCCTCGATGACCGGTTGGTGGCGACCACGTAGTAGACCATCGGCACGATCAGCACGATCAGGAACATCAGCGAGAACACCGCCCCCTCGCCCTGCAGCCCAGGCGTGGTGAGCTGGTTATCGATGACGTTGCCGATCATGGTCGTGCTGGTGGTGCCGGACAGCAACTGGTTGGTGAAGTAGTCGCCGAGCATCGGCAGCACCGTGATCAGCATGCCGGTCAGGATCGGCTGCCTGGATAGCGGCAGCGTCACCCGCAGGAACGTGCGCGCCCGGCCGAGGCCGAGGTCGCGGCCGGCTTCGATCAGCGCGGGATCAATCCGGTCCAGGCCGGCGTAGAGCACCAGGATCAGGTACGGGATATAGCCGTAGACCAGGCCGAGGATCACGGTGGCTGACAGCCCGCCAAGCCAGTCGACCGGCTGGCCTGCCAGGTGCAGGAAGGTCAGCGCCTTGTTCAGGTACCCGTCGGTCTGCAGCAGGTCGATCCAGGCCAGCATGCGCATCATGTAGCTGATCCAGAACGGCGCGATCAGCAGGACGAGGAACAGGCCCTTCCTCCGGCCGGCGAACCTGGCCACGAAGTAGGCGGCCGGGTAGGCGATCAGCAGCGAGAACGCCGAAGCGAGGGCGACGTAGATGATCGTCCGCACGATGATCGGACCGACGAACGCCGAGGCTCCCGCGACGTCACGCCAGGCGGCGGAGAAGTTGGCCGAGCTCCAGTGCAGCGGATTCCAGACCGCGACCGGGTAGCCGAACACCTGGTTGATCTGGCCCGCCGCGATCGCCGCGATCGTGTAGAAGGGCACGATGAACAGCAGCGCGAGCCAGGCGATGCCCGGGGCCGCGAGCGCGGCCCAGAACAGCCGGTGAGGTTCCCTTGGCCGCCGCCGCGGCAGCCTGGCCGCCCCGAGTTGCACGCGGTGCCGCCTAGGCGCTCTTCGCCTGCAGCCAGGCCTGGTCCCACTGGCTGAGTGCGGTCACCGGCAGCTGAAGCTCCATCACTCCGCGCCGGAAGAACGACGGCAGCACCGCGGTGGACATCAGGTTCGGCGGCAGCAGCTTCTCCTTGACCAGGCGCTGTGGCGTGACCTCGTTGAGCGGCTGCATGTACCCGTTGTAGCTGATGTTGGTCAGCACGTTCCGCAGGTCGAGCATGTAGTTGAGGAACTGGTGCGCGAGCACCGGGTTGGACGCGGTGCGCAGCACGGTGATCAGGTCGTTTCCGACCGGGCCCTTGCCGTCGGGCGGGAACCAGTAGCCCACCGCCTCGATCGGGGTGCCCTTGGGCAGGTAGCCAGGCGCGGCGGCGATGTCACCGGACCAGGCGTGATGGATCCAGATCTGGCCGCTGGGGATCTCGGTGTAGTCGTTGTTGTCGATGTGCACGTTGGTGAGGTGCGCGAGATCGACCAGTGCCTTCCCGGCCGCCGCGATCTGGGCCGAATTGGTGGTGTTCAGGTTGTAGATCCCGTTCTTCATCAGCCCCAGGCTGATGCCCTCCCTTGAGTCGTCGAGGATGGCTACCTTGCCCTTGTACTTGCCCTGCCACGGCATCGCCCACGGGTTGGCCATCGAGTACGGGTTCTCGGACACGTGGTCCTTACGCCAGGCGATCCCCGTGGTGTAGATCGTGTAGGGCACCGTGTACCGCCACTTGCCGTCGTAGAACGGGTTCTGGAAGTCCGGCCACGCCTGGGTGATGTTCGGGATGTAGCTGTGGTTGAGCGGCTGGATGAGCTTGCCCTCGACCAGCTGGCCCATGACGTCGATGGTGGGGAAGAAGATGTCGAAGTTGAGCTGGCCGGAGCGCAGCTTGGCCATCGCCTCGTCCATGTTGTTGAACGTGGTGAGCTCTACCTTGCAGTGGAACTTCTTGCCGAAGTCCTTCATGACCTGCGGGTTGAGGTAGGCGACCCAGTTGAAGATGCGCAGGGTGGCGCCCGTCTCCGCCTCGCGCCCGGCGGCGATCGGCTTGTTGTCGGCGAAGATCGGCCAGGTAACCGGATTGCCGGGCCGGGGGAGCGGTATCCCGTTGCTGGTGATCGGCCCTCCGCCGGTGCTGCCCGTCGGCCCGGAGCCGCCGCAGGCGGCCAGCGCAGCGCCGAGCCCGCCGGCGCCGAGCAGCGCGCCGGCGCCGGTGCTTGTGCGCAGGAAGCCGCGTCGGGACAGCACGGGGATCGGCGGTGTTCCGTCGGCCTGCCAGCCCTCTCGTGGATGCATGGCGCCGCCTTTCGCTCGCGAGTACGCGTCGTCCGGTCCGCGGACCCCGCAGGTGACCGCGGGCTGAACAGCCCTTCAACACTCCTTGATTACTACCACTGGCCGATCCAGACAAGGCTTTTCCGATAACAGGAGCGTCATCGGGCCCGCGACCAGCTCATGGGGCATATTTCGGTAACGTCCTGGTCTGCCGATTGGCATCCTGCTTGGTCTACCCGGAGCGGCCCGGGCACGGAGAGCTGGGCCGAGCACGGCGAGTTAGGGCAGGGCGGTCACCGTCTGCCAGGCATGCTGCCAGAGCAGGTCCGTGGCCAAGGGCAGGGCGAGTTCACGCAGGCCGTGGACGAAGTAGGTGGGCAGCACCGCGGTGGATATCAGGTTCGGTGGCAGGGCGCCCTCGTACACCAGCCGCTCCGGCGTGACGCCGTTGAGCGGCTGGGTGTAGCCGTTGTGCCGGATGTTGATCAGCGCGTTCGCCGGGTCAAGCATGAAGTTCAGGAACAGGTGCGCAAGCACCGGGTTCTGGGCTCCGTGCAGCACCGTGCTCATGTCGTTCGCCACCGGGCCGCGGCCGTCCGGCGGGAACCAGTACCCGATCGCCTCGGCCGCTATGCTGCCGTCGCCCAGCCGCGACGCTGCCGCCGCCATGTCACCGGACCAGGCGTGGTGAATCCAGGTCTGCCCGGACGGTATCTGCGAGTAGTCGAGATTGTCGATCCGCACCCGGGTCAGCTCGGCCAGATCCTGCAGCGCCTGCTGCGCGGTGCGGATCTGCGCGGGGTCGTTGGTGTTGAGGTTGGTCAGCCCGCTGGTCAGCAGCCCCAGGCTGATCGATTCGCGGTAGTCGTCGAGGATGGCGACCTTGCCGCGGTACTTGGCCTGCCAGGGGAACGCCCAGCCGTTGGCCGCCAGGTACGGGTTCTCGTTCACGAGGTCCTTCCGCCACGCGATGCCGGTCGTGTAGACCGTGTACGGCACCGTGTACTGCCAGTGCAGGTCATAGAACGGATCGGTGAATCCCGGCCAGGCGTGGCCGATGTTCGGGATGTAACTGTGGTTCAGCGGCTGGATGTACTGCCCTTCGACCAGCCTGCCTAGCACGTCGAAGGTGACTCCCATGAAGACGTCGGCGCGCACCCGCCCGCTGGCCAGCCTGGCCAGCGCCTGCGTCATCGTGCTGAAGGTGGTGACCTCCACCTGGCAGCGGTACTTCCTGGCGAAGCCCGCCAGGCACTCCTGGCTGACATAGGAGACCCAGGTGAAGATGCGCAGCGTCGCGTCGCGCTCGGCGCGCAGCCCGGCGTTGATCGGCTCGTTGGTCGTGAAGATCGGCCAGCGGACCGGTTCGTCAGGCCGCGCGAGCGGCCCCTGCCGCTGCTGTGGCACCGCCTGCGTGGATCCGCAGCCGCCAGCCAGCCCGCCGAGGCCGGCCGTCGCCAGGCCGGCGCCCGCGGCCCTGGCCAGGAAGGCGCGCCGGCTAAGGCCAGCCCGCTGCGCTCGGCCCCCGGCGTCGCTGGCGTTGCGCAGGAGGCCCGGTGGCGGCCTGCCGTCGGCAGTCCAGCCTTCTCGTGGGTGCATTGACGCGCTGCCTCCGCCAGGGGTCCAGTCCGCGGGACCGGTCGAGTAGGGGGCTTCCACCGTCCGCGACTATGGCGGATGAGCCTACATTCAGGCTAATGCGCCGTCTCGGCGATGCCCGCGATGGCGGTGGCGAACAGTGCCACATTCCCGATGAACGCGTCAATGTCGGTTTCGTCATGCTGGACGGAGATCAGCCACTGCTCCGCCTTGCCCCACGGCGGCAGGAAGACGCCGCCATTGTGCTGGAACAGCCAGTGCGCGTGGCTGAACGAGTCGTTGATGGCCAGCCATCCCCTGAAATCGCGGACCGGCTCGGCAGCGAAGACGATGCAGCCCTTGGCGCCCACGGACACCACCCGCGCGGCGAGCCCGTTCCCGCGGATCTCTCGCTCGACGCCATCGACGGCCCTGGCGCGCAACCCTTCAAGCCGCCGGTAGGCATCGGCGGTCGCGACCTGCTCAAGCATGGCGCGCGCGGCGGCCATGGCCAGCGGATTGCCGCTGAAGGTGCCGACCATCTCATATTCACCGCTGACCACGTGGCCCATCACCTCGGCGGTCCCGCCCACAGCGGCCACGCAGACGCCGCCGCCGATGGCCTTGGCCAGGCAGACGATGTCCGGCGTCACCCCGGTCACGCCGATGGCCCCGGCGGGACCGGCGGTGAGCCCGGTCTTGACCTCGTCATAGCTCAGCAGCGCCCCATGAGCATGCAGCAGCCGCTTCAGGCCGGCCAGGTACCCGTGCTCGGGCAGGATGATGCCGGCGTTCATCATGATCGGCTCGAGGATCATGCCGGCCACCTGCCCGCGGTGCTCGTGCAGCAGCCGGTCGACCGCGGACAGGTCGTTGAATCCGGCGATCAGCGTGAGGTCGGTCAGCGCACGGGGGATCCCGGTGCTTGACGGCACGCTGGCCGGCCGGTCGGCCGGGCCGATGTCCTGCGGTTCTGGGTACACGGAAACCTGAACCGAATCGTGATGGCCGTGGTAGCAGCCTTCCACCTTGATGATCAGATCGCGGCCGGTGATCGCCCGCATCAGGTGCACGGCCTCCATCGTGGCTTCGGTGCCGGAGTTCGCGAAGCGCCACAGCGGCAGCTCGAACCTGCGGGCGAGTTCGCGAGCGACAGCCAGCGCGTCGCGGGTCGGCTGGGCGAAGTGCGTGCCGCGGGCGACCTGGTTCCGCACCGCCTCCACAATCGCCGGGTGGGCATGGCCGGCCAGCGCTACCCCGTAGCCGCCGTGCAGGTCGACGTACTCGGTGCCGTCCACGTCGTACAGCTTCGATCCGCTGCCGTGACTGAGCCAGACCGGCTGCGGCCGGGAGATCTGCCAGCTGGATGTGACCCCGCCAGCGAGCGCCTCGCAGGCCTGGGCGGCCAGCCTGGCCGACTCAGGCTGACGCGCGATGAAGATCCGCTCCTGCTCGCCGATGATGTCATCGAGGCCAGGCTCCGCGGCGGGCTGTGGCGCTATCGGAGTACTGGCCGCCGCATGGGCCGACCTAGCCGGTCTCTGCTGAGCGGCTCGCTGGCTGGTCTGCCGGGGGGTCTGCCCGCTGCCCATGATGCGCTCCTGGCGATCAGTTCCTCGGCCCGCGAACCACTTCGGCGATCGGCTCTGGGGCGCATTGACTGAACGTTCAGTCTAGAACTTCCTGCGAAGCCCTGACAAGGCACGGCGAGGGCAGAAGCGATGCTGAGCCGACGGCCGCGGAGGGTAACGGATCGCAGGCGCATGAGGGATAGCAGGTAGGTCAGCTGGTCGGCGTGCTCGGCGAGGGTGCCCCGGCGGGTGCGCAGGGCGTTTGAAGCAGGACATCTGAACCCACAAAGCGGGTCTTGACCCAGTGTCGGGTAAGGCTCAGGATGTGAGGCATAACTGAACACCGCAACGGCCCTTAGAGGAGATCACGTGCGCCTGGAAATCATCGGCATCGATGACAACACCGACGGCGTCAACGATTGCCCGAAGATCCAAGACGATATGGACGCCAACGAGGGGCCCATCTATGTGCAGGGCGTGACGGTCACCGACCATGAGGCCCTTGCCCAGAGCAGGCCGGGGGTCGGCGAGGTGCTCTGTGTAGTGCCGCGCCTGGCGTTCGCGCGCGCCGCGCGCCGGATACTTGGCGAATGACCCTGACTGAACTGTTCCAGACGTTCCAGGAATCGGCCTTCCGGCTAGAGGCCCTCCAGTACTACGTCCTGGGAGAAGACGAACCGCGGCGCCAAGCCTTCCGTGAAGGACGGCCGCTGCCACCCCGGCCGGGCAAGACTGAGTCGATACGGATGGTCCGATCAGCGGTCGCGGCAGGTAAGCGGGTTCACCGTGTGCATGCAGTAGATCTGCCGCTTTCCGATTACATCCGCTATGAACTGGCCGTCTATCCAGAGAACGTTGCCGCTGGTGAGGATGTCCGCATTGCCGTCCGGTCCGCGCACCCCGGCCTGAAGGAACTCGACACCGACTTCTGGCTGTTCGACGCTGAAACCAGCAAGCCCGTCGTTGTCTGGTTCCGCTATACCTCGGACGGCCAGGTCATCAGCCGGGACTTGAGTGACGATACGGGCGACATCCGGCGGGCACGCGCGCAGCGCGACCTCGCATTGGCTCACGCCATGCCACTCAGCGAGTTCATGGCATCACCCGCTGCTGGATGACGCAAGGTAACATCCCCCAGCCGCTTCGCCGTCTCGGCCTGGCGCTGCGAGGGCTGCGCCTGGACGCCGGGCTCACCGGCCACCAGCTCGCGCAGCGGATTGGGCTCAGTCAGTCTACGATCTCCCGGATCGAGCTGGGCGAGGCAATGCCCTCGCTGGCGGACGTCCAGGACTGGGCACATGCAACCGGCGCGGCCAGCCAGCAACATGACGAACTGCGCATGCTGGCCGAAGCCGCGGCCGTCGAGACCATCTCCTGGCGCAAGGCCATCCGCCGAGGGTTGCCTGAACTCCAGCAGGACGTGCGCGAACTGGAAGCCACGTCGGCAACCATGCTCAACTTCCAGCCGGTCATCATCCCCGGGCTTCTCCAGACCGCGGACTACGCACGGCGGCTGGTGCAGTCCGGCTACCCAGGTGGCAGGCCGGACATCGCCGCAGCGGTGTCGGCCAGGCTGGAGCGCCAGACGATACTCTACGACGAGAGCAAACGCCTGGAGTTCGTCGTAGCCGAGGCGGCGCTGCGCTGGCGGATCGGCCCGCTCCAGACGATGCTGACGCAGCTTGACCGCCTCATCAGCCTGGCCACGCTGCCCAGTGTCAGCATCGGGGTGATTCCCCAAGCTGCCGAGGTCGCGGCCTGGCATATCCATGGATTCGCCATCTTGGACGAGCGAAGTGATGGCGTGCCGGTCGTTCGCGTGGAAACACTGACCACGGGTCTTTCGATCAGTGACCCGCAAGAAGTCGAACGCTACCGCCAGGCGTTCCGTCTGCTTCGCGCGACCGCGGTCTTCGATGACCGGGCAGAGGACCTGATCCGCGCCCTGATGTCCGAGGTCCGTGCCGGGTAACGCGTAGGAAGGCACTTCTCGCGAGCAGGGCTTCAGGAGCTTGCGGGTATTGACCCGTACCCAGGTTTTGGGTAAGACTGATGGTGCCGGGGCTTGGCCGACTCCCGGCCCTACCGTCCTAACCCACGACGTGCTTGGAGGGAACGCATGCCTGTTTCATCGGCAGCCCACAAAGGCGCGGCAGTGGCTTGCCGCCCCGGAATGACGAGGATGCCTGAGGCCCGCAGTGCATGGATCAAGCTGTCGTTGCTCGCCCACGGACTGTCGAGCAGCCTCGCGTTTGACACCTGGTTCGCTGGGACGAGCGGTTATGTACGGCGCCGGAACTTCTACAACAGCCCGGACTGGCGCGGCGGACTGCCGTCAGGACTACCGCAAGAGATCATGATCGATTGTGGCGCCCCGGTAACCGTCGCGGTCAACAGCTACGGTCCCTCCCCATGGACGCTCACCTGGACGCCGGGGGCGGGACCCCAGCTCACTGGTGATCTGCTGCCTAGCGGACTTCCTATCGGCCTGCCGCACGACCTGGCCTCCACCTGGGCCGATGCTCATCTGGCGCAGGCATGCAACCTCTATGGCGGGAGTGCACTGTCGTTCTTCTCCCCGCGTGCCTGTTCTTTCTTCACCGAGGGCACCCAGTGCCGATTCTGCTCCCTGGAGGGAACCGCGCGAGAGAACAATGAGTTAGCGGCACGGCTGAGCCCTGCCCAGGTCTATGAGGTCGTGTCCGCGGTTGTGGCCACTGACCGCGACATGCTCAACCAGGTGATGATCGTCGGCGGCAACGAGCGCAACCTCGACCGCGGCTTCCGCAACCAGCTCAATCTCGTCCAAGCGGCAACACAGGCACTTGCCGACGCTGGGCTCAGCGAACAGATCTCGGTGCACCTCGTCGCATGCCACCGCATGACCTTGCCCTTGTTGATGAGCTTGGCGGCATTCCGAGCGTGCACGCCGGGTTCAACCTGGAGGTCTGGGACGCCAGCCGGTTCTCAGCGATCGCGCCCGGCAAGGCCCGCAGCTACGGGCAGGCAGGCATATTTGCAGCGCTGCACCGGCTCCGCGACGCAGTGGTGCCATACCAGGCCTACTCGATCCTCATAGCTGGGCTGGAACCACCCGATTGCACGTTAGCAGGGGCACGCAGGCTCGCTGAGGACGGTCTGTCACCAATCATCAACGCCTACCACAGCGACCGCCACTCAGCACTTGGCCTTACCGTCCGGCCCAGCTATCGCGACCTCGTCAAGGTCGCTGTCGGCTTGCAGGAGCTACACGACTCTTACCCCATCCAGCCTTACTGGAAGGGGTGCGGGCGCAACGCGCTGGACTACGAGGCATCCCTTGGCTTGTTCCGCGGCGCCCCGCCCGATCTCGGATGACCGGGCGGCAGCCCATGGCCACCAACGCGATCCACGGCATGCTTGCTGGCATGGCGGACAAGATGGCCGCCTGGCCAGGCGTGGAGGTGGCCCTTGCTGACATGGTGCCTTGCCCGGCAGCCTATCTCGGCGGGGTTCCGGTGCGGAATTCACCGCATTCTCGCTCACCGGATTCGGTCAGGAAGCGATCGGATGATTATCTGCCTCGAAGGCATCAACGGGGCCGGGAAAACAACCCTCGCGACCGCGTTGGCGCAGCGCTGGAGCGCCGAAGGGCGATCGGCGCGCCTCCATGACCCCATCGCGCTCACCCAGTTCGGCCAGCAGGTCCGCACGGCGATCATGGCCACCACGGACCTGTCAGTCGACGCCGAAACCCTGGCCTTCGTCAGTGCCCGGCTGCACGGAGCCAGCGTCCTGGACCGATCCATCGGCACCACCGCACAGGATCTGCTGATCCTCGAACGGTGGCAAGGCGCGGTGGTCGCCTACGGCCGCGTCGCTGGAACTAACCCATTCCTCTTGCGTTCTCTGGAAGCCGTCCTCACCGGGGCACTTCCGATCGACCAGACCTTCCTGATCGACATACCCGGCGCAATCGCCGCCCGCCGCCTCGCCCGCCAAGGCGACCCCAACCGGTTCGAGACCAGCGGCAGCGCATACCTGGAAAGGGTCCGCCGCCAGTACCTCACCTGGGCCGGCCCGAGGCACACACCCGTCCTCGACGGCACCCGGCCGCCTGGCCGGCTCACCGCCGAGCTGTTCAGCCTGATTAATCCTGTCCGCACAGTGAAGGGGCGACCTGCGTGAAGTACATCGAAGTCGAACTCAAGTTCTCCCTGTCTGACCCTGCCGCGCTCGCCCAGCGCCTTGCCGACCTGGGCGGGCAGCCGCAGGGGGAGAACCGGCAAACCGATGTCTACTTCAACGCCGCCCACCGCGACTTCCTCGCCGAGGACGTCGTCTCCGAATGGCTGCGGCTGCGCACCGAGATAGACGGTGACGGCAGGCAAAGCCACTCCATCAACTTCAAGCGCTGGCTTCCGCTCGGAGCCGTCGAGGCTACCCACTGCGATGAGTTCGAGTCCGCCATCGGCAATCACGAAGCCTTCAGGAGGCTGCTGGAGGCCCTCGGATTCACGGAGATGGTCACCGTGGACAAGACCCGGCGCCAGTGGCGGCTCGGTGACGTGGTGATCGCGGTCGACATCGTGGCGAACCTCGGCTCCTTTGCCGAGTTCGAATACGTCGGCGACGCCGGGACGGTGCAGGAAGCCACCAGTGAACTCCACCTGACGGTGGACAAGATCGGAATCCAGCTGGGCGAACGTGACCGGCGTGGCTACCCCTACCAGGTCCTTGACCGCGAACGCTGACCAGCCCTCGGCGGGATCGTGCGGCCCGGTCAGCCCGTTGCCGGTCTGAAGGGACTACGGCTGGTCGTGCCGGTGCCGGCCGGCCGCGGGCTTGGTGATCAGGTCTGCCAGCCAGGCAGTCACCTCGCGGTCGCTGTCGCGGGCGATGAGGATCTGCGCGGCCTCAAGTGCGGCGTCAGCTATGCCACCTCGCGCCGCGGCGCGGAAGAATGCGAGGGCCTCGCTGTCCGCTCCGCGGGCCTGCGCCATCCGGGCGAGGTGGTGGGCGCGCTCCGCGGCCGCGCGCGGTGACAGGTGCTCTGGATTGGCATCAAGAAGGTCAAGTGACGGGGCGTGGCCGGTGGCGGCTACCTGTATCAGAAGCGATTCGGCGTCGGCGGTGCGCTCTTGGTCGGCGGCCAGGAGCAGCGCGACGCGGTAGCGGGCGTCGGGATGCCCATGCTGCGCGCGGCCGAGCAGGACCAGGCCGTGCGCACCGTGGCCGGCGATGAACTCCTGCTGGTCCGGCGGCAACTGGTATGCCGCCGGCTGTGCGGCGCAGGACGGGTCGGCGTTGCCCGCGGGCTGCGGCGGACGCCGGCCCGTGAAGGCGGCGTGCTCGGCCAGGATCGCGGACCATGCGACCAGGATGGTAGTTCCTGGGTCGTGCTTGATGATCCGCTTCTCGACGGCCGAGCGCTGGCAGGACAGGACGAAGCTGGCGGTCCAGTCGAAGGTCGGCAGGCGCTTGCGTTTCCCGGAGAGGATCTCTGACAGGGCGCTCAGCGACATCTCCACGAGGCTGCAGTGAACGTCTTGCGGCAGCGAGTAATTCGTGCGCAGGCCGCGGGAAATACGCACCAGCGTCCGGTATGTCGGGCGACCGGAGTCCTCGCGGAAGGCGCTCAGCGCCACCAGGAACTGCTGCGTCGCGGTGCGGTCTTCGTCCTCCCTAGCACCGCCCCCGACGATACGGGCTGGTTTTCGGGAGCTGTCTCTTTTGGTCATGGAGAGGTTCCTACCGCACCGCCCGCGTGTCGGTATGGCAATTGAATGAGCGTTTGACGGCGGTAAGTGTGTTCTGAATTGTCCCCAGATAGACTGACGGCGCATGCCCGCAGGTAATCGGGTCGCGGCGTCGCCCACGTATGGACTGTTCTGATTTCTCCGGCGCCGGGCCAAGCTGGCGGACCTGAGCGCACCGGCCGGCTCGCTCAGGTCTCGCGAAGGATCTGGGCCACGAGGTCCTGTGGCGGCCCGGCGGGCTCGGCCCAGATGGCGAGCTGGTTCAGCAGGTGCCGGCAGTAGTCAAGATGAGCGGCGGCGTGAACATACCGGCCGCCCCCGAGCTGCTCCAGGTAGCCGACGTCGGGCAGCTCTCGATCGGGCAGCCGTACCACGGTCAGCGGCCAGCCAGTCGCGGCGTGGCCGCCGAGGCGGAACGGCAGGATGCGGATGGTGACGTGCGGCAGGTCACACGTCTCGATCAGGTGACGGAGCTGGTCGCGCATGACCGTCCGGGTGCCCGCCGCCCGGCGCAGTGCCGCCTCGTCGATCACCGCCCACAGCAGCGTCGGCGCGGCGCAGTGCAGGATGTGCTGGCGGCGCATTGCCAGCTCCACCCGCCGCTCCACCCGCCGCTCCGCCTCCTGGCCGCGGCCGCCCGTGTTACCGAGGGCTATCAGCGCCCGTGCGTAGCCGGGGGTCTGCAGCAGGGCCGGGATGGTCTGGACGGCATAGCCGCGGATCAGGCCGGCTGCCTGTTCCAGCCCGAGGTAGTGCCCGAACCAGCCAGGGATCACGTCCTGGTAGCCGTGCCACCACTCACGGCTGTTCGCCAGCCGCGCCAGGCCAAGCAGCGTGGCGCGCTCGGCCAGGTCGCTCACGCAGTACGCCGTGTAAAGCTCGGCCACATCCCGCAGCCTGATGGTGCCCGCCTGCCCAAGCTCCAGGCCGGTGATCAGCGGCACCGATACGCCGCTCGCCGCGCTCGCGTCGCCGGCGCTCAGCCCGGCGCTCGCACGGAGCCTGGCTAAGGCCGCGCCAAGGACCATCCGCGCCACGGTCGCGCCGGACCGGCCTTCGGCGCCCGCGTCGGCCGCCGCGGTGCCCGCGGTTGCCTTCCGCCAGGACGGATCGTTCATGACCGGTGTTCTAGCGCAGGAACCCGGCCCGGGTCCAGATGCCTGCGCTGGGCAGCGGACCCGGCGCGGCCCGCTCGCCACCGCGGCATCACCGTTTCCTGGCCACGGCGCAGAACTGGTCGATCTCTTCCGGCTCGCCGAACGGCGTGGCCTCTGGTCGCCATCGCGTGGTCGACACCACACCCGGTGCCACCAGCTCAAGCCCGCCCACCAGCGCGGCGATCCGGGCCGGCGTCCGGTGGGTGCCATGCGGCGTGCCGTGGGCGTTCCAGTACTCGATCGCCGCGGCCATCTTCTCCCCGGTGACCTCCAGGGTGGGATGGGCGATCGCCAGGTAGCTGCCCGCGGGCACCGCGCCCATCAGCCGCACGATGATCGCGCGAGCCTGCTCATCGTCCAGGATGTGCCACAGCACCCCCAGGATCGTGATCGCCACCGGCCTGGTCAGGTCCAGCGTCCGCGCCGCGCCGGCCAGCACGTCGCCGGGATCGCGCAGATCGGCGTGCAGGTAGTCGGTGGCGCCCTGCGGCGTGCTGGTCAGCAGCGCCCTGGCGTGCACAAGCACCAGCGGGTCATTGTCGACGTACACGACCCGGCAGTCAGGCGAGACCCGCTGCGCGACCTCATGCGTGTTGTCCACGGTCGGCAGCCCAGTGCCGATGTCCAGGAACTGGCGGATCCCCGCCTCGCCGGCCAGGAATCGCACGGCCCTGCCAAGGAACATCCGGTCGGCGCGCGCGTGCCGCACGATGTCGGGCAGCATCCGCGCTATCTGATCGCCCACCTCGCGGTCAACCGGGTAATTGTCCTTGCCGCCCAGCCAGTAGTCCCAGATCCGCGCCGAATGCGACACGGACGTGTCGATCTCCGGAGAGGACGCCAGGTCGGGCGGCGCGAAATCATCGGTCACAGGAAAGCGTCTCCAGCCAGCATCGGTATTGGCATTTTTTACATTACCGTCCAGCCGATCCGTCGTGCACGTGCCGATTCACGTGCCACCCGCTGAAAGCGACCTCGACGCAGCTGCCGTTCGCGCTGCTGTAGCTGGACTTGCGCCAGCCGGTGAACGCGACCTCGACGCGGCTGCCGCTGCCGCCGCTGTCGCTGGACTTGCGCCAGCCGGTGCGGATGTTGTGGTTCATGGCGGGTGTGTTTCCTTTCGCCGGGCGGGTGGTGCGGGCTGGCTGTCCCGCGGGGTTAGCGGTCCCGCGGGGTCAGCGGTCGGGGAGCTGGTCGGCGGCGGCGGTGAGCAGGTCCAGGCTGGCGGCGGGGGGCAGGGCGGCGTCGCGGAGCCTGGCGTACAGCTCCTGGTACGGCGCGACCTCGGCCGGCTCAGTGAGGATCAGGTCGGAGGTGACGGTGTCGACCGCGACCACCGCCGGGTCGCCGGGATCGGGATAGCTGAACATCGCGAACGTGCACCGGGGCACGGCGTAGCTGTCCAGCCGGGCGTCGATCGGCAGCACCCGCAGCGTCACGGCTGGCCGGCCGTTGCCCGCCGTGGCCAGGTGGTAGAGCTGCTTCTTGACCACGCCGGGCGGGGCGGCCAGCCGCCGGACCGCCAGCTCATCGACGATC
>WNFX01001155.1_pt1 | contig 42097 bp, 25 predicted proteins | sample 5400111 | NCBI WGS metagenome assembly WNFX01 (sample SAMN13153363, study PRJNA577476) | soil metagenome | isolation source: 40 cm soil or saprolite under grassland replicate 1 | place: USA:California | collected 2016-06-15
CATCCCACTTAATACCTCCTCCTCCTTGCCTGGTATGCCAGTAGAGTGTATCGAAGATATCTGCTGTATGAGATACAAAAACTCCAAGCACAGCCAGCACTCGTAGCCAGTCGAGGTAGTAAAGCCTTTTATGCTTCACCGGTTCCCCAATACTGAACGCTTTTATATCAGAGTGTTCTATCTCACCATTATGCGTTTGAGGTATCATGGCTACATTCACCTTCCATCAGAAGGAGCGTTTATTTAGAAATTACTCATTCCCAACATAAGTGTGTAGTCTATACATCACAACAATATCACCCAGGAAAGGTTTTGCATCACAATATCATCACGTATACAACCTAGAATCAATATTTGGCATCCTGCTGTATACTAATAACGCGATCACAAGCATCATTAACCTCATCCACAAACTAGTGCTCATTTTGAGCGGTATGTGAGCGCTATTTAGACAATAGTAGAAAAATCACATTTCAAGAGATACTGCTGATCGTTGTAAATGCGTCATGGTACAATAGGGAACGTAAAAAGGTATCTTCTACGTAGGGATTTTTATGGATGATAAAATACAGGAGCTGGCAGCCGGTGCAGCACGTCAACTACTACAGAACTTCGGGGAAAGCCACCCGCAATGGACAGATGATAAGATACCACTGGATGAATTAGCAGTGTGGCTTGGGTTAGAGATCACGACCTTCGACCCCAGCGACTATCCAAAGGGTACCTATGGCTTTCTAGAACCTGCAGAAAATCTCATCTGGCTCTGCCGTAATCTCTCCACAGGATTGCAACGCTTTACCCTGGCCCACGAATTAGGGCATGCCATACTCCATCGCCAGGCAGCTCAGAAGCACTTTTCTATCCATCCCTCACAATCTATGGTAGTACTTGACCAGGGAGCATCACCTGAAGATCCATGCGATGAGCATGATGTACACGAAGATGCAACAGGGATAATTTTCCAGGAACAAGCAGAAGAACTACTCGGTATTGGCATATCCTATGATCCTCGCAGCCAGCGTGAAATAGCCGCGAATATCTTTGCCGCCGAGCTATTAATGCCGCTTGAAAGGGTGCGCACCCTCTATGTAACCGGCGAAGCTCCCGCCAGCGATCTGGCCAGTATCTTCGGAGTTTCCAAATCTGCCATGCTCAACCGCCTCTCAGTCCTCCTGGCCGAACGCGACTCCGCTATTGTTTCCACATCATCTTTACCTGATGCGAACGCTTCAAACGTGTATAGTAGGGGCGACCCTCGCGGTCGCCCTGTTACCCCTCGCGGTCACTCTGTCTCTGATCAGCCCGCTGATAGTTGCCCTGTCTCTGATTGGCCCGTAACGACTCATCCCGACCCATCTAAAAAACAATACGATGAATACCAGCAAGCAGCTATCGAGGCTCCTACCCCGGCATTAATCGTAGCTGGTCCAGGTAGCGGTAAGACAAGCACGCTAATCGGTCGTGTAGAGTATCTGATACGGACGCCAGGTATAGCACCTGAAAACATACTCGCATTGACCTTCTCGCGCAAGGCGGCAGAGGAAATGCAGGAACGCCTGCAGGGTGTGCTTGATACGCAGGCCACCTTTCCCACCGTCAGTACCTTTCACGCTTTTTGCGCTGAAGTGCTGCGTACCTATGGGAATCTTGTGGGTTTGCGCCAGAATTTCGTGTGTATGGATGATGCGGGGGGCTATTTTCTCCTGCTCCGATTGGCCGACGAACTGCCGTTACGCCATTACTATAATTTAAACGCACCAGCATCTCACTTTCCTGACTTCTTGCATGGAATCTCACGAGCCAAAGACGAGTTGGTGTCACCGGTAGCGTATAAACGGCTGGCACTGCGCATGTTGGAACAAGCTTCAAACGATGAGGAGTTTGAACGTGCCGAAAAAGCTAACGAGGTTGCTGACATCTACGCGCTATATCAAGCAGCCCTGGAGCGGCAGGGAGATACCGATTTAGGCGGCCTGATCATGCTAACAGTCCAGTTGTTGCAGGAACACCCGGAGGTACACAAAGAACTACAGCAGAAGTACCAGCATATTCTGGTAGACGAGTTTCAAGATATCAACAGGGCCAGTGGTGTGCTGTTACGTGAGCTTGCGGGAGATACGCAACGTGTCTGGGTCGTGGGAGACGCGAATCAAGCCATTTACGGCTTTCGGGGCGCTTCACCGGCAAACATTGCCAACTTCCGCAACGATTATAGCGGTGCAGTCGTTCTGCCGCTCAGCTGCAACTATCGCTCTCGTCCTGATATTGTGAGCTTTGCTGACGCATTTCGCAGTAAACAACTGGAGCCTGGCAGTGCGCAAGGCACTGTTCAAACAGCCCGCTCTACTGCAACGGATGCCTATATCACCCTGGCGGGTGCCTCTGATGAGACCGGCGAATTGAACGGCCTGGTAAGTGATATCCTGTGCAAACAGGCTGAGGGTTACAATTTTCGCGATATGGTTGTACTGTGCCGGACGCGAGCGCAGGCGCGTAAAATCTCCCAGGTACTAATCACCGCGAACCTGCCTCTAATCGAGCGGGGTGGTCTGTTAGAGCAGGAACACATCAAGAACTTGCTTTCGATTGTCATACTGTTGGCCGACTCCAGCGGTATGGGACTGTTGCGGGCAGCGCGACAACCTGAGCACGCGCTTACTCAGAGCGACATCGAGGCCCTATTACAGACTGCGCGAGAGCAAAAGATCTCACCAATTACATTGATTATACGCGACGAGGCTCCAATCACGATGAGCAGAGATGGATGCCGCTCGCTCACGCGACTTTCAAACATCCTCAAAAACCTGAATCTTCCACAGAACGTACAGAACACCTGGTCACTACTTGCAGACTATCTCTTCATCGAAACTTCGCTGGTGCGTGGCCTGCTGGCTGCCACCGAAGACGCGCAGGCACAAGCAATACTCGCAGATTATACCAGTATCCTACAATTTGCCCGCAACTATGATCAACAACAGCAAACACTGCGTTTTCAGCAAGAGGAGGAGGCGTTAGTGCGAGGCGAGGAGATAGATCTGCTTGATCTGCCACCCATAAATAAGCAAGCCAGAGGTTTCCTGGATTACCTGAGCGTGCTCAAAACCCTACGGCACGACAGTGGAAACAGATATCAAGATTCAGAAGGCGACGACGAAGAAACTCCCAACGTTATCCGTGTCATGACTGTTCATGCCAGCAAAGGACTGGAGTTTCCCGTCATCTACCTGCCTGGTCTCGTAAAACAGCGTTTTCCCATTCAGAAGCGTAGCAAACCCGTCGAACCTCCCGCCGGTATGTTACCGGCAGAAAGTGAAGGAGACGCTGCCCATGAAACAGGCGAAGCCTGTCTCTTCTATGTCGGTGCGACCCGCGCTCGTGATCACCTCGTGCTGAGCTATGCTGAACGCTATGGCAAAAAAAATTACAAACGTTCAGTCTACATCGATGCCTTGCTAGCAGGTCTGCCAGAGGAGCGCATCAGGCATGTGGTCTGGGAAGGGAATGATTCGGCGGTGACAAGCCGGGCGGGGGCAAGCCCCGCCCCTACATTTCATGTGGGGGGTGCCGATATAAATCAAAATGTAGGGGCGGGGCTTGCCCCCGCCCGGTCAACTCCACCGGTGCCTGAATCCGCCCGGTTATCCCCTGCTGGAACTGAACCCACTGTGGTTGAGCACACCACAAATGAACGCGCCTGGTTCGACTCCTTTTCATCGCAGCCGAGCGAGCGCTTTATCGAAGCAGTGAAATCAGAAGAATTGACGCTACCGGCACTTGAAATATACCAGCGCTGCCCGCGCCAGTATATGTACAGCACGATCTATGACTTTCATGGCGAAAAATCTGCATACATTGCTTTCTGGCGAGCAACGCATGATACGGTGGAAGAGCTAAAGCAAAAGCTGGAGACAAATAAGGGCGAAGAGAATTGGGATGGGGAGTTGCTTACAGAAGAGGAGACCCAGGAACTGTATTCTCACCATTGGCGAGCACAGGAAGGGCATACATTTCCTTTCGCTGCTTTATATGAACGACACGGACACGAGGCTACCGAACTGATACGGCGCAAATTGCTGGCTAGCGGGGATACGAACTGGCAACTGCGCCGGAACTTCACGGTAGATATTGCCGGTAAAGCAATTGAGTTCTCGGTGGATCGTGTCGAAGCGCCTGGGCAGGGTGATGAGCCTATGAAGTTTGTGCGGACACGCTTCGGCAAACGCAAAGAAAAGCCGACTGCAACGGCACGCGAAATGTTGTATGTCCATGCCTCACGCCAGCACCACCCAGGAAGCACCATTGAGTTGCAAGTGCACAACATGAGTACAGGCGAAACCTACCCGATTACATTGACGGCGAAGAAGGAACAGAGCCTTTACAACGAACTAGAGCAGGCAGTTCTGGGCCTGGAGAGAAATGAATTTCCGCCAAAGCCCGACGTGGTTAAGTGCCCAACGTGTCCTTTCTTTTTGATATGCCCGGCATAAACGAGGATGATTCATTGCGCTCTGTTCAAGCCACAGCTATCGTCAGAATCTCTCGCCAATAATTGTACATCAGCGTGTGGCCCTCGCCCGCATAGAATCTAGACTCGCAATTTGGAAGAGTGCGTGCCACGTATCTTCCCATATGTTGAGGTACAGTTGTATCTTCCTCTCCATGCCAGAGACGAATCTTTTTATGGATGTCTTCGAGGTGGAAACCCCAGGGGGTTGCGAGCAATACTACTTCCCAGAAAGCGCCTTGCGCACCATTGCGATAGGCCTCGACGAGGTCCTGACGATCTACTTCTTGTATTTCTGGTCGAGCAAACGCCTTTTTGTCGGCTTCAGGTGCCGATGATGGCACCAGCTTTTTGGCTCCTGATGGATTTCGGCTTACCATCTTCGCCACTGGATCTAGCGCAAGACGTACAAAGCTCCACGGCACTCTTGGAGCAATGCCGAGTCCCAGGCGCATTGATGGTAACATGCCCTTCGTTGCTTCTGGATCATCCACCGGTCCCATGCCGCTAATGACGCTTGCCGAGGTTATGCGTTCAGGCATCTTATAGGCGCAAGCCAGCAGATAGGGCCCACCGCCTGATACACCTATGGCCGCGAATTGATCGATTTTCAGCAAATCGGCAAGTTGGGCCACATCACCGGGCCAATCCAGCAACTTGCGGCCTTGTTGAAAGTCGGATAAACCATACCCAGGTCGGTCGATGGCGATGATACGAGCGCCAAGCTCGATGGCAATCGAGTCATCAGGATGGCGCTGCCGGCGCGAACCGGGCAAGCCATGGAAAAAGAAGACAGGTTTACCGCTTGGGTTACCGTATTCGGCGTAACCCAGTACTCGCCCGTCTCGTAAAGAGAGTACTTTATCAGTTGTGTTTGATAGATTTAGCATAAATTAATTTGAATAATCAGGCAATGACACTCAGAGACCTTGTATAACATCTATACGTATAAACAAGCGCTACAGTTGCTATATTCCCTATCAGTCTATAGATGAATCTGTGATTACGGCTTCTGAAGCTAATAACTTTTCAGCGTATACCCCTCGATACTCAGGGGGAAGCATGGAGGCGATACGAAGCATCACCTGCTCAGTGACCTCTTCAATATCTTCGCGGGTGATTTTCTTGCCTTTTGGAGCCAGGATCATGGGTTCGCCGTAGGTGATCGTTATTTGAGGACGGAACTTCTTAAACGCTTTTTCACTCCCATAAATCGCCACGGGTACAACTGGAACGCCTGAACGCAGAGCGATCATCCCCAGGCCTGCATGTGCGTGTCCCAATCTTTGTATCCTGCTGCGTGTACCTTCGGGAAAGATGATGAGAACGCGGCCAGCCTTCAATTGTTCTTCAGCGGCTCGGAGCGATTGCCGGTCGGCCTCGCCTCGTTTTACGGGAAATGCCCCTAAGAAACGCGGGAGCCAACCCATTTTGCCCGTAAACGTCTCCTCCTTCGCCATGTATACCACTCTAGGTTTGAGATATGCAGGAATAAGAGGAATGTCGGTCCATGAAAGGTGGTTGGATGCGATAATCAGCGGGCCTTTTTCTGGCATATTCTGACGCCCTACCAGGTGGACATCTAACATGATGGCAAGAATCAGACGGGCAAGCGCCCGTATCGAACGCCAGATGATCATGGGTACTATGTACGGTTCGTACAGATTTTTCTGAGGCTTTGTTTTGGTAGACTTTGCAGGCTTTCCAGCATGTACCGTTTGTGATGGCTGCTCTGAATTGTCTGAAGGTGAGTCGGCGTTAATATTTTGCGTCATACAGGCTCCTCCAGATAGCTGCAGATGACCTCGAGCACCTGTGGGACGCTCAGGTTGTCGGTAACAATTACAATGGCATCTTCCGCTGGCCGCATGTTATCATGGTCGATCTCGTCTCTACGTTGAATATCTGCCAGCACTTCTTCCATCGTGGGAATCGCTGGATTATGTTCGCCCAGGCGCTCAACTAATTCAGCATGACGGCGGCGAGCGCGCTCTTGCAAGCTGGCAGTCAGATAGATTTTTAAGTTGGCGTCTGGTAAGACTACCGCACCGATGTCACGGCCTACCATGACGATTCCATCAACTTGTTTAGCCATTTCACGCTGTTGAGCGATCAAAATAGCGCGCACCTCTGGATGTGCTGATACAGGAGAGACGACGCGGGTGACGGCTGCACTGCGTATATCCCAGGTGACATCGTGCCCATGTACTGTCACAGTATATTGGCGGCCATCGTCGATTTGAGGATGACTGATGGCGATCCCGGCATGCTGCGCCAGCCTGGCGAGAGCGGGTCCATCAGTACTATCTACACCTTCCTGAAGTGCGAGCCAGGTGACCGCTCGATACATAGCACCCGTGTCTATGTAGAGATAGCCTAAGCGCCGGGCTAATTGCTCACCTATAGTGCTTTTACCTGATCCCGCGGGTCCGTCGATAGTGATAAGCTTGGGCCGCTGCATAGTTCCTCCGTGCCGTGCTTCAATGGGTGACGGTACTGAAAAGGATTATATCATATCAGGCTATGAAGTTTGGGGGTAGCTAAGCAAGGCTTTCACTTCTTCATCGGTTAAATAGCGCCAGTTCCCTACCGGTATGTCTCCCAATGCTAAGGGCCCTATACCTACACGCGACAGTTCTAAAACAGGATGGCCGATTGCCGCCAGCATTCGCCGCACCTGGCGCTTGCGGCCCTCGTGAATAGTGAGTGAAAGCCAGCAATTGGGTCCTGCTTTCCATAGAAGGCTCACCTGAGCTGGTGCGGTTGTATGACTGTTCCCTTTATCCTCAGTAATCGTTACACCGCTACGAAGCGCTGTTAAAGTGCTTTCGGATGGGCAACCCTTTACCAGCACTTGATAGTGTTTCTGCATTGCATACCGGGGATGGGTTAAATGCAGTGCGAAATCCCCATCGTTCGTCAGCAGGAGCAAGCCACTGGTATCGATATCCAGGCGTCCGACTGGATATACACGTAGGGCCCGCAATTCAGCAGGAAGCAAGTCTAGCACGGTAGGTCTGCTCTGCGGATCATATGCGGTAGTGACGTACCCAACGGGTTTGTGCAATAGCAGGTACACGTGCCTGGTGGTAGCACGCACGGGTTTGCCGTCCACGAGCACGCTATCACGGTCAGGCTGGATGCGCGTTCCCTGCGTAGTGACCGTGTCGCCATTCACCTGTACTCGTCCAGCAGCAATCAGTTCTTCTGCATGACGGCGTGAGGCTATTCCTGCATGCGCTAGAAAGCGGGCGAGTCGTTCGCCAGTACTTTGTTCTTCCATAGTCACACGCCTTTCTTTCCAATGATACATTCAGCACATCGTTTTTCACGGCACGTTTGCGCGTAGATGAAGTGTAACCCTTGCTGCTGGCATGCGCCTTTCGGTTCGTTCTTCAACAAGAGTTGCTTACACATCGCCCGCGTAATCTGATTTGAAGGAAGTCCAGGATATGAGATGTAGAGGTTTCGGGCATGCTCAGTAAGGATGAGATCGTTTTCTTGTTGAGCTACTGCGGCGGTAAAGGGCAATACGATGTTACAAATAAGTATGTCGGTTCGTGCCGTACCCAGTCCATTAAAGATATTACGCAGTTGATGCAAAACGGACGATACACGCGTAGGGGCGGGGGAAGGGAGAGGTGGTGTGGGGACGCTTGCGTCGCCCTGGGTGGAGTTTCTAAATGAGCCTGGAGAGGGATCTCTGGCCGTGGGGACGCTTGCGTCGCCCTGGGTGGAGTTTCTAAATGAGCCTGGAGAGGGATCTCTGGCCGTGGGGACGCTTGCGTCGCCCTGGGTGGAGTTTCTAAATGAGTAGATGGGCATTTTCGGTGATGTTTATCATCAACGCTTGACGGAATGTATTCCAGGCGCCAGTGGCGTGCCATTGTGCTACGAGGTTAGACAGGATGTGCAGGCGACTCCTGTCTAAGGGGGAAGGTTGAGGTGCGCGGCCAAGTGGCTCTGGAATACTGTTAGTGGCTCCGATCAAGTGAAAGCCGGCAGCTCGAAAAAAGGCGCGATCACGTCCATAGCCTAATCCTTCGGCGAGCGCGGGAATAAGACACACATCGTACGCACTAAAGATGTGAGAGGATTGGGCATTTTGTAGCTGCTCGAAAAATGCCTGGGTCTTCGCTTCAAAGCGTAATGTACCGGCCTGCATTAATAGGCAAGCTCTCTCCTCTTCGTTCATCTGTGCCATCATGTGATGGCAGGGCCATTGCATAGGTTGGAGGGCCCGGACGGTAGAGGGTAGATCATTAAGTGAGCAGGTGGGAATGGTGGTACCGTCCTGACGTAACGTTGGTCGGCTGTCATCACATACCTGGACAACATGCAGGATGACGTTGTTATAACGTACATCGGTATGATGCTGGTGAATGAACCAATCGCTGGCACGAATATGAATTTCGATATCCCCCACACTGTTTTCTGCCTGGTGGCTGCTCACATCGGAAAAGGTTGTTGCAGAAAGGCGGCTTGTAAAGCGCAATATGGCATCGCGTACATCAGGCCCCAGAGAGCCACCTGGACGCCCGGCATAAAGTAGTTGGCAACTTTCGCCATTGCTTAGGGGTAAATACATATCGGGGGGGAGCGCCCACCAGCGACGAGTTATTTCTTCTTCATAGCGATGTACAGTAGAACGAGCCTGGTCATTTTCACAGACATAGATGGCGTTCACTCGGTCTCCTGTGTCTCCGCACGAGGAATTTTTAGGGTGATGTCAGATTCATCAACAGTTCCTTGAGATGAGTAAGACTGGAAAATTTCCCATGTTGCTTCTTCACGGTTGCCCGGTTCTTGTTCTTCTTCAAGCAATGGTCCGGTATGGTTGACTGCGGCATAGGCCATGCCCTCGGCAACCTCAGCTTCAGCTTCGGCGTTCATCGCGGCGGTAAGCGCCTGTTCTTCGGCGGCTTCGGCATCAGCCAGGTAAGCCTGGGCGTGTGTGACCTCGCGTTCTGCTTCTTGCAAAGCGTGCTCCGCTTCGTCGCTGGTCAAGAGACCATTGCGTATAGCGACACGAATCTCACCTAATGACTGTTCCGCTAGCTGCGCTCTGCGGCGAGCCTCTCTGGTATGAGCGCTGCTTGCTTGAGCAAGGGCCTCTGCTGCAGCAGCACGTTCAGCCGTAATCTCTGCAATAGTCACGGCGGTGATGGCCTCCACGATTTCTTCTTCCGCCTCGATCTCTGCTACCTCGGCAGCCTCCTCAATCATCGTTTGAGAGGGCTCTTCCACGGTTTCTTTCTCGGTCTCGGTGGTTTGGCTTATTTCGTCGGCGCGAGCTACGGCCAGGCGTGTATTTTCCTCTGCGGCTTCGGCAGCGGCACGCGCTTCTGTGACAAGGTCGGTGGGTTCGGTGATACTCCTGGTTTCATATGTATCAAGCGATGAAGGGGTAATGCGTTGCGCCCATGTAGGCATTTCTGTTTCAACTGCAGGTGCGGGGGGAGATTGGTTTAGTTCGTCTAATTGTTGCTGAACGAGTGTCAAACGTCCCTCGATACGCTGAACCCGGTCTATGCGTTTCTGCAAGCGTTCCTCAGCGCGATGATAGCGATCTAATGCTTTCGTCTGCGCTTGCTGTGCCTCTTTCAAACGCTTGAGTATGAGTTGTTCTCGCTTTTGCAACTTCTTCCTCAAATTTTTAGCCTGAGATGGTGCTTGCTTGGCCATAGCGTCTCTCCTCTTCTCCGAGTTAAAGAAAAACCATGCCTATTCTTACATATCCTCTTTGTAATAACAAGTGTATGATAACACGGCATAGCGTTGCCTGCACGTGTTCCATTGACTGGTTATCTTCAATAACGCTTAAACCAAACTCTTTTGCATTTCTGGTATTCACTATACAATCGTCGTGCGAAATTGCGGAAATTTTCTCACAGCTTCTTCTATTACTACCAGCGCAACCGTTCCTTCAAGCTGACGAAACGCTGGTTGCCAATTACGAGGTGGTCAACCAATTCAATATCGAGGTGTTGACCCGCTGCGACCAGTTGTTGCGTTACAGCGATATCCTCAGGCGATGGGCTGGGATCGCCACTAGGATGATTATGACAGATAATAACGGCCGGGCAGTTGCGTATAACGGCGGGCCGATAGATCTCGGCAGCGCGTAACACAGAACTATTGACTGTTCCCTGGTAACGACTGATGTTTTCCACAACCCGATTTTTGGTGTCAAGAACCAGGATGCGCATCTGTTCGTGGTCCAGGAACGCCATTTCCATCATCACAAGGTTAGCGGCATCGGCAGGAGACTTGATCTGGTACTTCTCATCAAGTTGCGTCAGGCCAAGTCGTCGACCCATCTCCAGTGCTGCTTTCAGTTGCGCTGCTTTCGCCTCTCCAAGGCCGTATTCTTTACAAAGTTCCATGAAATCTGCCCGCATTAATCCGCCTAATCCACCATATTTTGCAAGTAGTATGCCAGCTAATTCGATGACGTTGTTGCGTGTGGTACCTGTACGCAAAATGATCGCAAGTAGTTCCGCATTTGAGAGCGCTTGAGGCCCATGATTTTGGAGGCGTTCGCGCGGGCGCTCATTTGTTGGGAGGTCATGTATAGTAGGATGGTATTCTAATTTCGTATTGTTGGTGTTATCGAGAGTAGGGAAAGGGATTATTTTGTCCTGGTCGCTGCTTATTTCAGTAGTAGGCATGGTGGACGCATCTCCTTGTAGTATTGATGAGAACTACACTACAAGGAGATTTCGAAAAAAGCAATAGGCAAAATAGGAAGCAAGCGGTGAAAGTTCATTTTAGCCCAGGGACGAGATGTTTCCAGTCAACACAAGGCTATCACTTGCAGCGCATGGTAACAGGCTATTGGGACCAATCTCGGCTTGATCAACATAGAACTTACCAGCGAAGGCAGTACCTAACTTCGAGTTCAGGGTCTGCTCAATCTGCTTGTTATAGTTGTTCATGGGGAAATTGAACAAGCCAAAAATGCTTATATTGGTGCTCAACACGTGCAGTACCAGCTTTCCTCCTGCTGCTGAAGGAGAAATGGCGCTATCCGCTGTACCGATGTTTATGCCACTCCAATAGATGTCGGAAAGGATATGAATGTTGCTGCCTTGCACGGTGATGCGAATATTTTTGGCTGTGAAACTGCCACCAACAGGCATACTTCCAATGCTACTGCTTACCGAGGACAGCGAAGTGGCCGGGACTTCGATAAAGGAATTGACATTGGTTGCATCTAGCTTTTTCGGACTCAGATTGGCTGTCAACGGATTCATTCCTGTTGTGGAGATGCTTGCAATGTGACTTTGCGCTTGTGAGGCCTGCCCTAATGTCACCGGAAATTGCAGGTTCAAAGCCAGGGCTGCATCACCACAGCCGGGTGTTGAGTTTATCGAATTCAGCGAGCCAAGAGGCATTTGAAACGTTGTCAGTGGACCATTGACAAGCGATGGGCCCCCGTTCATAGGAGAGGCGCTCACCTGCACTGTAGATGCATTCAACACATTAAATTTAATGAGCATACTGGATGTGATGGCTTTAGGATCGCCTGGATAGAGGCTTAAACGCAGCGCCATCGCCAGACCACCTTGTTGTGGAGCAAGGTTCACGAGTGCCGCCGAGGGTTGAATAAGTGTTATTGCCATTTCGGTGGCCCAGCCTCGATCCTGTTTGGGTAGCTTGTTGACCATATTTACAATGGCTGTGTTGACAGCATCAGGAACCTGTTGATTGATGCGGTTTTGAAATGTGGATGCCAGGCTACTTGTTGTTAGATAAATGATTGCGTTGAGTGATGAACTGGCTGCTCGTTGCGCTGTCTGTGACTGAATTGCGTGCCGTGCTGTGTTGTTGGATGCCAGCGCGGGAGTCATAAAAGTGACTCCCAGGACTACTACTGCCAGCACCAGTATCCAACCCGCGCGTATAAATGGTAAGTTTTTCATTTTTTTCTCCTTGATGGCAATGATGGTTTAGCTTGGGAATAGTTTACTGATATCGATAGGCCCTTTGAAGCAGAGTGCCGTTGGGGTAGGTTGAGCGGCAATACCTTCAATAGGTGGCGCCTTGATCAGCAGCACGAGCATTTCAGTTCCGCTGCCACAGCCGATTGATGTACTGGTATGCACCGAGATAATCTGGGCACCCTTGAGTTGATTGCGTAGCGAAGGCATCAGTGAACTTACCAATAACTGATTGAGGGCCTGCTCCATGTGTGCAGCAGCAGTGGAACCTGCATCCAATCCATCACGCTTCAGATGCAGCACATGTAACGTGATGTTCTGTTGTTGATTTACACCAATGGTGCTATCCAACTCGATAGGCATAATGCGGTGGATGCCGCTGGTATTGATATGCAGGTTCAGACTAAGGACAATGCCATCGTTTGGCTCGGGCACGACCTTCATGTCTGTCAGCGTCCCCTGGTTCAGACCGAGCTGCGAGACGAAGATCCCACTCAGGGCGCCTTGATCAAGTGCGAGTTCTATCATGCGTGGCCCCGAAATCGGCGTAGCCGTCGGCACTTCTGTTGAGCCTGTCGCGGGATTGGACGAGGCTGTTGTATTACTGGCAGGCGACTGCCATACAAAGACGGCGAATACGCTTCCCAGTACTATTAACGACACGAGCGCTATACTAGCAATGGCAATCAGTAAACGACGGCGATTTCGAGGCCTGCGACCTCCATTGCTGCCACTCCCATCATCACTGGTTACAGGCGGAAGAGGAGGCGCTACACCCAGGTAAACGTCGTCAAGCGCATCAGAGGTGGCAAGGAATGTTCCTGCAGCGGAAGCAGCGACTGCAACCGTGTCCTCTTCGTGCAGGTCAGGTTCAGGTGGAGTGTCTTCTAGCGGTCCGGTAGCGACCGTTGCCAATGTTTCTACTGGTTGCTTGCTTCCCCACAAGAAGATCGCCGGGATGATTGCGATAAGACAAAGTATCATGGTTGTGAAGAACACTGCGCTATAAACAGCGTGTGCCGAGTTAATCAAGTGGTTTGCATAATCCTGTGACCACTTTGCAAACTGGTCAGTTGTAGCCGTCGGTGGCAGCGAGGGAAACTGAGATGCCAACTGCTTGAAGTAAGCTAAAGCCCAGGAGGTTAATGCTGCAAGGCCAAGCATCATGCCTACCATGCGTAGGGAGGTCACGATAGCAGCGCCCATACCTGCCTGCGTCGCTCGCACGGCGTTGATAGCCGTTGTGCTGATCGGCGCGATCACCAGGCCAAAACCGAAGCCGGTGGTAACGGTGCTGATGGTAATTTGTGTCCAATCGACATTCAAAGGCCAACGACTCATCAGGTAGAACCCCGTGGCTACGAAAAGCAGGCCAAGTACCCCAGTAAAGCGGCAAGAAATGCGACTGCAGAGCCAGCCACCCAGGAAAGCGCCGACAGGAATCATGGCTGTCATACGAAGCAAGGCAAGTCCACTGACGAGTGGCATATCCGCTTCATTAATCTGTCTGCTGAGTACCGTATTGACGAAAAGAGGGATATCGGCCATAGCAATGATGAGCGCCGCACCTACGAACAGACTCACCAATGAACTGGCACTGAAAGGGAAGCGTTTGAACAACGATAAATCGACAACCGGCCATCGTGTTTCTTGAACAAGGCTGAATCGCAAGAATGGAAAACGTCTGGAGAGCGATAGGCGAGGCACACGCCAGCGCGGTATCAACTCAACTGCGATAAAAGCTAGCAAGAAAACAACGGCCAGGATCAATGAGACGGGATTATTTTGCGGGGCTGCTCCGTTGACTGTCGTTGGGCCGAGCTCTGTGCCTTGCTGGGCCAGTCCAAGGCTCAAACAGGTAAGCATCGCTCCCAAGAGGATTGCCCCAAGCCAGTCAATACCCTCATGCAAGCGAGTTCCCCTGGGGATGAGAAGCCATGTGCCAACCATGAGCGCTAAGACAATCGGCGCATTGAAATAGAAGATATATGTCCAACCAAAGTGCTGTACAATCAAGGCTCCATACAATGGACCCATCACACCGCCTGCTTCGGTAACGGCGCCAATAATACCCAGCGCCAGGGCACGTCGTTCCTGGCCATAAAAGTCGCTTACAATAGCCATCGCCACCGGTACAACCGCGCCTCCGCCGATAGATTGGACAAAGCGGGCGGCGATTAGCCAGATCAGGCCGGGCGAGGAAGTATCGATGCCAAAGTTACTCAGAAAGTTAAGATCCGAAACCTGCCCAAGCGTTGGAGCCAGGCCACAAAAAATGGAACCGATGCCAAAAATACTCAAGCAAAGCAATAAGATGCGGCGGCGGCCATAAATGTCGGATACTCGCCCCATCAGTGGCATCGCGATAATGAACCCGAGCAGATAGGCGCTGATGATCCAGGCTGCGTGATCTATTTGCGTGAATGGGATATTAATCCCCGGGTCGGCAATGATTTTTGGTAGTGCGGTGACAACAACGGTCTGGTCAAGCGCCGTGAAAAAGACGCTGGTGCAGGCGATTGTGAGCGCTGCCAGCGCTATACGCTTGTCGTGCTTGTTGGTAACAGACTGATTGGGAGTGGTGAGTTTCTTGAACGAATTTGTGATCTGTTCTGCTGAGAAGCGGTGGGCAGAGGAGGAACTGCCGGGCGTTTGTGCGTCCGGTCCAATGTGTACATCTGACCCCCCGAAAAAGATAAGAACTGCTATAAGTACCAATAAAAAAGATGTATAACAATTATACAAGATTGCGTAACCTCGACTTGAGATTAGATCTGAGGAGCTTTGATAGTAATATTTTCGTTATAGGCCGAGATAGTGAAGGTTCGTGAGGTTTGCAAGGTATCGCTTTTGGCTGCCTGACCGATTACTCTCAATTGGTAGGGCAATCCGTCGGCTTTCCCGGCGCAAACACTCGTTTGTAGCATTGTGCCGGCAGCAACACCACCACCTGTAAAGAACGCCAGGTATTTCGCATCTATCAACCCGTTGACTCGCCAGCATGGTATGCCATTAACAACATCATCAGTAGGCCCGGTTACATTTTGCAGTTTACTGACGAGAGAGATAACACCAGTATTAGGATTCGTCAGCGTGCTCGCATTCAGTACACCTTTGACGACGCGCCATTGACCTGTAACAGGATCAGTGAGATACTGGATGTTCCCGATACTAACCAGTTTCACTGTGACAGGCTGACCGGAGAAAAGTACATTGGCCTGGGCTTTGACTTTATCTGGCATAATCACATCACCATCAGCAGTGCGGATTTGTATCTGATTTCTCGTAGTATTACCCAGGTTGTCTACTTTCAAGGTCACATGAAACGTAGTGACCGAGCGGAAGTTTTTTTGTATTGTGTTGAGTACCTGTTGAGCCGTCGGTTTTGAACCTAAACTGCTGGCGACGACGGAGCTGTCATGCTGCCACGGTGGCGTACAGCCTGTAATCAAAAGTGCACTCGCAATGGTGAGTATAATGCAGGTCATTGCGCGTCGCACCGGAATATGGAATGAAGTCATTAAGGGTGCCTCCCCAATTGAATCAATAGAAAGAAAAGTCTTGCTGAAACAAATCAACGCCACTTGCAGACCCTTTAGGGGTTATCACCCAATAGAGGCTTAGGGATGGTACTTTAAGGTACAGGTTGAGACAGTTATATTTTTTCCAGTTTTGCGAAATCCATACTGAGGCGTTTTTTGCCGTGTTTGCCCTGGAATTGAACTTCCACGAACTCGGTGTTTTGTTCCATTTCGCTTTTAAGGATGATGCCCTCGCCAAACTTATCGTGGCGAACCTTTTCGCCAGGCTTATACTGCTGGTTCTTTGAGTTTGTTGGAGTTGGAGAGCTAGCAGGCGTTATTGGTGATGATGGCGCTGGTGTTATATCGCGATTACTCTTTTGTAAAGGCGGCATTGAGGACACTTTGGGTGCCATGGAGGATGTTGGACGAGCCGGTCTCTGGGGTGTCTGTCTGTTTACCTGCGGTTTACCTGAACCAAATATGCGACCTGTCTCACGTGATGAGTAATTATCCTGATTGTAGTTGTAATCCTCGCCCCAACTGCTCCGCCGGGTCCCGGCGGAACGCAAGCCGCTCGACGAGTAGGAACCCGCAGCGCCCTGGTTCGAGACCAAATTCAAGGGAATATCTTCAAGAAACCGTGAAGGTTCCGTTACCTGGCTTTCGCCAAAGAATGAGCGGCGGTAAGCGCGCACAAGGTAGAGACGGCGCATAGCACGTGTAAAGCCAACATAGGCCAGGCGGCGTTCTTCTTCCAACTGCTCTGGTTTATCGACCGATCGCGCATGAGGCAATGAGCCTTCATCCATGCCGACAATAAATACGATGGGATACTCTAAACCTTTCGCGGCATGAAGTGTAATCAAGGTCACTGCATCGTTATGCTCTTCCTTTATAAGCGTACCGTTCTCGCCAGTTTGCATCGTATCTGCGCCACCGACAAGCGCGACGTTCTCCAGGAAGAGTTCGAGCGCTGTGTGTGTATCGATCTCCGAGTAGTCTGCTGCTACACGGCGCAGTTCCAGCACGTTGCTCCAACGCTCTTCACCTTCGGGAGAATCGCGCAGTTCAGGACCGTAACCGCTGCGTTCGGCGATGCGATCAAGCAGTTCAGGCAAATGCAGTTCCTCTATTGCATTGGAGAAGTCAAGAAGCAGTTGTCCGAAGCCTGACAAGGCGAGTTTTGCTGCCTTACCGAGTGTGGGATGTTCGTCAATCTGCTGAAGAGCGTCATAGAGGGCGATATGTCTTTCACCGGCCCAGCGCTGCAACTCCCCCAGTGTTTTAGGGCCAATTTTGCGATTAGGTACATTGATGATACGCAGCATGCTCAGGTCATCATAGGGATTGGCCAGCAAGCGTAAATAGGCTAGCATATCCTTAATTTCCTTACGTTCGTAGAACTTGCGGCTGCCAATGACTTTATAAGGAATATTTGCGCGTAGAAACTGTTCTTCCAGGGCACGTGACTGCGCATTGGTGCGATACATGACAGCGACCTCTCCCAGTTTATCGATCTCGCCGCGCGCCTGCAAACGTTTGATCTCACGGGCTGTGAAGAGTCCTTCCTCTTCCTCGTCAAATGCCTGGTGCAGAATAATTTTCTCGCCTGTACCCAGCGCGGTCCATAAACGCTTATCCTTGCGCAGTCTGTTGCGCTGCACGACGTTCTGTGCTGCATCGAGGATGGTCTGGGTGGAGCGATAATTCTGTTCCAGCATAATAATTTGTGTATGCGGAAAATCGCGCTCGAAGCGGAGCACATTTTCGGCACTGGCCCCACGCCAGGTATAAATCATCTGGTCATCGTCTCCCACCACGCAAACGTTACCCAGTCCTTCATGCCTCTCGTCTGTGCCGAATCCCAGCAGGCGTATCAGCTTGTATTGGGGTAGATTGCAGTCCTGGAACTCGTCAACGTGGATATAGTGCCAGCGCGCCTGGTATTTGCGGAGCACTTCGGGTTCGCGTCGCCAGAGTTGTTCTGTCAGCATGAGCAAGTCGTCGAAGTCAACCCCGTTATTGGCACGTAAGAGCTTCTGGTATTGTTTATAGACACGGGCGGCTACCTCTTCAAGATGTTTTGCAGCCAGCTCGGCCATTTGATCAGGACTCTGCAAATCGTTTTTGGCGCGGGAGATCATGGCCTGTATAGTTATCGGCCTGTACTGTTTCTCGTCGAGATCCATTTCTTTAATAGCCTGCTTCACAAGACTGGCCTGGTCTTCAGTATCGAAGATGACAAAAGATTTATTGAGTCCCATTGGCGCGAGATAGTCAGCTTCTATGCGCAGTACGCGCACGCATATAGCATGGAAAGTGCCAATGGTCATCTCTTTGGACTCGTTGATACCCACCAGCTTTTCCAGGCGTTCGCGCATTTCTTTCGCAGCTTTATTTGTGAAGGTGACGGCCAGGATACGCCAGGGTGAAATATGTTTGTGCTGCACGAGGTAGGCGATACGGTGAGTGATAACGCGCGTCTTGCCGCTGCCTGGTCCTGCCAGGATAAGGACAGGTCCATCGGTCGTAATAACAGCTTTTTGCTGTGGTTCATTGAGTCCGGCTAACAGGTTTGATTGGTCCAACATCATCACTCTCCATGAAAAATATAGTAAGAAGAGACGAGATCAAAGTCTCAACAGTGCTGTAAAAACTATGCAAATCAAATAGCGTTGCTATTGTACCATACCAGGAGTACGTTGGATAAGATGATAGGACGAAACGAGAGTTTCCGCCAGTTTACATAACCATTTCCAATATGATATACTCAGTCAAACCAGGAGGAGCGAATGGACGATCTGAGTGTCTTTACAGGAAATGCAAACCGCCCACTGGCGGCATCCATATGTAAACATCTGTGTATACCACTGGGCGACGCAGATGTTTTTCAATTCAGCAATGAAAATATCTTTGTAAAGGTCAATGATAACGTGCGTGGACGTGATGTGTTTATTATTCAGCCCTTCAGCGTCCCCGTCAATCGCTCCATTATGGAATTGCTGATCATGATTGATGCCCTCAAACGTGCTTCCGCCGCCAGGATCACTGCCGTTATTCCCTACTATGCATATGGTCGCACCGACAAGAAGGATCAACCGCGTGTACCTATTACCGCTCGCCTGATCGCAGATTGTATTACTGTAGCTGGCGCTCACAGAGTACTGACCATGGATATGCATGCGGGCCAGATTCAAGGTTTCTTCAATATACCCGTTGATGAACTCACGGCGCAGATACTTCTGGCGCGTTATTTTGTTGGAAAGAAGCAAGATAATTATACAGTAGTTTCTGCCGATGAGGGTTTTGCAAAGAAGGCTCGTAAGCTGGCAGATCGCCTTAACGCACCGCTTGCCATAGTTGAGAAGCGGCGACATGAGAACAACAGTGTCGCTGAAGCGATGGGAATTATTGGTTCCGTTGAGGGCAAAAATGCTCTGATTGTGGATGATGAAATCGATACTGCCGGCTCACTTACACAGGCGGTGCGCGTTGTACATGAACATGGCGCATGTGAAATCTTTTGCTGCGCTACCCATGGTATTTTCTCAGGTCCTGCTATTGATCGCCTTAAGAGCGCACCCATTAAAGAAATTGTAATTACAGATTCTATTCCTCTTGCGGAGCATAAACGTCTGTCGAACATGACAGTGCTTACGGTTGCGGAGTTGTTTGCTGGTGCCATTAGCCGGATTCATGATGGGCGCTCGGTGACAGAGTTGTTTTGGTAGTAACCTCTGATCCTCTTTTTATGCTATAATACTTCCGCAATTAAAAGCGATACTAACATACTAACAAAAGGCACCCCGCGTGGGTGCCCCATTTATGGGAAAGGGTAGAGGGGCACTTATGGAGCCACTAGTCGCCATTGTTGGCCGACCAAATGTCGGCAAATCCACATTTTTTAATCGCATGCTCGGCGAACGGGTCGCCATCGTTGAAGACTTGCCAGGCACAACCCGTGATCGCATTTATGGCGACACAGATTGGAATGGCCGCGAATTTATACTTATTGATACGGGTGGTCTTGAATTAGGTACTGATATCCCCGTCGGACAGGTGGGACTGGATGGGCAGCCAGGGGATATTATGAAGCGGGTCCAGGCACAGGCCGAACTAGCTATCGAAGAAGCCGACGTGATTGTCTTTATGGTGGATGCCAAGGCGGGCATCACTGCTGCTGATGATGAAGTGGCTGATATGCTGCGCCGCACCAAAAAACCTGTGATTTTAGCTGCGAACAAAGCTGATAACGCAAAGCTACGCCAGGATGCCGTCGAATTTTATGCTTTGGGTCTCGGTGAACCAATAACTATCTCCTCCATTCAAGGCACCGGTACAGGAGATTTGCTCGATCTTATAGTTGATGCGCTTCCTCCAGAGGAAGAGGAATCTGATGGCGAAGAGGAGGAAGAGATCACGCGCATTGCCATTGTTGGTCGCCCCAATGTTGGCAAATCATCACTACTCAATGCCATTTTGGGCTTTCAACGCTCGATTGTTAGTGAGGTGCCTGGAACGACCCGCGATGCGATAGACACTGAGTTTGAGTATAAAGGCAAAAAGCTGGTATTGATTGATACGGCCGGAATCCGCCGGCGCGGACGTGTCGGCCCGGGAGTCGAGAAATATAGCGTGCTGCGCGCGAGCCGCGCTATTGATCGGTGTGACGTGGCATTACTTTTAGTCGATGCAAGCGAGGGATTGGCGGCCCAGGATACTCATATCGCTGGCGAGATTCAAGAGAAAACGAAAGGTGTCGTGGTGATCGTCAACAAGTGGGATCTTGCTCAAGCTCAGCGACGCGAAATACGCGAGGGAAGGGAGCCACGTCCTGATGAGGAGATTGAAAGCGCAGAACGCTATCGCAAAATTATCGCGGAGGGCCTCAAGTTTATCCCTTATGCTCCAATTGTTTTTGCTTCTGCAAAAACGGGCTACCATGTGCAATCATTGCTTGACACTGTATTGAACATCGCCGAAATGCGTTACTTGCGCGTTCCTACTGCTCGTCTAAACGAGGTCGTGCAGGAAGCAGTTCGACGCCATAACCCGACAGTCTTCCGCGGGAAGTTTTTGAAAATCTATTACGCAACGCAGACACGGGTGAATCCCCCAACGTTTGTCTTTTTCGTAAATGATCCGCAGGCGCTGCATTTCTCCTATGAGCGATACCTGGAAAATCAACTGCGAACTGCCTTCAGTTTCAAGGGGACAGGCATTCGTCTCCAGTTTCGAGCGCGGCCAAAATCTGATAAATAGCAATCTACCTTGTGGCAGAGCAACAAGATAGTTTTATGCCTGTGGCGGTACCGTAGGCATAAGATGATATTCCATCTTCAGCGCGATGATGCGCGTGGCGGCCTCATCAACCCGCGCCTTTGAAAGCGTACCGTTCTGTAGAGCAGTCTTTAATGCATTGATCATTGCAAGCATCTGGTCGGCCCCAGTGGGACCAAGTATCATATCATTACCTGCATTCAAAGACATCACCGCGGCCTGGTACATATTCCACTTTTGTGTGATCCCCTGCATGTACAGCGCGTCGGTCAAGACCACCCCATCGTAGCCGAACTGCTTGCGCAGGATATCGGTCATGAAGATATGTGATAGCTCCGCCGGGTAGACAGGGTCAATCGCGGGCATCAACACGTCTGTTGGCATAATCATACCCGGGTTCAGCAACCTTTCGGGCGATTGGATAAAGGCCTTGAAAGGAGCAAGTTCAACTGAGTAGATTTGATCTCTGGTGCGTTTTACTACGGGAAGAGTGGAATGAGCATCAGGTGTCGCATCGCCCAGTCCCGGATAATGCTTGATACAAGCAACGACGCCATCTCCTTGTAACGCTTTCATATATGCACCGGCAAATGTGATCACGGACTGTGGAGTGCTGCCGAAGGTGCGCGTCACCATATCGTAGCCGTTTACCAGGTTGACATCGACATCAGGGGCAAGGTTTTCATTGATACCGAGTGATAAGAGATCATGAGCAGCCTTCTGTCCTTGTTGTGTCGCTACACCGAGGTTGCCAGTATTGTAGATGTCGGTTGCCGACATACGGTAACCGTAGATATGCGATAGGCGATGCACATAAGGTCCCCCCTCTTCATCGGTTGAAATGAGTAAGGGGATGCTGGCATGTTGTTGCATAGCTGCAATATCGTGTTTGGTCTGATTAAACGTCTGCATCTGGAACTCATACATGATGACGCCGCCGGCGTGTAGCTTGTTAATCATCGTATTAAGATCTTGAGAATAGTAGGTATCAGTGTACTCGACCATGATAAGCTGGCCAAGTTCTTCATCGAGGGTCATATGGGAAACATATAGACTGGCCAGTTGCTTGTACTTCATATAGCCTGTTAGACGCATGATGGCATTAATTTGATCTGCATTGAGTGGCGCTTTCACGAATGGTCCTGTTGCACCAAGGGCTGCGGATGAAGACGATGAAGAACCAGGAATGCTGGCAAATAAGTTAGGGCCAAGAATAGCACCCAACGCGACAAGCATAGCTAGCATCAACAGAAATAAGATGAAAAATGTCCGCAGACGATGTTGCTTTGGTCGGAACGATTGCACTGGAGGAATAACAGGTGGCTGTTGTGAAAAAGCCTGCGCAGGCGATGCAGTCGAAGGAGACATAGGGGTCGTCCAGCTATCCTGTTGGTTTGGAGCTGCAGGTGTAGTACGTGAAGATGTTGCCCAGCCGGGGCCTTTTTGTTCTGGCAATGACGTTCCTTGATATGACTGTCCGGAAGGCTGATAATATTGTGGCTGTGCTGGCTTGGAATGTAGGGGATGAGCAGTAGCCCACGAGGGATTCAGGTCTACAGATTGTCCTGGTGCCGGGTCGGGTGGAAAGGGTCTCTGTGGTTGCTGATTTTGACTGGTCATACATGCTCCTCAGGACTACTTCTATTTATTCATTATATATTATATGGACTGGCATATAGTGCCCCTGCCAGGGCGCTATCTTGAAGATGCAGTTTAGCATAATACTTTTACAAATTGCGCCAGTCTATGAAGTATAACGGATGAGCATTGATTCTTTTACTCTTCTTCTAACGAATCAGCAGTCTGGGTAATCCCGGGTGAATTATCAATGGCTTCAACAGGTGTTTGCATGTCCTCAGTAGTTTTCTGCGGTCTCGTCGAGTGGCGGCGACGTTTTGGCTTTGAAATGACCGTTTTAATGGTTTGACTTTGATCTTCAGGTGCAGGCTGCTGCTCTTCGGCAGAGAATGTGGCAGGCTCTTCTGTTTCGGGTAGAGAACTTTGCAGATCAGGAAGTAGTACCTCAACAGGTTCTGGTTCTGGTGCTGAGGGAGAAACCGTCTGAATGAAATGTTCATCGGATGGTAAAGGCACGAATGCTTCTTCTTGAACGCCTTGCTGCTCTTGTGGTCTTGCTGCTGTTATAGCGGCAGGGCGTCGTCTACGAGCTGCTGCCCGCACATTCGGGACCACAGAAGCAGGTAGCAAGGTATAATCAAACACAACTTTAATAGCCCGGCTACGCGATTTTGCGGTAGCGGTAGAAAGCGCTTCGCGGAAATTGTTGAGCGAGAAACGGTGAGTGATCAGCTTTTCAGGATGAAGTTGTCCACTTTCTATCATCTCAGCCGCGATGGCGAAGGTAGAACGATATTCATGCGAACCAATCGGCCAGATTTCCTTACCATGACCTAGAGTACCGACAAGATCGATTTCCTGGTACCAGATGGGGGTGAGATCAAGATGCATCGTATGCAGGTTGAGACCGACCAGCACAACTGTACCACCGGCGCGAGCCCACCGTAATGAATTATGAATCGTCTCCTTACTGCCAACCGTATCATAGATCAGTTCGTAGCCACCGAGCAGCATTTTGTTATCAAACATGCCTGTAAAGAGTTTCGCGCCAGTTGCACGCTCTACACCTTGATAGCTATCTTGAGGATAGAGGATATGCGCTGCACCCATGCGGGTAGCCAGCTCAATTTGGAATGGATAGCGAGCCATTACGCTCACTGTAGCGTCGGGAACAAAGGCGCGAATAACTTGTAAAGTGAGCAATCCGATAGTACCTGCCCCTATGATGAGAACATGATCACCCGGCTGAGGAAGACGGCGCAAGACGGCATGAATAGCTACAGCAGAAGGTTCCAGCAGCACCGCCTGTTCGTCATTCATATCGGATGAGATGCGGAAGAGTTGTTGCTCATGCATCAGCATCTCCTCGCTCCAGCCGCCGCCTTTTGGCTCCGGGCCAGAGAGGAGGTTTGCGCGCTCACACAAATTGTAATAACCAGAAGTGCACGATCGACAAGGCGGCTGTGCTCCTGTGGAAATGCAACTGGGACCACTTTGTAGCACAACCCGATCGCCAACACGAAGCTGCTGTACGTTGTCGCCTACTTCGATGACCTCACCCACAACCTCGTGTCCAGGATAGGAGTGTGTATTGCTGGGAAGCGCAGCGGGCGCGATACGAAAGTCACCATCGACATAGATCATATGCAGGTCACTACCACATATACCTGCCAGGTGATTACGCACACGCACCCAATTTGATGCGGGTAATGATTGTCGAGGCAGATTCTGCACTTGTAGTGGCGCAAAAGAGGAGAAGTAGGCTCCGCGCCAGAAACGTCCTAAAAACTGAGTGAGAATGACTCGTTTTGGGCTAAGCTCCAGGGTAGAAGTCCACATAGCTAGAACCCTCCTCAGATTGTTGTTTCATCTGGTATTTGTATGTTTTATGAAGTGTATCATGTGTAACATAGTGGGTCAATAAAGCAGATGGAAGTCAGGGGGAGACCTGGAAATTTCTCCTAGTAAAATGACTTTTGTGGTAGCTGAGTATAGAATATACCTGAAGTAGGTGAATAAACGAGGAGAATCCCGGTGTTTTTCAGTAAAAAAGTAGTAATCATTAGCGGAATCGTAGCAATTGTTCTGGCAGGCGTTTTGGGCTTTGGGTTTGCATTCGCTTTCTCGCACATGAAGCAAGATCAAGCATCGACACCAAGTGATACACCAATGGCAGTCGCATCGGTTACAAGTGTTACATCAGGCCAGAGAGCATGCGTCCTGGGTGTTGTTCAATCTTTGAGCAACCAGTCGTTTGTCGTGTCTGCGAATCAGGGGAAAAGGATAGTAACGGTAACGGTAAATGATCAAACAACGTATGCCAAACACGCGAGCCAGGCATCTTTTTCGTTCGTTAACCTTGCCGTTGGTGATAAAGTGAGGGTGACTGCACAGGGTCAATGCAATAGGAGGAATACCTCTGTTTTAGCTCAAAGTGTGGTGGTTTTAACTTCTACAGGGAATCCCGGCGCTCTTCCAAGGTCTTCTCCAACTCCATAATAGATTTTGCTGAAATACAATCCGCTTGTCAGAAATTCGCTAATGCTCTATCATATGAAAGGGTCGAAGTAGCGGCCCCTAATGTCCCCCAGGCGGAAAAGAAGAATGATTGAGCAATATGGCGACTCCTATAAAGAATAGACAAGAATCGCAACGCACAGGGACACAGTCTCTCCTACCCAATAAGCATCTAAAAGGTGGACGCAAAACCCGCCTTGGCAAGCCGTCGTTCCAACAGAGGTACAGGCAACGCTTCTTCTACACTTTCAGGCATCCAATCGATGGCATCTGGGGGTGGCTAAGTTCGGTACGCACCGCTATATTCTTGATAACTTCGATAGCGATACTCTGCTTCATTGGTATCTATTTTGTACAGGCACCAGGCGAAGTCCTTGGTGATCCGGTTGCTTATGCTGCCTGGGTGCAACAGAATGCCCTTCCTCGCTATGGCTCGCTTACGCCGATCTTTGATTGGCTGCGCTTCTTCACCATTTTCTCGAGCTGGTATTTCATGCTGCTGCTCACAGTGGTCGCGCTCAGTATCATTGTTTGTACGTTGAACCGCGCTCCAGGCATCTGGCACAATTTTAAACACCCACTCATCAGACGTAATGACAACTTCTATCAAAACGCCCTGGAGCGCAGCGAATATACACATCCCAATGCAGTCACATGGACGCAAACCGAATTTCGCAAGCGCGGCTACCGCGTTCGTACCCTGAAGGAGAATGAGGTTACCTATCTTTACGCTAACAAGAATTCGTGGACTACCCTGTCAACCTTTGTTTTCCACGCCGCTTTGGTTACACTCTTCATGGCAGGCGTTATCTCACAGTGGCATGGCTTCTCCCCTAATAGTCCGGCGCGACATTTCCTGCCCGCGCCGCTTGTAAGCCTCAGCGATAGTCTGGCAGGCTTTACGTTTGACCAGGCGCTTCCCGATGGCCAAAGCGCGGTTGTCTATCCTCGTGGTACGCCGCATAATATCAGCTTCCGTGCGAATAACTTTACGGCCACATTCGATCCAAAGACGGGTCTACCGACCGATTATGTGACCGATTTGAGCGTCTATCAGGATGGAGAACTCGTCGCGCACAGTAATCACTTGCGTGTCAATGATCCTTTATCGTATGGGGGAGTTGTCTTTCACCAATCATCCCTCATCCCCTCGGTCAACATTACTATTTCCGATGAGCAAGGATGCATAGTTTGTGATGAGCCTGTGGCATTAGATCAAAGTGACAACATATCGTCGAACCTGGCAGTTGACTATGCCAAAGGCATTCCTATAGCGGGATCGAATCTGACTATGGGCGTGTTTTTTATTCACAGTCCCTCTGTACAACTGGCACAGGTGCGACAGCCATCAATCCTTATTACGGTCGGCGCTCCAAATACTCCTACGACTCAGGACAAAGCTGTTGTCAGGTTACAGGCAGGTCAATCAGATCAGAGCTTTGACGGGCAATGGACCATTAGACTCAATAGCGCAAGCGAGGCAACTGTTTTGCTCGTTACCAAAGATACAGGCTCGATGCTCGTCTGGCCAACAGCCATCATCCTTATTTTGAGCTTGTGCGTCACATTCTATTTTCCTCAGAAGCGTATCTGGATACGCATCGAAGGTCAACGGGTGCAACTTGCTGCTCTACGTGAGCATTTTACGAATATTCGTACTGAGATGCTAGCAGTTGTACGAAATTCGCCCATTGACAGTAAATAACTCCTGATATATCCTACGTACGAGCAAGGAATTGGCTCTCGTACCTGTGTGGCGAGATGGGCAAGGATGCTTTGAGGCAAGTGGGCCTGGGGATTAGTGGAAATCCTCCATCCATTGTGCCTTTGCCTGCTGGAAAGGTGCCTGGCTATGAAATTAACAATGAAAGGCGATTATGGGTTGCGAGCTATGCTTGATCTGGCGGCATACTATGGACAGGGGCCGATTGAAAGCGCTGATATTGCGAGCAGGCAGTATATACCTGAACAATACCTCGACCAGATTTTAATGGCATTACGTAAAGAGGGCTTGATCAAAAGTGTTCGTGGTCCAAAGGGTGGCCATATGTTAGCTAAACCACCGGCGCAGATCACAATGGCACAGGTGATGCAGGCCCTTGAAGGATATGTACCTCCAATGGAATGCCTGCCCAACCCCGATTTTTGTAAACTTACTCCAGGCTGTGCATTGAGAGAGGTCTGGCGCGAAATCGACGAGATGACACAGCGGATACTTGCTTCGACTACAATAGAGGAGCTGGCTCAAAAGCATCGGGCTGGCAATACTGAGACCATGTATTACATCTAACCAGAGGGTGGGCAATCTGGCCATGACACATTGGGCAAAAGATGTCACAGGACTTATTGGTCATACACCCCTGGTCGAATTGAAACGAATTACCTCTGAAATACCTCGCTCGCAGCAAACCACTATCCTTGCCAAACTCGAAATGTTCAGTCCGGGCGGAAGCGTTAAGGATCGTATTGCCTTTCAAATGATTTGCGAAGCCGAAGCGCAGGGCCTGTTACGGCCAGGCGGTATTATTACCGAACCTACCAGCGGGAACATGGGCATATCGCTCGCCTGGATTGCTGCAGCTCGAGGCTATACCTGCATCTTGACCATGCCAGATACAATCAATATAGAGCGTCGTCTCCTTCTACAACGTTTTGGCGCGAAAGTTCTCCTCACTCCGGGTAATCAAGGTATGCGAGGAGCGATCAACAAGGTTATCGAACTACGTACGACCCTGCCTAATGCCTGGTTCCCACAGCAATTCTACAACCAGGCTAACCCAAGAGCACACCGTGAAGGTACAGCCAGCGAAATTTGGGAAGATACCGCTGGCGCTGTAGATATCGTGGTGATTGGGGTTGGCACTGGCGGGACGCTAACTGGAATCGCAGAGGGACTTCGGGTTCGCAAATCTGGCGTCGAAGTCGTCGCTGTAGAACCGGCCTCTTGCGCTGTCTTATCTGGGGGACGGCCCGGACCACACCGTATTGAAGGACTGGGCGCGGGCTTTCAACCAGATACCTTGCGCATTGACCTCATAGACCGTATCATTCCTGTCACTGACCAGGATGCAGTCGCAACAGCCATACAGCTTATGTATAAGGAGGGACTCTCAGTTGGAATCAGTAGTGGGGCTGCAGCATGGGCGGCCTTGCAAGAGGCACGTAAGGTTCAAAATCAAGGGAAAGTAATCGTCACGATTTTTCCCAGCGCTGCTGAACGTTATTTGCAGACAGTTCTTTTTGATGACCTCAGAAATGAATTGTGATAGCGTCGCTATGTTGTCCGGTAAGTAATTACGAAGCTCAGGTGTATATGTAACTAGCCAAATGTCTTATTCGTCTTAAGGTACATTGCAGTATTGAGTAAACCAGAGGGCACAGTAGATAGCCTGTGAGAACTACCTCACCAAACAAATACTACTGTTTTCCTTAAGAGGATATATGATACGGACACCTGCGAATGACTATGTTTTTTATTTCCATCACGCGCCTTATAAACGTACACGCCTGATAGCCTGGCTGCTTATTCTCGCATCTTTAGCGATTGCTTCTGCTTGTGCAGTACTTGCTATCAGATTATGGCCTTCGTACTCCCATAGATTTACGCTGTATCTTAAGTGGCAGGATGCTCTGCTTGCTACTTTGTGGTATATATCCCTCATCTTGCTCGGTGGAAGTGTGCTAGTTGTGCGTTTTCTCCATGCGTTGCATGCTGGATATTATCGAGGAATGTTTCTTTTGCAGGATAACTCTACCTTGATCGTTCGTGATCTCTCACCTAAGAATCTCTTCAGTATCTACTGGGCTATAGGTACAGTTCTCACGTGTTTTATAGCTGCCCTGGTTGGACTGATTCCAGAGATACTGGTAGGCTGGACATTACATCTGCCCCATCCGGCTCTCGCTGTAATAGGTACGGCGGCGGCTATTGTATTGAGCCTGGCAGGGCTGGTAGTTACCCTGGTTGCTACTTCATTCGTCTTGATTGGTTGGGTTGGCTGCATTTCGCTTGGTCGTAAAATGGGCGCGCCACAAACCTATCAACTCAGCAGTCAGACCACACTAAGAATCGATGGTTTTATCCTGTCAATAACACATCCAGATCAACAGGAATCCGTGTTCGACCTCAATTTGTTAGATGTTGAGGATCGACGTCATCTCCTCTCCCTTTTACACAAATGTTGGTTTGATGCGGAACGTCCCTGGAATCCTCGTTTAGGTGAAGAGATCGAGGCTGTATTGGGGGAAGCGGATCGCTTTACAATGCTGGTATAATAAAAGTGGCGGATTCTGGAACAAAAACCCCAAAAACTATTGACAAGTCATTGTGGAAGTAGTATACTACATTCTGTCGGATTGTCTATATCGTCGTGTATGACGTCACATACGATCTGTGATCTGGTTGAGAACCAAAGATAAACGAAACGCTTAACGATACATCATTCCCCACTACCTATGTAAGGGTACTGCACGTGTTAAGGATGCCACGTAAACCTGCAAGAAGCTTAACCTTTCTTTAGCAACTGCAACAGGCTATGGCGATTCTGCGAGGCTATCAGTGTTAGGAATGATCTGGTAGAGTGACATTAGTACCAGGATATGGGAAAGTGGTAGTGTGTTTTGTTATTATACATGAGACATATGTTTTGTCTAATTATGTGGGGATGTGTACGTGGATGATCTGAAAATAACTTGTACTTGTAGGGACGTAGGAGTAACCGCTTGTGAAAGCACAGAGCGGTTACTTTTCTTGTCATAGAACACTTTGTAACACTATCATTATTGGCGATTATCATTCTATCTTCTTCTGTTTACATTTTCATAAGGAGGGCACAAAGGCAACTACAGGAGTTACCTTTGTTACCACATGAGCGAGTGTCGCCAGGATACATCGCCTCTACAGTTTCCTCCTGACCCTGGTGGAAGGGTGACCTTGCTATTGATCACAACGATGCTGGTGCGTTTGTCTTGCGTATCGGCGGTGATGAAAGGTAGTACCGCAAGGATAGCCCCATAGTGAGAGGAGAACACTACCTATGTCAGTAAGCAGCAAGGCCGTGGCACTTCCTGAGCGCGTGTCTTTTGCGCGTATTCCGGATATACGGCCAATGCCGGGCCTTATTCAGATTCAGTTGGATTCTTTTGAATGGTTTAAGAAAGAAGGTCTACGCGAACTTTTTGAAGAAATCTCTCCTATCGAAGATTTTACTGGAAAAAATCTAAAACTCGAATTTATCGTACCACCCGAGCCTTTCGGTAAGCCAAAGTACTCTGAGGATGATTGTCGTGATCGCGATACCACGTACTCTGCGCCCTTAACCGTCAAGGCTCGACTGACTAACAAAGAGACCGGCGAAATCATTGAGAAGGACATCTTCATGGGTGATTTCCCGCTCATGACTAAAGAAGGCACTTTTATTATCAATGGCGCGGAACGTGTTGTTGTAAGCCAGCTCGTGCGTTCGCCTGGGGTCTACTTTACCTCTGACGAGGATGCCACTACTGGCCGCAAGCTCTATGCCGCCAAGCTTATTCCTGGACGTGGCGCCTGGTTAGAATTTGAGACCAGCAATAAGAACCTGCTGACGGTGAAAATCGACCGTAAGCGAAAGTTGCCCGTGACTACTTTGCTTCGTGCTATTGCAAGCCTGGCGAAAGAGCAGTGGCATGGTGAGGACCTCGACCTCTCAACCGACCAGGGCATTCTCGATGCGTTCCGTGATGTAGATAACGATGTCAACATCCGTTACATTCAGGCAACATTGGATCGAGACCCTGTTAAAAAAGAGGATGAGGCTCTGCTCGAACTCTATAAAAAGATGCGCCCCGGTGATCCGGCTACCATCGATAATGCCCGTTCGCTTGTCAAGAACATGTTCTTCAATGCCCGCCGCTATGACCTTGGCAGTGTTGGACGCTACAAGCTCAATAGGAAGCTTGATCTCTCTATACCGCAGAGCCAGCGTACCCTGACACAAGATGACCTGGTCAATATTATTCGTCGCTTGATTCATTTAAATAATGGCCATGGGCGCAAAGATGATATCGATCACCTTGGCAATCGTCGTGTGCGTTGTGTCGGCGAACTTATTCAGACACAGTTTCGCGTCGGGTTGCTGCGTATGGAGCGCGTTGTCAAAGAGCGCATGAGCATTCAGGAACCAGGACAGGCCACTCCTAATGCTCTTATCAACATACGCCCGGTCGTCGCCGCCATGAAGGAATTTTTTGGTGGCAGTCAGCTTTCGCAATTTATGGATCAGACAAATGCTCTCGCTGAAATTGGACATAAGCGCCGTCTTTCAGCCCTTGGTCCTGGTGGACTCTCACGAGAACGAGCAGGTTTTGATGTGCGTGACGTGCATCGCTCGCATTATGGCCGCATCTGCCCAATTGAGACGCCAGAAGGTCCAAATATTGGTTTGATAGGTAATCTGGCCACCTATGGTCAGATTAATCCTTACGGCTTTATCGAGACTCCTTATCGTAAGGTCTATAAACGCATCCGGGCAAACGATCCACGTTTGATAGGTCGCGAATTTCGAGGAGTTGTTGGTCACGAAAATGAAGATGTGCTATCCGCCGAGGGCGAGGTTCTCGTCAAAGCGCGGACACGTGTGCGGGTTGACGAAGAGCTGTTTGCGAATTTGTCGCGGGTGTTGGGTAACGCTGAGGTGAGGATCAAGCCCTTTGTTACCGATGAAGTGGAGTACCGCACCGCCGACGACGAAGAAAACTTCTGGATCGCACAGGCAAATGCGAAGCTGGACAATAAAGGTGAATTCATAGAGGATCGGGTTCTCGCGCGTTATCAGGGTGAGTTTGTCATGGAGATCGCCGATACTATGGACTACATGGACGTATCACCAAAACAGACTGTTAGCGTCGCAACTGCACTCATCCCATTCCTGGAACATGATGATGTGAACCGGGCTTTGATGGGTGCAAATATGCAGCGCCAGGCTGTGCCACTCCTGCGCCCGCAATCACCAATTTGTGGCACGGGTATTGAGCGCCAGGTGGCTATTGACTCAGGGCAGGTAGTAGTGAGCATGGTCAGCGGTGAGGTTGTCGGTTCGACAGCTCATCAGATTCAGATCGTAGATGACCAGGGTGAAGTGCATACTTTCCATTTGCGCAAGTTCGTACGTTCCAATGCCGGAACATGTATCAACCAGCGACCAATTGTTCGTAAGGGCGATTATGTCACCGCTGGGCAGGTTATTGCTGATGGCTCATCTACTGAAGATGGAGAGCTTGCGCTTGGTCAAAATATACTGGTTGCCTTTATGAGTTGGGAAGGTGGCAACTACGAAGATGCCATCCTTATCAGCGAACGCATAGTACGCGAAGATCTCTTTACTTCTATCCATATCGAAAAGTACGAGATCGACGCGCGTGATACTAAACTAGGGCCTGAAGAGATCACGCGGGATATTCCAAACGTTGGCGAAGAAGGACTGCGCAATCTCGATGAGCATGGCATCATCTATGTTGGTGCCGAAGTAGGGCCGCAAGATATCCTTGTCGGCAAGATTACGCCAAAAGGGGAAACCGAACTCACTGCCGAGGAAAAGCTTTTGCGGGCCATCTTTGGTGAAAAAGCGCGAGAGGTCAAAGATACTTCTCTGCGCGTACCGCATGGTGAGCGCGGTAAAGTCGTCGAAGTCAAAGTATTCTCGCGGGAACAAGGTGATGAACTGCCGCCAGGCGTCAACCAACTGGTGCGTGTCAGTATTGCCCAGAAGCGAAAAATAGGCGCAGGTGACAAAATGGCTGGACGCCATGGCAACAAAGGTGTCATCTCTCGAGTGTTACCCATTGAGGACATGCCATTCTTGCCCGACGGCACGCCGGTGGATATCATTTTGAACCCGTTGGGTGTGCCACACCGAATGAATATTGGGCAAATCATGGAAACGCACCTGGGCTGGGCTGCTGATGCGTTGGGCATCAAGATCGCTACGCCGGTCTTTGATGGAGCTACTGAAGAAGACATCGAAGAATACCTGCGTCGTGCCAATCTTCCAGAGACCGGCAAGATACAACTCTTCGATGGACGAACGGGTGAGCCTTTTGACCATCCAATTACCGTTGGCTACACCTATATGTTGAAGCTAGCACACCTGGTCGAAGACAAAGTCCATGCCCGTTCAACGGGTCCATACAGCCTGATAACGCAGCAACCGCTTGGCGGAAAAGCGCAGTTTGGTGGTCAGCGTTTTGGAGAAATGGAAGTATGGGCGCTTGAAGCCTATGGTGCAGCGAATATCCTGCAGGAAATTCTGACCGTCAAATCCGACGATGTTGTAGGACGTGTAAAGACCTATGAAGCTATCGTCAAGGGTGAAAATATTATGGAGCCGGGAGTACCGGAATCCTTCAAAGTCTTAGTTAAAGAATTGCAAAGCCTTGGTATTAATGTAGAGGTTCTCAACGAAGACGAACAGAAGATTCAATTTGTTGAAGATACCTCGAATGACGTAATGCCAGAATTGGGCATTAATATATCCGGTTTCGAAGGGGATCAGTAAGACCAGGAGGCATCATGCTCGAAGTAAACGATTTTAATGCAATACGTATCAGCCTTGCCAGCCCTGAGCAGATTCGTGGCTGGAGTTATGGTGAGGTTACGAAACCGGAAACCATCAACTACCGCACACTCAAGCCGGAAAAGGATGGCCTATTCTGCGAACGCATTTTCGGCCCAACCAAGGATTGGGAATGCTACTGCGGTAAATATAAGCGCGTACGCTTTAAAGGCATTGTGTGCGACAAATGTGGCGTCGAAGTGGCACGTTCAAAGGTGCGTCGTGAGCGCATGGGACATATCGAACTCGCCTCCCCTGTGAGTCACATCTGGTACTTCAAGGGGACTCCGAGCCGCATTGGCCTTTTGCTGGATCTCTCGCCTCGTAACCTGGAGCGTATTCTGTACTTTGCCCTCTATGTTGTCACATATATCGATGAAGAAGCCCGGCAGCAGGAATTGATGCGTATAGATGAGGAACTTATCAAACTCGATCAAAACCTGGATGAGAAGGTCGTCGAACGCATCGATAGCTTGAAGGAGAAGCGTGAAAGCGAAATTCAAGACGCGCTCAACCGCATTATTGTAGATCAGCAGGAGATTGAGGCGCGACGCGAGCAGGAACTGGCGGCGGCAAGGCAAGCCGAAAGCGAAACACTTGCCGAGTTACGCACAGTGATGGGCCAGGAAGCCGACCATGATATTCTCTTTGGTCCGACGGATCGAGTCATTGCCAGGCAAAGCGATGTGGTCACAGAGAAAGATATTGAAACGCTAGAACGGGTCGCAGAGACCTGCCGTAACGATATTGCCGAAAATGCGCACCGTGAAATCAATGCTATAAAGACGGACAGCAGTCGAGTAGCAGAGCGCTTGACGGTAGATTACCAGGGCCAAATTGACTCGGTACAGACACAGTTAGAGACGCAGCGTGTCGATAGACGCCATCGCCTGGAACAACTACGACGTGACCTGGAGGGGCTTAAGAAGATGGACCTCATCCAGGAGAACCGCTATCGTGAATTGCGCGACTCTTTTGGTCCCAGTGTATTCCGGGCGGGTATGGGCGCAGAAGCGGTACGCGAACTGATTAGTGCACTGAATATGGACAAACTGGCTGCTGACCTGCGGCGCGAGATCAGTTCTACCGTTGGTCAGCGGCGCAAGAAGGCAACGAAGCGTTTGAAGGTCGTAGAGGCATTCCGCAAGTCAAACACTTCGCCAGAATGGATGATCCTAACGGTCTTGCCAGTCTTACCGCCGGATCTTCGGCCAATGGTGCAGCTCGATGGCGGGCGTTTCGCGACATCCGATTTGAATGATCTCTACCGGCGTGTGATTAACCGGAATAACCGGCTCAAGCGCTTGCTAGATTTGGGCGCGCCTGAGATCATTATTCGCAATGAAAAGCGCATGTTACAAGAGGCTTGTGATGCCTTGATTGACAATGGACGACGTGGTCGCGCTGTGGCTGGTTCTGGTAATCACAAACTGAAGAGCCTCTCCGACATGCTCAAGGGGAAGCAAGGCCGCTTCCGGCAAAATCTGCTTGGTAAGCGTGTTGACTACTCTGGCCGTTCAGTGATTGTAGTTGGGCCGGACCTCAAGCTGAGCCAGTGCGGCCTACCTAAAAAAATGGCTCTGGAACTGTTCAAGCCGTTTGTTATGCGTAAGCTAGTAGAGCAAAACTTCGCGCACAACATTAAGAGTGCGAAACGTTTTGTGGAGCGTGTCAAGCCGGAAGTATGGGACGTGCTTGAAGAGGTGATTAAAGATCATCCCGTGCTGTTGAACCGTGCACCAACGCTGCATCGACTGGGTATACAGGCCTTTGAAGCTGTGCTGGTTGAAGGGAGTGCCATCCAACTGCATCCACTAGTTTGTTCAGCCTTTAATGCTGACTTTGACGGAGACCAGATGGCAGTACACGTGCCGCTCTCTGATAAGGCACAGGACGAGGCGCGTCGGCTTATGCTTTCAACACGCAACCTGCTCTCTCCTGCAACGGGTGAGCCGTCTATCGGTGCAAGCCAGGATATGGTGTTGGGATGCTTCTACCTGACGCAGGATCGTCCTGGTTTAAAGGGTGAGGGACGTGTCTTTACCGATATGACCGAAGCCATGCTGGCCTATCAACATGGGGTAGTCGATCTACAAGCGTTGATCAAGGTGCGTCTTGGCGATTCGGATGTATATGATGTGCCGCCACCTGCAAAGGCGACTATGCATGCGAACGGGAAGTTGGTGGAGACAACTGTGGGACGTCTCATTTTGAATGAGGCATTACCTGAGCGACTGCGCTTCAAGAATTACTCGATGAAGAAAGAGAATCTTAAGCAGATTATCGGCGAATGCTTCAAGGAGTATGGGCGGGCTAAGACCGCTGAGTTGGCCGACGAAATTAAACGCCTCGGTTTCGCCTATGCTACGAAGGCTGGTGCGACTATCGCCATCAGCGATGTCAAGGTGCCGATAGGGAAGCAAGAGGAACTCGCGAAGGCTGATGCCAAGATTGCCGAACTCGAAGACCAGTACCACGAAGGTCTTATCACAGAGCACGAGAGGTATCAGCAAACGGTTGATGCCTGGAACGAAGCCACCGAGAATGTGACGAAGATGGTAGAGTCGACACTTGACCCATATGGATCGATTTACACCATCGCGAAGTCTGGGGCAACCAAGGCGAAGTTCCAACAGATTCGTCAGTTGTCAGGTATGCGCGGATTGATGGCAAGCCCATCGGGCAAAATTATCGATATCCCGATCCGGGGTAACTTCCGCGAAGGCCTGAGCGTGCTGGAGTACTTTATTAGCAGCCATGGTGCTCGTAAAGGTTTGGCCGATACTGCTCTGCGAACTGCCGAGTCTGGCTACCTGACCAGGCGTTTGATTGACGTTGCACAGGATGTGATTGTGACCGAGGAGGACTGTGGCACCACTGAAGGAACCTTGATTACCGAAGAGGACAGCAAAGAAATGATGCTGTCGAGTATTCGAGATCGTCTGATTGGTCGCGTGCTGGCAGATCCCATTCCTGGCTTTGATTCGGTACAGGTCGGTGATGAACTGACCGATGAGATTGTCGATCAAATTGTCGCCTCGGGAGTCAAAGCTGTGCGTGTACGGTCAGTACTCGGATGCCTGGCGCACCGGGGAGTCTGCCGTAAGTGCTATGGACGTGACCTGGCTGCGAATGCCCTTGTCGGTCTTGGCGCAGCAGTAGGAATTATTGCCGCGCAATCGATTGGTGAACCTGGCACTCAGTTAACCATGCGTACCTTCCATACTGGTGGTATCGCAGGTGCGCAAGGAGACATCACACAGGGCTTACCACGTGTCGAGGAACTGTTTGAAGCGCGAGTACCGAAAGATAAGGCAGAGATAAGCGAAATTGATGGTGTAGTAGAAATCGTCAAAGATGAGAACACTGGAGTTCGTACAGTTCGCGTCGTCTCCACCAATGTCTTCTTCGATGAGTATCAACTACCCCAGGGTAGCGAGGTACGTGTCAACGATCAGAACAAAGTGCAGAAAGACCAGGTCATTGCCTTGATGCCTGCCGAAAACGGTAATGAGCCAGTGTCCGTACTTGCTCGTACCGAGGGCGAAGCGCTGATAAATTCTGATGGCCTGCTTTCAATTCGCTTTGAGGAGCGTGAGGAACGTTCGTATCCAATCCCGGCCGCACGCAACATAATAGTGAATCAGGGTCAGAAAATTCAGGCGGGGACGCCAATCACTGCCGGGCAGCGCGACCCGCAAGATGTGCTACGTATCCAGGGGCGCGAAGCAGTGCAGATGTATGTGGTGAAGGAAGTCCAGAAAGTCTATCGCAATACAGGTGTGTATATCAATGATAAACACATCGAGGTGATCATTCGCCAGATGCTACGGCGCGTTAATGTGGACGAGCCAGGCGATACCGAGATGTTGCCGAATGATCTGGTGGATCGCTTTGTCTATGCGGAAACCAATGCCCATGTGTTAGCAGAGGGCGGTGAGCCTGCAACTGCGCGAACGGTATTGCTTGGTGTTACCAAGGCTTCACTCAATACTGATAGTTTCCTTGCGGCTGCCTCTTTCCAGGAGACCACGCGTGTGCTAACCGAGGCCGCGATTGAAGCACAGACTGACCACCTGGTTGGACTAAAAGAAAATGTGATCATAGGTAAGCTCATTCCGGCTGGCTCAGGCATCGCGCAGCGGCGTCGTGAGCAAATTGCCCGCCAGCAGCAAGCTGCGGCCCGTTTGACAACATCAGCAACGGTTGAGAGTGTTGGAGTTGGCGCAGGAGCGAGTACAAGTACTCTTGGGAGAATGGTACTTGACAGCCTGGAGAATGAGTGATACTATAGGACTCCGCGCATATGTAATATATCGGGCGCATTTTATTGCGCCCAAGAAAATGGTAGGGAGAATCTTTCATTGCCGACGATCAATCAACTGATCCGAAAGGGCCGCTCAAGGAAAAAAGAGAAGGTGAAGGCCCCAGCGTTACGTTATTCATTTAACGCGCTGAAAAACACGACTTCATCCCTGCGTGGGTCGCCACAGAAACGTGGTGTCTGCACCCAGGTACGTACTATGACGCCCAAGAAGCCGAACTCGGCAATGCGTAAGATTGCTCGCGTTCGTTTGAGTAACCGGATGGAAGTAACTGCTTACATCCCAGGTGAAGGGCATAATCTGCAAGAGCACTCCGTCGTGCTTATTCGTGGTGGGCGCGTAAAGGATTTACCGAGCGTGCGCTATCATATTGTCCGGGGTACGCTGGACAGTGATGGAGTTTCAAAACGTCGCCGTGGTCGCTCCAAATACGGAGCCAAGCGGCCAAAGCCAGGACAAGCTGCCGCCACAAAAGGGCGGTAAGAAGTAGTATGGGCACAATACAACGCAACTTTGCGAAGCGCGTTTGAATCAGTTGCCCTGGAGAACTACCCGATACCACCTGAACGCCTCAGGTAGGTCGGCAAATCACACGTCATCGCGAGTAATCAAGAGGAAGCGGTTTACTGGCTCTTTCTTCAAATGCGATGAGAGTCGAGTGTCCTCCGCAACGTGGATAGGCACTTGCGTGTAGGCGTCTGTTGAGATTGTAGAGGGTCGCCCTTGGTGGCACCCACTCAATCGAATCGACGCCTTTTCTGGTGTTTAACAGGAGGAGGCAAACCTTGCCAAGACGTAAAAGAGTGGTGCGTCGGCCCGATGTACCGGATACAAAATATAAGAACCGGAATGTGGCGCGCTTTATCGGTAAGTTAATGTATGATGGGAAACGTAGCCTGGCTGAGCGTATCACATATGATGCGTTTGACATGATTGAGGCCAGACAGAAGCGTCCTCCGCTCGACGTATTTGAGCAGGCGCTGAAGAATGCGACGCCTTCACTGGAAGTGAAGCCTCGCCGTGTTGGTGGTTCGACCTACCAGGTTCCCGTCGATATACGCAGGGAACGTGGCAATACGCTGGCGATGCGCTGGCTTATTCGCTCCGCTCGTTCCCGCACAGGAAAATCAATGTCGGAGAAACTTGCCAGCGAATTGATGGATGCGGCAGCTGGGCAAGGCGCGACGATTAAAAAACGTGAGGAGACCCATAAGATGGCGGAGTCTAATAAAGCCTTCGCTCATTATCGTTGGTGAGCCTCTTGCTCGTTCGAGCAACGCCGCAATGCTGCAAGTGCTCTATGAGCGCTCAGCTCGAACAAGAGGAATAACAATATATTATGCCTAGAGAATTTCCACTGGAAAAAACCCGAAATATTGGTATTATTGCTCATATAGATGCTGGTAAAACGACCACGACAGAGCGCGTGCTCTTCTACACCAAGAAAATTCACCGTATGGGTGAGGTGCATGAAGGAGCTGCTACAATGGACTGGATGCCCCAGGAGCAGGAGCGCGGTATTACGATTACGTCTGCCGCGACGACTTGTTTCTGGTTGGATCATCGCATCAACATCATCGATACGCCCGGTCACGTAGATTTTACTGCTGAAGTTGAGCGTTCCTTGCGCGTTCTAGATGGCGGTGTCGTCGTCTTTGACGCGGTTGCGGGCGTTGAACCACAATCTGAGACTGTATGGCGTCAAGCGAATAAGTATAATGTCCCTCGTATCTGTTTTGTGAATAAAATGGATCGCATTGGCGCTGATTTCTGGCGTACAGTGGAGATGATTCGTGAGCGTCTGGGTGCGTTACCTGTTCCCATCCAGATTCCCGTTGGACAGGAAAGCAATTTTAAAGGTTTCATAGATCTGATTGAGCAGCAAGCCGTTATCTTTACTGATGACCTTGGTACAAAGTCTGATCATACGCAGGTGCCGACAAGTATGGAGGCCGAGTTTGAACAGCACCGGGAGTCGCTGATTGAGCGAGTTGCCGAAACGGATGAAGAGTTGACCCTCAAATATCTTGAGGGTGAGGAGATTAGCAAGGAGGAACTGGTTGCAGCGCTGCGTAGAGCAACGATAGCCGGCACACTTGTACCGGTACTTTGTGGCTCAGCCCTGAAAAACAAGGGCGTGCAGGCCATGCTGGATGCTGTGATTGCCTACCTACCTTCTCCACTTGATATTCCTGCTCCAACTGGCATTGATCCCAATACTAATGAAACATCTGTCCGTGAGGTAAACGACTCAGCGCCGTTTAGTGCACTGGTCTTCAAGATAGTTTCCGATCCCTTTGTGGGTCGCCTATCGTATCTGCGTGTCTATTCAGGTACGCTGATGAAAGGTGCGGCTATTGAAAATAGCACCAAAGGCAAAACGGAACGTATTGGGCGCCTGTTGCGTATGCATGCCAATCACCGCGAGGATATCGATGAAATCCGGGCGGGTGACATCTGCGCTGCCGTGGGCTTGCGTAACACCTTTACCGGTGATACGTTGTGTGATGCCCATCACCCGATCATCTTGGAGTCTATCTCCTTCCCGCAGCCGGTGATCTCGATTGCTATCGAGCCGAGGACCCGTGCTGATCAAGATAAAATGGCGATTGCCCTGAATAAATTAGCAGAAGAAGACCCGACTTTCCAGTTACACACGGATGTAGAAAGTGGTCAGACCATCATTAGTGGGATGGGCGAACTGCACTTAGAGGTGATTGTGGATCGACTCTTCCGCGAGTTTAAGGTCGAGGCAAACGTGGGGCGTCCCCAGGTTGCCTACCGCGAGACGATTACACGTGAGGCTCAAGCACAGGGTAAGCATGTCAGGCAGACTGGCGGACATGGCCAGTATGGGGATGTGTGGATTAGAGTAGCACCAAATGAGCGCGGCAAAGGTTTTGAGTTTATCAATGCCATTGTTGGCGGCATAGTGCCTAAGGAATATATTAAACCCGTCGAGAATGGCATTCGCGAAACATTGGAAAATGGTATCGTTGCCGGCTATCCAATGATCGATGTCAAAGCCACGCTCTACGATGGGTCGTATCATGAAGTTGACTCGAGCGAAATGGCCTTTAAGACCGCCGGTTCGCTGGCGATCAAGGAGGCGGTACGTAAAGCTGCTCCTATTCTACTTGAACCAGTAATGTTGGTAGAGGTGACCACCTCTGAGGAATTCTATGGCGATGTAATTGGTGATTTAAACCGACGCCGTGGAACTATTCTGGGTATGGAAAGCCGTGGAGCGATGGTTGTAGTGCGGGCTCATGTTCCTCTCGCCGAGATGTTCGGCTACGTGAACGACCTTCGTTCGATGACTAGCGGTCGAGCCAGCTATTCAATGGAATTTGCGCATTACGATCCTGTTCCGAAAAACATTGCTGAGACGATTGTTGCGAAGGCAACTCGCTAAGGACAGGGTGATACGTGGTTAGTGAGCGATGTGGGAAACAGGTAATTGAATTCCTGCATCGCGATACAAAGTAAGCTTAGGAGCCTAAACCAGGGGAGAGGCCTACCGAGCTTCAGGGTACCAGCAGAAGGCACCCTCACAATGACAATGTTATCGTTTTGAAATGTAGAAGCAGCCTTCGTGGTTGCCCTGCTAAGAAATCAATAAAGTGCTATCGCAAAGGTGCAGCCCCTGACGCACGTATGTTTGCACTGAGCACTGATGGAGGATGAGGAAAACTCATGGCAAAGAAGAAGTTTGAGCGAACGAAGCCGCATGTGAACGTGGGCACGATCGGGCACATCGACCATGGCAAAACCACCTTGACGGCCGCCATCACCAAAGTGCTGGCCAAAGCCAACGCCAGCAACAAATACGTGG
>WNFX01003749.1_pt1 | contig 42091 bp, 44 predicted proteins | sample 5400111 | NCBI WGS metagenome assembly WNFX01 (sample SAMN13153363, study PRJNA577476) | soil metagenome | isolation source: 40 cm soil or saprolite under grassland replicate 1 | place: USA:California | collected 2016-06-15
CCCCTGTTGCACGACCCCGGCAAGGGAGACACACCGATGAGCTGGCAACCAGGTTTCGGAAGTCGCGGGTTCCTCCGTTTTGTAGCGGTATCCCTTGTTACAGTGGCCGTGGCTTTTGGCCTGTACGCCTGCAAAAATTTAACCGATGAGAAAGGCGTGGTCGCCATCGGCCTGACCGATGCGCCGGGCGACTTCCTCACCTACACGGTCGACGTCACCTCGCTCACCCTGACCAAAGCCGACAACACCACGGTCGTCCAGACCCTGCCGCAGACAACACGCGTCGACTTCGCGCAAATCGTCGACCTGACCGAGTTCGTGGTAGGGGCCACGATTCCGGCGGGCAGCTACGTCAGCGCGACGCTGAATCTCGATTACACCAACGCCGACATCCAGGTCGATGACGGCAACGGGGCCCCGGTGCCGGTCCTGCCCGCCAACATCCACGACAGCCAGGGCGCTCAGGTCAGGACCTTGTCGATGAACGTAAAGCTGGATCCCGCGCGACCGCTCGTGATCGCGCCGCTGGTGTCCTCGCTTCTCGATCTGGATTTCAATCTCGCCGCCTCGAATCTGGTGGACATGAGCGATCCGGCCAACCCGGTGGTGACGGTCAACCCGCTGCTCGTGGCCGACGTCAATCCGGACGCGCCCAAACCGCACAGCATCCGGGGACCGCGCGACCGTGTCGACATCCAGGCAGGCAGCTTCACGCTCATCCTGCGTCCGTTCAATCTGCTCCAGGGCGACCACGGCCGCGTGGCCTTCCTCACCGACAGCAACACGACCTACGAAATCGACCAGACGAGCTTCCGCGGCAGCGCCGGCCTGAGCGTGAGCGCGCTCGCTGCGAAACCGCAACTCACCGCGACGGTGGCGGTGGGCACGCTCGATCTCACCTCTCGCCGATTCATCGCGACCGAGGTCCTCGCCGGATCGAGCGTTTCTTTCGGCACCAGCGACGCCCTGACCGGAAATGTCATTTCCCGCAGCAGCGGTACGACGTTCGTGGTGAAAGGCGCTGAACTCGTGCGGAGCAACGGGGCGCTCATCTTCAGGGACACGGTGACCGTGACCGTGGCCAGTGGGACGACCAAGGTGATCAAGCAGGGCACGGTAGGCACTTTCGCAACCGGCGATATCTCGGTCGGGCAGCGCGTGACAGTGCTCGGGAATCTGACCAACGCGACGGTAGGGGCCACGACCATGGACGCGAGCAGCGGTCTGGTGCGCTTGCTCGTCACGCAGCTGAACGGCAGCGTCAACAGCGTGGTGGGCAACACCGTCGCGATGACACTCTCGAGGATCGATGGCCGCCCGATCGGTCTGTTCAATTTCGCCGGAACAGGGACAACCGGCAACGATGCCAATCCGAATTCGTACCAGGTAGCGACGGGTGCGCTCGATCTCTCCGGCATCGGGGTGGGCACGCCCCTCAAGGTGCGCGGCTTCGTCCGGCCTTTCGGCCAGGCGACCGCCACTGACGATTTCGACGCGATCACGCTGATCGATGTGACCAACGCGCCGGCGACCCTGGTCGTGGGCTGGCCTTTGCTCGAGCCCGCTCCTTTTCAACTACCCTTCGCGGCCAACGGCAGCATGGTCGTCAACCTCACCAACGCCGGCTCGCTGCACGACATCTTCCGCGGCGGAGTGGATACGCGACTGTCGTTGAGCGATGCCCCGATCGTGAATGCAACCAACCCAGCTCGCGGCCTGTTCGTCATCGGCGACAACGGGACGGTGACGGTCTATACACGGCTCAGCGCCTATCAGGCGGCGTTGCAGGCGGACCTCGCGGCGGGACGCAAGGCGCGGAGCTTCGTTGCTTCCGGCGGAACTTATGTCGACGCTAGGCAGACACTCACGGCCAATCTGATGGCAACAGGGCTGCAATAGTCCTTAGCCGCAGGCGACGAGGAACAGGAGCGCCGCGAAGCTCAGACCGTTCAACAGCTGGAAACTGCGTTGCGCTCACGCGAGCGGCCGCTCCTTCAGATACCAGTCGAGGATCTGCTCGCCGGTCCAGAAGAGCACGTCGGAGCGCTCGCGGATGCGCTCGAAGATCATGCGGAAATACTTCAGGCGGTGCGGCGCGCCCATGATGTAGGGATGCACCACCAGCGCCATGACGCGCGCCTGGCCGCCGGCGGCGTCGTGGTAGAGCTGGTCGAACTGGTCCATCGCCCGCTGGAAGTATTCGCGCGCCGGATGGTGCTGGATCAGCATCATGGCGATGTCGTTGTTTTCTTGCGTGTAGGGGATGTTAACGATCGGCTTGCCGCGAGTCTTGAGTACGACCGGCTGGTCGTCCAGCACCCAGTCGGCCACATAGTCGTATCCGTTCTCCACCAGCAGGTCGGGCGTGTCCCAGGTCTCCGTGAGCCCGGGTCCCAGCCAGCCGCGCGGCCGCTTGCCGCCGGCCGCCTCGGTGAGCGCCTCGGTCGTCTTCCTGATGTCCTCGCGCTCGTTCTCGACCTTCTGCATATTGCGCTGGGTGTAGCCATGCCCCATGAACTCCCACTTGCGCTCTTTCGCCGAGCGCGCGATCGCTCCGTACGTGCGGACCGCGGTGCCATTGACGGCGAGCACGGCGCGGATCTCGTGCCGGTCGAGCACGTTCAGCATGCGCCAGAAGCCGACGCGGTTGCCGTACTCGTGCCACGCCCAGTTCGGGATGTCGGGTATGGGCGACCCGCCGGCGGGCGGCGTGAGTACCGTGCGCGGCATCGCCTGGTCGATGTCCCACTCCTCGACGTTGACGATCACCCAGACCACCATGCGCGCTCCGCCGGGGAGCTTGAGCGGCGGGCGCTCGGTGATGGGCGAATAGGCGATACGCTCCGTAGGCTTCATTTCAGTCCCTGAAGTTTGTGAATTTCGTCCGATCGCATCACCAGGCCGAAGGGGGTCCGGATGCAGGCGAGCGGGGTGTGGGCCGGTCTACTCCCAGGTCCATTTTTTTCCTTATGCCGGGCCGGCAACTTACTTCCAGGGCATGAGCGAGGCGTGGATCACGTCCGGCACGCCCTGGCCGCCCACCGAACGGATGGCGAGATCGACTTCCTTCAATCCAAACTTGTGGGTGGTGACCTTCTCCAGCGGAAAGCGCTTCGAGGCGAGCTGAGCGAGGGCGAGCTCGCAGGCCTTGTAGCTGTGGCCGCGCGCGCTCTTGATGGTGATGAATTTCACCGTGACCCGTTCGAGCGGGAAGTTCGGGAACTCCTTCATCTCGCCCTGCACCACGATCGTCCCGCCTTTGCGCTTCAAGGCCTCCACACCGAGCAGGATCGGGAGGGTCCCGGCGCCCGCGGTGCAGTCGAGCGCGACGTCCACGCCGCGGCCCCCGGTGATCTGCTTGATGCGCGCGAGCGGATCCTCCTTCTGCACGTCGATCACGTAATCGGCGCCCAGTTCTTTCGCGACCTTCATCCGCGCGGCGTCCTTGGAGGTGCCCGTGACGATGATGAGCGAGGCGCCCGCCTGCTTGCAGATCACGGTCTGTGAAAGGCCCTGCTGCCCCGGGCCCTGGATGAGCACGCTGGAGTCGTAGCCGACGCCGCCGTCGAAGAGCGACCATTCGACGCCGTTCGCCATGGGGGTGACCAGTCCCGCCAATTCCGGCGTGACGCTCTTCGGCACCTGGTGCACGACGGCATTCCACGGGAGGTATACGTATTGCGCAAATCCGCCCCACAGGTGTGGCGCCTTTTCGGCGGAGGTGTAGCCGTAGCGGATGCCGTCGGGGTTGGTGCGCCAGTCGGTGTTTTCGCAGTGGCGGTACTGGCCGAGGTGGCACCACTCGCACTTGCCGCACATGACGTAGTGCTCGACGAAGACGAGGTCGCCTTCCTTGACGCCTTTGCGCCGGGTGAACTCGCGGCCCGCCTTGGCGATCGTGCCGATGTTCTCGTGGCCCATGATCACGGGGGTATTGGACGGCGGCGTCTTGTACAGCTTCACGTCCGTCCCGCAGATCCCGGCGACCTCCATCCTCATGAGCGCGCTGTCCTCCGGGATATCCGGCATGGGAAATTCGCGGATCTCGGTTCTCCCCGGGCCCGTTCTTACAGCTGCCAGAACTTTTTCCACCTGCGTCCCTCCGAATCATGACTTCGCACCGGGTATTTTCTCATGCATTGCGCGGGCGACCCCGCCCAGGTCAAGTCCCCTCAGGGGCCGCAGTATAATTTCGCCCGCTAGGGGGTTCAATCATGGGAAGCGGCACTGGCTCCAACGAATCGATAAGCGTGCGTGCGCCGGCATGACACGAGTTCGCGCCGCATCACTGCACCTGGGCATCAGCGCGCTCGTGGCCGTCATCTCGGTCACGTCCATGATCCTGGTCTGGTATCCGCCGCCTCTGTTCCAGCTCCTGGGCGGATTCGAGCTGCTGCTCCTCATCGTCGGAGTCGACGTTACGCTCGGTCCCCTGCTGACCTTCGTCGTCTTCAAATCGGGCAAGAAGGGGCTCAAGTTCGATTTGTCGGTGATCGCGTTCCTTCAGCTTTCGGCGCTGATCTACGGGGCGTCGGTGGTCTTTGTCGCCCGGCCGGGCTACATCGTTTTCGTCAAGGACAGGTTCGAGCTGGTGCGCGTCGCAGACATCGAACCGTCACGACTCGCAGAGGCCCGGATCGAGAGGTTCCGCAGTTTTCCGCTGGGCAGGCCGCAGTTCATCGGCTCTGTCCTGCCAACCGACCCTCGCGAGCTCCAGCAACTGATCCTTTCCGCCCTGAGTGGAGGCCCCGACGTTGCCGAGCTGCCGAAGTATTACGCCGATCTCGAGGTGGTCCGCAACGCCATGGTCCAGAGGGCGATGCCGTTGGACGAGTTGAAAAAGCTCAATCCCGGAGCGCTCGCGTCGATCGACCTCCTTCCCCGAGAGCTGGGAAGAAAAGAATCGGAGCTGGGTTTCCTGCCCCTGCGGATTCGACGCGACTTCGCTACGGTGATCGTCGACAGGACCGCCAGACTGCCCGTGAAAATCGTCGATCTGCGCCCCTGGAGCTGAGCCAGGGCCCGGCGGGAAATCCCGGGTCCTGAATCGAGGGTCGAGGCGCCGTGCAGTTCCGCTATCATTGGCATCGCGGGTTCCCACGAACCCCCATGTCGGGCACGATGAGCAAGGCGATTTCCTGAAACTCGGAACGGAGAAAGCATGAACGGCGACGCACCCGCATCGGGCGGCCCGGTCTCGGCCGAACTGATCGCGGACCTGGCCGCGGCCAGCCGCATCCTCGTCGCCCACGGCGTCGTCGACGCCTTCGGACACGTCTCGATGCGCCATCCTCGGGCGCCCGAGCGCTATCTGCTGGCGCGCTCGATCGCCCCGGCGTTGGTGACGCCCGCTGACATCATCGAGTACGATCTGGAGAGCAATCCCTGCAATGCCGAGGGCCGCTCCAGTTTCCTCGAGCGATTCATCCACGGCGAGATCTACAAGGCGAGGGCCGATATTCAATCGATCGTCCACAGCCATTCGCCCTCGGTGATCCCTTTCGGGCTGGTCGGTGTGCCCATGCAGGCGATGTTCCACAATGCGGCTTTCATCGCGGAGGGCGTGCCCGTGTTCGACATCCACAAGAAGTTCGGCGCGACCGACATGCTGGTCAGCAACGCGCCCAAGGGCGTGGCCCTCGCCGCCGTCATGGGCAAAAAAAACGTCGCGTTGATGCGCGCGCACGGCAGCGTGGCGTGCGGGCCGACGCTGCAGACGGCGGTGTTCCGGGCCGTGTACACCGAGGTCAATGCCCGCATCCAGCACTGGACCGCGGCGCTCAAGGGCGGTGCGCCGATCGCCGCGCTCGACCCCGAGGAAGGCCGGCTTTCCGACGCCGTCAACCAGACCGCCGGCATGCGCGCCTGGGACCTTTGGCGCCGCGAGGTCCGCAGCGAGGTCAACTGGTAAGGATTATCAAGGGAGCAAGCCATGTCAGCAGCCGAATTGAAGCAGCGGGTCGGCGCCGCGGCCGAACTGAAGCAGCAGCTGGTCGACTGCATCCGCATGCTGGAGCAGTCCGACATCATCGACTACAACGGGCACTGCAGTGTCCGCCTCGACGACAACCGCGTCCTCATCAACATCGGGTCGTGCCAGCGCAGCCGGCTCACGGCGGACGACATCTGCACGATCGACCTCGAAGCAAACCAGATCGAAGGCAAGGGCAATGCGCCGCTCGAGCGTCACCTGCATTGCGGCATCTACCGCGTTCGGCCCGACGTCAAAGCGATCGTGCACGCGCATCCGAAGTGGTCGACCTTCCTCACCATGGTCGGCGAGAGCTACAAGCCGGTCTACGCGCAGGGCTCGCTCGTCTATCCGGTGCCGCTGCTCGATTCGCCCAACTCGATCAACAACCGCGCGATGGCGGACCGTCTGGCAGCGACGCTCGGGGAGCGGCCGGCGGCGCTCATGAAGTCGCACGGCGCGGTGACTGTCGGCAAGGACATCGTCGAAGCGTTCGTGCTCGCGAACTACATGGAGGAGAACGCGTACCGGCAGTACATGGCGCTGCAGATCGGCAAGCCCTATGTGTTCAGCGAGGAAGAGATCGCGCTCTGCCGCGAGAAGCTCTGGAACACGGGCCTGTTCAAGCGCACCTGGGACCACTTCCGCGCAAAGCTCGTGTGAGTCCCACGCGCGTCAAAAACGTTCTGCTTCACACGTGTTGCCGATGCCGGATCGGCGAGGCGGGATCGTTGGATGCCCGCCGCTCGCGCTACTGACCAAAGGAGGAGGAGGAGTCAGGTCGCGCGAACGGCGAAGCAAACGGTCAGTGCGCCGAACGTGGCCTGGTGGGCGTGCTGAACAGCCTGGCCAGAGCGCCCTTCGCTCGCGACAGGGCATCGCTGGCCGCATCGAGGGCGAGATCGCAGCGTTCCGCGTGCTCGATATGCGCGAGGTAGCGCTGGCGCACGGTTTCCGGGAGCGATTGGTACGCCGCTTTCCAGAAAGACGTGCGCAAGGTGGTTTCGGTTCTGGATTTCATGTTGGCTTTCATCACGCCCTAGAAGATAGTCCCGGGAAGGCGGAACTACAAACGATGAATTCTCATCTGTCGTATAAGAAAAACTCAACCGATCCATGACTGATTGCCCGAGATGATTTACCGCCTGCCCCCGCTGAATGCGCTGCGTGTATTCGAGGCCGCGGCGCGCCACCTCTCGTTCAAGGAGGCGGCGAACGAGCTGTCGATCACCCAGGCAGCCGTCAGCCACCAGATCAAGAGCCTCGAGGAGTATCTCGGCGTGGAGCTGTTCCGCCGTGCGGGGCGCGGTGTGCAGCTCACGGAAGCGGCGCGCGCCTGCCTGCCGAAACTGCGCGAAGGCTTCGAGTCGCTCGCCGCCGCGGTCGAGACGATCCGCGAGCGCGCCGAAGAGACCGAGCTGCTGATCACCGCGCCGCCGGTGTTCACCGCGCGCTGGCTGATGCCGCGCCTGGCCGATTTTGCGAAGCGCGAGCCGCGCGTCGAATTGCGCGTATTCGGCTCGAGCAAGATGGTCGACGCCGGTGCGCTCGACTCCGCTGCTCTCGTCGGAAATCTCGACCTGAGAGACGACGCGTCCGGTGTCGAGATCCATCTGGGTGGCGGGAACTATCCCGGCTACCGCGCCGATCACCTTTTTGACGTTGCGACCGTCGCGGTGGCGAGCCCCGCGCTGGCGCGCGGCGATCCGCCGCTCGAGCGGCCGGAAGACCTCGCGCGCCACGTGCTCCTGCACGACGACGCCATGGACCTCATCGCCCACGGCAGCGCCTGGCAGAAATGGCTCGAGGCCGCGGGGGTCGCCGACCGCGTCGACGGCAGCCGCGGGCCGCATTTTTCCTCGAACATCCTGTCGCTCGAGGCGGCGTCGCAGAAGCTGGGCGTTGCGCTCGCTCTCAAGCCCTTAGTCGACGACGACATCGAGTCGGGGAGGCTGTGCGCGCCGTTCAACGTGGAACTGAAACCGCAATCGGCGTATTACCTCGTGTGTCCTGAGGTCATTGCCGAGCGCCCGGCCGTTGCTGCGTTTCGCAAATGGCTGCTGGAGCAGGCAGTGAGGGCGTAAGCGGGTACCCTCACTCCGCCCATGACCTGGACTCTCGTACATGCGGGGAGGTATCCATGGGCGGTGTTTCTTGCCGCGTGCGCTGTATTGCCCGCGCATGCCCAGCCCGCAAAGGGGGGAAACGAGAAGCTGTACCTATATCGCGGCGCTGACCGCGATCAGCTCCTGCTGGAAAACGCCCGGAGGGAGGGCGTCCTCGTCATCTACACCTCGCTCGCCCCGAGCGAGTCGATTCCGCTGACCCAGGCGTTTGAGAAGAAGTACGGTATCAAGGTCGAGCTATGGCGCGCGGCGAGCGAAAAGGTCACGCAGCGCACGATCAGCGAGTCGCGGGCCCGGCGCTTCAGCGTCGACGCCGTCGAAACGATCGGGACGGACCTCGAAAGAATGACCCGCGAGAAGATCTTCGCGGAGTTCCACAGCCCCCATCTCGCCGACCTGGCTCCGGTGGCGATCCCGTCTCACCGCGCGTGGTTTCCGGACCGCCTGTCCTATCTCGGTGTGGCCTACAACACGAAGCTCGTGCGCCAGGAGGACTTGCCAAAGACCTACGAGGGGTTCCTCGATCCGAAATGGAAAGGGAAGCTCGGCATCGAGGCGAGCGATATCGTCTGGCTCGCGGGAATCGTCAAATTCTGGGGTAAGGATCGCGGGATGAAATTCTTCAACGGGCTCGCCGCGATGAAGCCCGACGTGCGCACGGGCCACACGCTGCTCACGCAGCTGGTGGCCGCAGGGGAAGTGCCGGTCGGGCTCACTGTCTATAGCAGCGGCGTCGTGCCGCACAAGCGCACGGGCGCCCCCATCGATTGGGTGCCGATCGAGCCGGTCATCGGGCAGCCGCTCGGCATCGCGCTTGCGAAGGACGCGCCCCATCCGCACGCGGCGCTGCTGTTTGCCGACTTTGTCCTCTCGCAGGAAGGCCAGGAGCTCTTCAACTCGCTCGGCCGTCCGCCCGCGAGCCTGAAGGTGAGGACCGACCTCGGCAACTTCGCCTCCAGCATGATGGACCCGGCCGCGGAGCTCGACGAAAGCCCGAAGTGGGAGAAGATCTGGAACGCCCTCTTTCTGAACAAGTGAAGTTCTCAGTCTGGCTTCACGCCGAGCACGCGGATCCTTCCTAGATCGTCCGCTCGACCATCGCTCTAAGCTCCGCCGTCACCTCGGGCTCGATACCGAACCACGCCTTCCACGCCGGCCGGCCCTGATTGAGCAGCATGCCCAGCCCGTTGACGGTGCGGTTGCCGCGCTTGCGCGCCGCGGCGAGGAACGGCGTTTCGAGCGGGATGTAGATGATGTCGGCGGCGAGCGCGCTCTTCGGCAGCTTGTCCAGTTTGATGTCGAGGGCCGGTTGGCCGACCATGCCGCAGCTCGTGGTGTTGACGACCATCGCCGCGCCTTCTAGAACCTCGTGGCGTTGCTCCCAGGGCAGCGCCTTGATCGGTTCGCCGAACTCGTCGGCAATTCTTTTTGCGCGCGCGAACGTGCGGTTGAGGAGGCGAATCTCCTTCGCGCCCTCCCGCGCGAGGCCGTAGCACACGGCGCGCGAGCCGCCGCCGGCGCCGATGACCGCGACGGCTCCAGCGTCCGGCCGCCAGCCGGACTGCTCCTGCCGCAGGTTCTGGATGAAGCCGTAGCAATCGTTGTTCGTGCCCCAGAGCGACCCCTCGGGCCCGACGACCACGCAGCTGATCGCGCCGATGCTTCTCGTTAGCGCGTCGACCTCGTCGACGATCGTCATCGCCTGCTGCTTGTGCGGGATCGTCAGGTTGCAGCCCGCGAAACCCAAGGGATGAAGGGCGCGCAAGGCGGCGGCGAGGCCCTCGGGCCGGATCGCGAGCGGCACGTAGCTTCCGGCCAGTCCGTGCTTCTTGAACCAGTAGTTGTGCATCATCGGCGAGCGCGAATGCATCACCGGCCATCCCATCACGCCTGCGAGGAGGAAACGATCGGGGTGTGCCATCGAGGCTCCGGTCATGAAGTCGCTTTGCATTTTCTCATGCAATGCGGCTTCTGATAGGCTGAGGCAATGTTTGCGTCCGCCAGGAAAAACCCTGAACGCCTCCAAGCCATCGAGAGGGTGACGGAGTGGACGCGCGCGCGCTTCGGCCTTCCGAAAGAGGCGGCGATCTCCGTTGTGGAGGTCGCCTGTGCGCTCCCCGGCTGTGCACCTCTGGAGACCGTGGTCATGTTCTGGATCGCGGAACAGCGCTACCAGTTCAAGCTGTTCAAGCCGGTGGCGGAGGTGGTCGCCGACGATCTTCCCTACGCCTGGCTGAGGGATGCGCTCGCGGTCCAGGACGGGGCCGGCTGGGATTGCTGCTGAAGTCCCCCCGCCGTTGACAGCCGAGCGGATGTAGAGGGATCATCGCCAACGACCCATCGCGCCGTAAGACCGAGGGAGTTCACGGTCCATATAGGAGAACGCATCATGACTGTCAAGGAAAGAACCAAACCCCAGGTAGCGACGATGAACGCGGTGCACGACCTGCCCGTGCTCGTCGCGCGCGACAAGGGCTACTTCAAGGACGAGGGCCTGGACCTCGAGTTCGTGACCACACCGGGAATGGCGCAGGTCACGACCTCCCACTTCGTCAAGTTCGATTCCGTTTTCGACCGCCCGCTCGACTCGGTCTACAACGAAGGCGGCATCGACCAGTACCGCATGTGCGAATGGGGAATCATGAAGCGCGCGGTCGAAGCCAATACGCAGGGACTGCGCGGGCGCAAGATCGTTGCCCTGGGCGCCTCCATGTCGAAGTTCGCCATCGTCGTCGCGCGCGACTCGAAGTACTACGAACCCGAGATGCTGAAAGACAAGCCGATCGCGGTGACGCCGAACAACGGCTCGGACTTCACCACGCTGAAGATGATGGAGGGGTTCCTTGCTCAGGAGCACGTCAAGAGGACCAACGCAGGGTCGATGCTCAAGCGGCTCGAAGCGGTTCGCGACGGCAAGGTCGCTGCGGCGAGCGTGATGGAGCCCTGGATCAGCGTGGCGCAGAAGTGGGGGCTGCGCATCCTGATCGAATCGCACTCGACGCGCAGCGAAGCAGCGGGCGACGACCTCGACGGTCCGACCCTCGCGAAGATGTTCCGCGCGCAGGCGAGGGCGGTCAAGGAGATCGAGAAGGACCCCACGCCTTACGTCCACTATTTCATCCGCGAGACCGGCGGGCTCCTGGAGCCCCACGAGTTCCAGACCTGGCGCCTGCTCCACGCCGCGCCGCAACCCTACACGCGCGAGCGCTTCGAGGACACCTACAACTGGACGGTCAAATGGAACATGACCGTTCCCGGTGCGACTTACGAAAACACCGTCGACAACCGCGCGTGGCAGTAGCGCAAGCTGCTAGCGCCAGGACAAGAGGAGGAGATCCGACATGAAACGCATATCCGCCCTGAGCATGGGGCTGTTCGTGATGGCATTGGTCGCCGCTGGCTGCTCGTATATGCCGTGGTCTGGTTCAGGATGGACCAAGCTCGTTGACGGCACATCGGGACTGGACAATTTCAATCCCATCGGCGACGCCAACTGGAGAGCCGAGAACGGCGCGATCGTGGCCGACAAGGGCAAGGGCGGGTATCTCGTCTCGAAGAATTCCTACAAGGATTTCCAGATCAAGGCGGAGTTCTGGGCGGATCACACCACGAACAGCGGCATTTTCCTGCGCTGCAGCGATCGTGCCAAGGTCGGTGCCGTTACCTGCTATGAAGTGAACATCTACGACCAGCGTCCGGAGCCGGAGTACGGCACCGGAGCGATCGTCAACGTGGCCAAGGTAGGGCCCATGCCGAAAGCCGGCGGCAAGTGGAACACGTATGAGATCACGGCCAAGGGCTCGCAGCTGACCGTCGTGCTGAACGGAGTCCAGACCGTCGACGTTCGGGACGGCAAGCACGCGGAGGGACCGTTTGCCCTGCAGTTCGGCAACGGCCCCAAGGATGCCCCGGGCGGCGCCATCAAGTGGCGCAAGGTGCAGATCAGGTCGCTGTAGTCCCGCGTCGATCGTCCGCTCTATCGAGGAACTCCAGCAGCCGCGCTGGAGCGGTCTGCTCTGTTTGTTCTTCGGGTAAGGCGTCCCAGTACTCCGAGCGCGGCAGGCATTCCTCGAGATACCGCGCTGCCGAGGTGGCGTGAGACGCATCGCGTCCCGGGACGACGAGCGCGGGGATCTCGAGTTTGAGCATCTCCTCGGGCTCGGCGCCGGGAGAGGTGTCCCGGTCGAAGAGCGTGCGGCACATGTCCCTGACGAGCTGCTTGTACTTGGCGACATCCAGCTTCGCATAGGCGTCGGCGATGGTGCGATCGGTCTTGATCACCGAAGCCCACGGTCCGCCTCTCGGTTCGGCGTTGAACGCCTTTCCTTCCTGCATCACGAGCGAGACCACGCCCGCAAGGCCGTGCCCCTCGACGTACGCGAGATGATCGGCGAAGCGCTTGTGGGTGCTAATCCTGTACTTGGCGCCGCCGACCGGCCAGTAGAGGATCATGCTCATCACGCTTTCTGGGTGGGCGGCGCCGAAGGCGACCACCGGGCAGCAGCCCATGCAGCCGCCCATGAGATGCGCTCGCTTGAAGTTGAGGTGCTCCAGCAATCCCTTGCCCTGCGCTACGTAGTGCCCCCAGGTGATGCGCTCGACGCGGCCCCCCGACTGGCCGCACTCGCGCCGGTCGAAGACGATGCAGGTATATTTTTTGGGGAGATGGTCGAGCAGCTTGATGCGGGCATACACGCCCTGCGTTTTCCACTTGTCCAGGGTCGCATCGAAGCCTGCGGGCGCGTACATGAGTAAAGGCGGGCCGTCGCCGATGACTTCGTAGTTCGTCTTGATGCCGTCGATGAGCGCGGTGGGCATCTCAGCCGCCCTTGATCTGCCGGCCTGAACGCACGTCGTCGATTAGGGCGCGGAAGGCAGTTAGGCTCAGCTGCGCGGCGTTGCCGTAGGTCTCGGTCCGGGCGTCGATCCACTTCGCCGCATAGCCGATGGCGGTGTGCGCGAGGCGCACGCGTCCGTCGAGCCATGGCCCGCCGCCCAAGCCCCCGATCACCGGAATGGAAACCGCGCGCACGACGGCGGGACCGGCCACGGGACCGGAGTGCCTGAAGTCCAGAACCGAGGCGCCGGCATCTTCCAATCGCTTTGCTTCTTCCACCAGTTTGTCGGCAGGAAGTTTCTCGCCATGGAATTCGGCAAAGACCGGGATGCCCGCGCGAACGATTGCCTTCACGACGCCGGGATCGCCCAAGACCTTCACCATGTCCGCCCCTCCTTCTTTTGCGAGGCGGACGGCGGCAATGATTGCGGCGCCCGTTCCTTCTTGCGTCGGGCCATCGGGAATATCGCAACTGACCAGCGCGCGCTTCGCGCCGCGGCGCACGGCTTTGCAGCAGATCAGCATCTCGTCGACGGTTACTTCCCTGTCCGTCGCGTGCCCCCAGAGATTGACGCCGACCGAGTCGCCCACCGAGATCAGGTCCACGCCGGCGCGGTCCGCGATTCTCGCTATTTCGGTGTCCCAGGCGACCACGCCGACGATCTTGCGTCCGTCGCTCTTCATTTTCTGGAGAGCGGAAATCGTTAGCTTGTCTTCCATCCCTCTATCCCGCCGGAGAGGCACCGGCGAGCCGCCTGATCGCAGAGATGATTCCGCCCGGATCGGCGCGGTTCTTCCCGGCGATGTCGAGCGCGCTGCCGTGCGCGACCGAGGAGAATAGCACCGGTGTGCCGATAGTGATGGCCGCGGTGTCGGAAAAGGCCTGGGTTTTCGCCAAGATGTGCCCCTGGTCGTGGATCATGACGACGAAGGCGTCGTAGCCCTTCTTCAGGAACATGGTATCGGCGCCGAACGGGCCTTCGGCTGCGACGTCGTTCTTCTTCGCGTCGGCGATCGCCGGGCCGATGATCTCCTGCTCCTCGTCGCCGAAAAGACCGCCCTCGCCGGCGTGGGGGTTGAGTCCCGACACGGCGATGCGCGGGTGGGCGATACCCATGCGCCGCAGCGCCGAATCCGCCGAGCGGATCGCGTGCAGCACGCGGTCGCGTGTGACGAGCTTGATCGCGCGGCGCAGGCTCGCGTGCAGCGTCGCGTGCGCGATGCGCATTTCGGTGCCGCCCGAGTCGAAGCAGATCATGAGGAACGCGTCCTCGGGCGGAACGCCGGCGCAGCGCGCGACGAACGTGGGATAGCCGTCGAACTCGATTCCGGCGAGCTTGATCGAGCTTTCCGTATGCGGCGCGGCGACGACCGCGTCCACTTCGCCGGCGAGCGCCGCGTCGATCGCGGTCTTCGCAGAATCGAGCGCGGCTTCGCCGTGCGGCGCGGCGATCGCACCGATGTGCAGCTCGCCGGGCCTGAAATGCCTGCGCTCGACCAGGGTCAGCGCCCCGTCGTTCCAGGCCGCATCGGCGGCACGCGTGAGGCAGCGGAGATCCGGTTTGAGGCCGCAGGCATCGGCATGCGCCTCGAGCGCGCTGCGGTCGCCGACGAGCAGCGGCCGGCAGATTTTTCGTACCTGCGGGGCCAGCGCCGCCTTGAGGGCGATTTCAGGGCCGATCCCTGCGGGATCGCCGGTGGTGATGGCGATGCGCGGCAGGCTCATCTAATCTGCCTTGACCCCGGCGGAGCGGATCACCCCTTTCCAGCGCTCGGCGTCCTTCTTCATGAACGCCGTCATCTCCGCCGGCGTGTTGCCGATGGCCTCGGCCGAGAGATCGGCGAGGCGCTTCTGCACGTCGGGCAGCTTCAGCACCTCGGCGACGGCGGCTGAGATCCTCTCGGCGATCGGCATCGGCGTCTTAGGCGGCGCGACGATGCCGAACCAGGCGACCGCCTCGAATCCCGGGAGGATCTCGGCAAGCGCCGGCACGTCGGGAAGGGACGCGACGCGCTTCTCGCTGCACACCGCGAGCAGCTTCAGCTTGCCGCTTACCACGTGCTGCCGCGACACGCCTAGATTGTCGAACATCATCTCCACCTGCCCGGCGAGCAGGTCGGTGAGCGCGGGCGCGCTGCCTTTGTAGGGGACGTGCGTCAGGCGCACGCCCGCCATTGACTTGAACATCTCGGCGGTGAGGTGCGAGGTCGTACCGCTGCCCTGCGAGGCGTAGTTGAGCTTGTCCGGGTTCGCCTTGGCGTAGGCGATCAGCTCACGGATGCTGTTCACCGGCACCGTCGGATTTACGAGGACCACGTTGGGGATCGCGACCATGATGCCCACCGGCACGAACTGCCCCGGGTCGAAGGGAAGATTCCGATACAGGTTCGGATTGATGATGAGAGGAGGCGGCGGCGAGGACAGCAGCGTGTAGCCGTCTGGCTCGGCCTTGAAGACGTACTCGGCGCCGATGTTGCCGGCGGCGCCCGCGCGGTTCTCCACGATGACGGGCTGGCCCCACTTGAGCGACAGCTTCTCGCCGATGATGCGCGGGATGACGTCGGCACTGCCTCCGGCTGGGAAGGGCGCGACGATCCTCACGGACTTGTTCGGGTATGCCTGCGTGTGCAGCGTGAGCGGAAATCCGCACAGCGCGGCGGCGAGCATCCGGGCGATCGTGGGCCTCATCGACTTTCTCCTCGGTCTCACGCCATTTTACCGGTGCTAGAATCGGCCTGAACGAATTTCCCGATAAGGATATTCCCTTGTCCGCAGTCCCCGCATCACGCGCCTGGCCGGCCGAAGGCCTGGCCCGAGTTCCCTACTGGATATACCAGGACGAGGACGTCTACCGCCGCGAGCAGGAGCGGCTCGAGGCCGAGTTGCCGGCGAAGGGCGACTTCAAGACCACCTTCGTCGGCGAGATGCCGGTGGTGGTGACGCGCGACGAGACCGGCGCGATCCGCTGCTTCGAGAACCGCTGCGCACACCGCGGGGCGCTCCTGTGCCTTGCGGACCGCGGCAACGCGAAAGAGATCGCCTGCGTCTATCACAACTGGACCTACGACCTGCGCGGCGACCTCACCGCGGTGGCGTTTCGCCGCGGCGTGCAGGGCAAGGGCGGCATGCCCGCCGACGCCGAGCCCGAGAGCCAGGCGCCGCGGAAATTCCGCGTCGAGATTTTTTGCGGACTCATGTTCGCGACGCTCTCCGGCAAGACGCCGTCGATCGAGCGGTACATCGGTCCCGAGGTCGCGGCAAGGATTCGTCGCGTGATGAAGGAACCGGTAAAGATCCTCGGCGGGTATACCCAGGTGTTGCAGAGCAACTGGAAACTCTACTTCGAGAACGTGAAGGACACCTACCACGCGAGCCTGCTGCATCTTTTTTTCTCGACCTTCCGCCTGAACCGGCTCGAGCAGAAAGGCGGGGTGGTCGTCGGCGGCGAGGGCGGCAGCCACGCCAGCTTCACCATGATGAAATCGGACCCGTCCGGGGACGACTACGAGCGTGCCGGCATGCGCTCGGCGAGCGGCGGCTACGCGCTGGAGGCGCCGCAGATGCTGGAGTCCGTGGACGAGATCGGCGACGGCGTCACGCTGCAGATCCTCACCGTGTTCCCGGGGTTCGTGCTTCAGCAGATCATGAACAGCCTCGCCGTGCGCCAGGTGCTGCCGAAGGGCGTGCGCCGCACCGAGCTCGTGTGGACCTGCTTCGGCTATGCGTCGGACGACGCGAGGATGACCGAGTTGCGAATGATGCAAGCCAACCTCGTCGGCCCGGCGGGCTACATATCGCTCGAGGACGGTGCGGCGACGGGGTTCGTCCAGCGCGGCGCGGCAGGTGCGTCGGAACGCTCGTCGTTCGTCGAAATGGGCGGGCGCACGGTCGAATCGAACGAGTCGCGCGTCACCGAAACCTCGGTGCGCGGCCTGTGGCAGCAGTACCGCAGGCACATGGGCCTCTGAGCGGATGGACGCCGCGCTCCAACTCGCGGTGGAGAACCTCCTCGCCCGCTATGTCCACGCCATCGATGACGACCGTCTGGAAGACTGGCCGGGGTTCTTCGTGGAGACGGGTCGCTACCGCATCACCACCGCGGACAACCTCGAGCGCGGCCTGCCCCTGTCCATCATCTACGCTGACTCGCGCGCCATGCTGGCCGATCGCGTCTCGGCGCTGCGGCACGCCAACATCTACGAGGCGCAGCGATACCGGCACACGGTGTCCTCGACGCTCGTCGAGAGGGTGGATGCGAACACCGCGCGCGCGAGCTCGAACTTCCAGGTCGTGCGCATCATGCATACGGGGGAGTCGATGCTGTTCGCGAGCGGCCGCTACCTCGACCGTATCCGCATGAACGGCGGCGGTGGCGAGCTGCAGTTCGAGGAAAGAGTCGTGGTCCTCGACAGCCGTAGCGTGGACACGCTGCTTGCGATCCCGCTCTAGCGGGCTCGATTCAGGACCTGGAGCCGATCGACGAGAGCCCCGGGGTCCTTTCCATCCAGCGCCTGCTCGCGAGATCGATGATCTTTCCGTCCCCGGACGCATCCCGCTGCCTGCCCACCCATTCGACGATTGGCATAAATTCCGCGCATTCCGCGGCCGTTGCGGCAGGGGCCATTTCGAAAATCCCGATTCCCGCCTCCGCGGCTTTGACGTACACGTCCGAATCGCTGATCCGCGTCAGGAACGGCAAACCGAGCGAATTGAGAAACCGCTCGAGCGGTTGATACACCGGCATCGAGCTGCGGACCCGGTTCGCCAGCACGGCCAGCTGGATATTGCGCGTGCGGATCCTGCCCACGAGGAGGAGGTCCCTGACGAAATTGGCCGTCGCGTGAATGTCGATCGCCGAGGGCGCCACCGGAATGAGGATGCCGTCGGCCTTGCTCAGCATTTCCTGCAGGAGCAGGCCCGATGCGCCGGCCGGCGCATCGATCAGGAGCTGCTGCGTGTCCGCCGGCACGTGCATCTCGACGCTGCGGATGCGGCCGCCCTTCTGAGGCGCGGCATTGGCCCCGTAAATTTTCCCCCGGGGTTGGGTACGGACCCGCAGCCAATGCAGGCTCGACCCTTGCGGGTCGTAGTCCATGACGGTAGTCGGGATGTCGTGAGCCGCGAAGTAACTGGCGAGGTTGGTGGCGACGGTGGTCTTTCCGGATCCGCCCTTCGAATTGATTACCAGCGTGGTGTTCATTCTCATGACCTGCTCCCCTTCTCATCCCCACGGATTGCACGGCTAAGCCTATGCCAAAGTCACGCTCCCGCTAATTAACTAATTCACAGGAGAGGAGCGAAAGAGGCGCGAATTCCCTCGGCCGTCGGGTTCGCGGGCTTGCGACCTTGACAGGAGTGTGCACGGTGACGACCATTCGCCCGTTAACCGGGGGGTGGACATGTTCACGAGACTTTTTTACGCGGATCTTCGCTCCCGCCTCAGCTGGGCGGTGTCGCGCAGGTGGTACGACCTGCGTGCGTCCTGGTACGCCTGGGACAAGGAGCCTTGGGTATTCGCCTTGGTTCTCGGCCTGATCGCCGCGAGCTTCGTTTTGGCGCTGCAGACGGTTTACGCGCGTCAGGACCACCGGCGGAGTCTGGCCTGCCTTGCGCGGAACGTGTATTTCGAAGCGCGGGGCGAGCCTGTAGCGGGTCAATACGCGGTGGCGGAGGTCACGATGAATCGCAGGGCCTCGGGTCGATACTCCGATACGGTCTGCGGCGTGGTCTACCAGAAAAACTGGGATCCGCTCCGAAGGCGCTACGTAGGGGCCTTTTCATGGACGGAGTTCGATTCACTGCCGACCCCGACGGGCGAGGACTGGCTGCGCGCCTGGGACGTGGCTGAGGCGGTCTACTATGAGCGGGAGGCGCCGGTGCTGGAGGGCGCGATGTTCTTTCATGCGACTTACATCAAGCCCGACTGGGCAAAAGGCAAGCGGCCGCTCGCCCGGATCGGCGGGCACGTCTTTTACAAGTAGAAACGATTTCTAAGCCGTTTCTTCCATCCCCGGGAGCCACATCAGGTCGGTTACACCCGGGTCCACGCCCGATTGCATGAGGAGCGTCGTCACCTGGCCGCGGTGGTGCGTCTGGTGGTTGAAGAAGTGCTGCACCGCGAACCACAGGGGAAAACTCCTGTCGCGGTTGCCCACGATGCTGCGGAACTTCAGAGGTGCGGCGAGGCGGTTTTCGTCCAGGGTCGCCACCCATTCGAGGATCTCGGCGTCGGTCCTGGCGCGCTCGCGACGCAGCTCGGAGAAATCCCCGTACAGCTCGTCGGCGAGCGTCGTGACTCGGAACTCGCGTGCAAGGAATCTTCCGAGCCAAAGTCTGTCGCCGAGCAGCAGGTGATTGAGCGTGCCGTGTACCGAGCGGAAGAACGCGCCGCGGTCTGTCTTGCGCTCCGCATCCGGCAGCTTTTCGCAGACCTCGTAGATGCGCTCGTTCATCCAGCGGTTGTAGCGGGCCATGGCGCGGAAGCCGGGTAGCATGCTTGCTCCTTCCAGCGCGGCGCTCATTCGGGTTTCACCCCGGCGGCGCGGATCACGCCGCGCCAGCGCTCCGCGTCTTCCTTCATGATCGCCGCCATCCCGGAGGGAGTGCTGCCGATCGGCTCGGCCGACAGGGCTTCGAGGCGCCTGGCGACATCCGGTTGCTTCAGTATTTCCGCGATCGCGGCGGATAGCTTCTCGGCGATCGCGGCGGGCGTCTTCGGCGGGGCAGAAATGCTGAACCACGCGATCGAGACGAATCCAGGATAAAACTCCGCCATCGCCGGCACCTCGGGAAGCGAAGGTGCGCGCCGCACGCTGCCGACGGCGAGCGCCTTCAGCTTGCCCGCGTGGACGTGCTGCACCGTCACCCCGAGATTGTCGAACATCATTTCCACTTCGCCGGCGAGGAGCGCGGCGAGCCCGGGCGCCGTTCCCTTGTAGGGCACGTGCGTGATTCTCAGGCTCCCGGCCGCGGTCTTGAACATCTCCGTCGTCAGGAAGGAAACCGTGGTCGTGCCTTGGGAAGCATAGTTGAGCTTGTCCGGATTGGCGCGCACGAACGCGACGAACTCCTGGAGCGTGTTCGCCGGGATTTTTGCCGAGTTGACGAGCAGAACGCTAGGGATCGCCGCCATCACCGTCACGGGCACGAACTGGGTCGGGTCGTAGGGGAGCTTCAGGTACAGGCTGGGGTTGATCACCAGCGGGGCAGGGGGTGTCGCGAGCAGCGTGTAGCCGTCCGGCTCGGCGCGCGCCACGGCCTCCGCGCCGATGCTGCCGGAAGCCCCGCTCCGATTCTCCACGACGACGGGCTGCCCCCAGCGCGCCGCGAGCCTCTCACCGACGATGCGCGGCAGCGCGTCGGCCGCACCGCCGGCGGGAAATGGAACGATGAGGCGGATCGCGCGACCCGGGTATCCGGGCGCCGGATCCTGCCCCCACGCGGAGGCGGCAAGGAGCAAACCTGCGAGCCACGCGCGCTGCAACGAATTCATGCATCCTCCGCCACCAAATCGTCCCGATCGCCATGATAGACGACGCTGCTATTTCAGACCGTTTCAATCCGCTAAGCCCTGGGAGGCAACCACGTAGCACAAGTAGTATTTTTTGGCACGAGAGTTGAAATTCGGTAATCGCTTGGCTATTGGGCATATTTCCAATCACCTAAGGTCTAGCTCGGGCCGCAAGGCTTGCCTTAGCTTTTCCACCTCATTTGTCAATGGTCGTAGAGTCGCTTAGGTCATTTCCTTAGAATGAAAAAAAGGATTACGGCAGCCGCTACCATAAGCAGCAGGACAACGAGCGGCCAAAACATCCCAAAAATCACCGCAAGCACGGCCGCTGGCATCCACCCCAAGGCGAACCCTAAAAAACCGTATGTCAGTGTGCAGAACCCCCATACGCCGACGAACGTCGCGGCCGCGGTGATCCAGGTGCCAACGTCGTACCAATCGCGCATGTCTGCAACCCTGGTGATAGCGCACCCCGTGTTAAAATTTCCTCGCTGCGATATCTTCTCCGGTCAATTTGTAGCGCGTCAGACACCGTCTCCCAGTGATCGGGTCTTTGACGCGGTACTGATAGACCTTAACCGTTTTCATATTGGCTCTGGGCCGAGTCGTGGTACGGCCTGTCAGGCCAGATCATTTACGACGTGTTCAATACCAGCCAACGCGGACAATGCCGTTGCGCGGTTGCACTGCTGACCGAGTCGGATAGCTCGCCCCGGATGAACTAGATTTCTAAAGTCCCTCGTCAAGTCCACGTGCTGGCCCGGATAGCCTCTCACGCCATGATAGGATACTTTCCGCGAGAGTCTCACAGGAGGAAGTCCACGATGTCCCCTTCTCGAAGCGGTCCTGGCCTGGCCTACCGTTCGCCGCGGCGCGGCTTCCTGAGCAAGCTTGCCGCGCTGGGTGCTGCCGGCGCTCTTCCCGGCGGGCTGATGGCGCAGGAGCCGAAGAGGGCACCCGTCGCGGCACGCGGCAAGCCATACCGTATAGACGTTCACCACCACCTCATGTACCCCGGCTATCTCGAGGAAGTCGGCGGGCGCCGTGCGGGCTCCGCGTTCAAGTGGTCGCCCGCCATGTCGATCGAAGACATGGACAAGAGCGGCATCGCCGCATCGATACTTTCGCTGATCCAGCCGAGCGCGTCGATCGCGGACGTCGAGAAGGGACGTCGAGTGGCGCGCCTCAGCAACGAGTTCGGTGCGCAGCTCGCACGGGACTACCCGGGCCGCTTTGCCAGTTTCGCGACCATTCCTTTGCTCGACGCGGAGGGCAGTCTCAAGGAAATCGAATACGCGCTCGACACGCTCAAGGCCGACGGCATCAGCCTGATGACGAGCTACCAGGACAAATATCTCGGGGACGCAGCCTTCGCACCGGTCTGGGAGGAGCTCAATCGGCGCAGGGCGTTGATCTACACCCATCCGCTTTCACCCGAGTGCTGCAGGAACATCAAGAGCGAAGTGCCACCGGCGGTCGTCGAGTACGCGACCGACACCACGCGCACCATCGCGAGCCTCGTGTTCAGTGGCACCGCAGCGCGCTATCCGGACGTCCGCTGGATCTTTTCTCACAGCGGCGGCACGATGCCGTTCCTGTTGAGCCGTTTCATTCGCCATGAGGTGGACATGAAGGAACGGGCGAAAGAGCGGATGCCGAAAGGCCTGATGTACGAGCTGAAGAAGTTCTATTACGACACCGCCCAGGGGAACCATTCGGGAGCGCTTGCGGCATTGATGAAGATCGTTACACCCGCGCAAGTGCTCTTCGGTACCGACTTTCCGTTCCGCGACGGAGCCGAGGAGATCGAAGGGCTCGCCTCGTTCCGCTTCAAGCCGAAGGACCTCCGCGCCATCGAGCGCGAAAATGCGCTCAGATTGTTGCCAAGGCGCATCGGCTAGACCGGACTATTCTCCGTAGCCGGAGCTCTTGAGAAACTCGGCCCGCTCGTCCGGGTCGGCGAGGTTTTCAGCGAGCCGCTGATAAAGCGCTTTCAGGTCGTGCACCTGCGCGGCGGCCTTCTTTGCCATCACCTTGGCGATCGGACCTACATAAGGCGCAAGCCGCGCGGCAGCCTTATCGACATCTTCGGCCTCGATAGGCCTGTTCGAAAGATCGGGAGAGGACTGGTCCGGCGCCGCTTTGGGTTGCCCGATTGCGAGAACTTTCTCGAGCGCCGCCGCAGCGAACGCCTTTCCGTCCCGCTCTGACCGAACGCACTCGGCGAGAAGGCGCACGAGGGTAGGGCCATCGGTGGTCGTCCTTGCCGATCTCCTGACCAGCACTCTCGCCATCGGGCCGACATAGGGCGCGAGCAGCTCCTCGAGCGCACGCAACCGCCCCGCCTCCCATCCCGGGTCGTGTCCGGCCGGTCCTGGTGAACGATCGTGGGAAGGACAGTCGCCTCGGTCGGGAGCGGTGCACCGCCGCGGCTCTCGAAACCCTTGGCGAGGGCCGCCGCGAACTCGCGCGCGCTGGCGTACCGGTCCTCCGGCTTCTTCGCGAGCGCCTTGCTGAGGATTGCATCGAAAACTTCGGGGACGCCCTGGGGATTGACTTCCGAAGGGTTGCGATGGGGTTCGTGGCATATCTTGTACCCGGCGGTCTCGGTCGGGCCTTCGAACGGTTTCACGCCCGTGAGCAATTCGTAGAGGACGACGCCGCAGGAAAAGATGTCGCTGCGCCGGTCCACCTGCTGCCCAGCATATTGCTCCGGTGACATGTACGCTGGGGTGCCCATGATGGACCCGACCTGGGTGAGGTTGGAGCGGTCGATCCGGGCAATCCCGAAGTCTGCAAGCTTGAGACGGCCGTCCGGCGTCATGATGATGTTCTGGGGCTTGATATCGCGGTGGACTACGCCGTGTTCGTGGGCGTAGTCAAGGGCGTCCAGCAACCGGCTCATGATGGTCATCACGTCCTGCAGGCCGAAGCGCTCCTGACGGGCGAGAAAGTCCCGCAGCCCGCGGCCCTGAACATACTCCATCGCGATATAGGCGAGCTGCTTGTTCTCGCCGTATTCGTAGATGCCGACGATCGCGGGGTGGTTGAGCCGGCCGGAGGCGAGCGCCTCGTTCTTGAACCTCGCAATGATCTGCCCCGCGAGTTTTTCGTCGACGAGCTCCTTGCGCACGGTCTTCAGCGCGACATGGCGCTCGAGAACGGGGTCGTATCCCTTGTAGACGATCCCCATCGCCCCCTTGCCGATGACTTCGACGACTTTGTACTTGCCGAGTTGCTTGAGAACTGCCACTAGTCTCCGGGACCGTCGTGACGGCCTTCACTCCCCGAGCATCTTCATCGCCTGCACCAGGCTCGTCCTCATGCGGTTGAACGATCCGGCGAGAGTCGCGATCTCGTCCTTGCCCCTGCTCGCGAATTCCGGGGCGTCGAGATTGCCGAGGCTTACCTCGTCGGCGATCCGCGACAGCCGGGTGACGGGTCGGATCACGATTGCATGAAGCATGAGGTTGAGAGCGACGAAAATGAAGGCGAAGACCCCGGTGAGCGAGATCATGAAGACTTTGAAGGTGTCGTTGGCGCGCTTGATGGGCAAGGTCATGGGGACGGACACGATCTGTGCACCGACCACCTCGTTCAGCTTCCAGCCGAAGCCGTTCGCCGGACCGTAGAGTTCGATCATGGTCTTCGGAGCCGTGTCCACTGTGCTGTGACAGTACAGGCAGGCGGCGTCCTTGATCTGCAGGGGCCGGGCCATGTACAGGGCTCGGCCGGTCGGGGTATCGCGCTCGCCGATGATCTCCGCGCGGTCCGGCGCCTGGCGGAACTGATTCACGACGTCGGTTTCCCAGTCGGTAGCGCGGTTGCGGGGATTGGTTGGATTGAGAGTCGCTTCCTTGTAATCGTAATCGGTGAATTTCTTGCGCAGGTCGCTGAACTGCTCGTTGGCGGCGTACGCGGGAACCGACTGCGGCAGGAACTGGTACTTAATCTGCGTCTCGAGCAGCGGGCGCACCTGTTTGGAGGTGTAGCCGCGCGTCGCGAGCGCCGATTCCATCATGATACGGGCGTGCTGGAGCACCTCGTCGCGCGCGTTCTGCCGCAGCAGGTCGAGCGATACATAGGCGGCGATGGCCAGGCCGACCAGGAAAATTGCGAGGAACACGATATTGAACTTGACGATCAGTCTCATGACCTTCCCTCCTACCTTTGCGTGCCGGGTTGCCCGCTCTTCGGGTTGTCCGGGTCCTTCGGTGCGTACTTTTCGGGAAACAGCACTTTGTCCCATTCCGGGTGCTCCCGGAGATTCTCGATCAGCTTGCGGCGAAACTCGGAATCCTTGGTTCGACTTTCAAATCGTTTCACGAAATTTCTTCTGATCGGGGAACCGGCTTTAAGCCAGGCTTCGACCTCGGCGTACGTCACCTCGTGATCGCGCTTGGGCTCCGACCTTCTGTTGTTGAGCCGCTCGAGTAACGCCGGCAGGTCGTCCCGAAAATGCCGAGGCATGTTCTTCAGGAACTCAGCCGAGGGGCGCGAGCTGACGGTTGCCGGCTGCTCGCCCCTGCGGACGATGAACTCACCGGCCTTCGCGTCACGCGCGATTCTCTGTACGCCTTTCCTGCCGATTTCTGAAAATCTCACGGTGCCGGATTCGACGTATATGTCGGTGGAACCGTCGCCCGCGTTCAGGACCGCGGTCGCTTCCCCCGCGCTGACCTCGGCGCGCGGCGTGAGGTAGCGGTACTGTGTGCCCTTGCTGGATTTTTTCTGGGTGAACTTTGCCCAGCCGGACAGTACCGCGACCTCCGACTGGCCGCGCGCTCCCGACGCGATGTTCGTCAGCATGGCGCGCGCGCCCTGGCTGAGATTGAGGATCGCGCCGTCCTGGAATTCTATTTGCGCTTGCCCTTTGGGGTCGATCGACAATATGTCTCCGTCTCCCAGCCGCACACCTTGGGTGGCGGTGTAAAGCGTCGCGCCCCGTATCAGTTCGACGCTCCCTTCGGCCAGCGTCAGGGTGCCCGCGGTTTGAGCGAAAGCGGAAGCACAGGCGCCCAATAGGGTCGCTACAAACTGGAGACAGGGCCCCAGCACCTCCCGGCCGCACGTGCGCATGTCCCTCCCGACGTCGCTTCCGCAGTTTCTGGTGGCCATTCTAGAGCAGTCGGCGACGAGTGCTCAAGTCGGAGCGGCGGACTATCCCCTCAGCCTTTGGCTTATACTTTGCGCCGCCGCCAGAATGGCTCGCACCTCTCCGATGGAAAAGAAGCCCGTAAATCTTGCCGTTCTGTTCGCCGACATCACGGGGAGCACGCGCCTGTACGAGAAGCTCGGCAACGCACGAGCCCTCGAGTGCGTCGGACTCTGCCTCAATATCATGCGCGAATCGGCGCTCGGCTGCGGGGGGCGCGTGGTCCAGACTATCGGCGATGAGGTCTTGTGCGTGTTTCCGACTGCCTTGGCCGCGACCCAGGCCGCCACCGAGATGCAATCGCGGGTCGAGATGCAGGAACCGGTATCCGGGCAGCGCCTTCAGATACACGTCGGCCTGCAATTCGGTCCCGTGCTGGAGGAGGGGCAGGACGTGTTCGGGGACTGCGTCAATGTGGCGGCTCGAATGGTGAAGCTCGCCAAGCCTTCCCAGATCATTGCCGGCGGCGAGTGCGTGGAAGCATTGACCGGGCCGATGAAGGATCAGACCCGGGCCCTCGACAAGCTCCCCGTCAAGGGGCGGGAGCAGGAAGTCGAGGTCTACGAGGTTCTGTGGCGGCAGAGTGAGGAATTGACCTACATGGCGAGCCGTGCGCCCGGCCCGCCTGATCAGGCTCAGGTGCGGCTGTGCCTGAGGCACGGCGGGAAGGAAATGGTCCTGGGCCCGGGACGCGAGCTAATAAAGCTCGGTCGGGAGAACTCCTGCGATATCGTCATAGCGGACCGCAAGGCGTCCCGCGAGCACGCGCGGATCGAGCGCCGCCGCGACAAATTCGTTTTGGTCGATGTCAGCTCCAACGGCACCTTCGTTACGTTTCAAGGCGAGCCTGAAATGGCGGTGAAGCGCGAGGAGATCCTCCTGCGCGGCCGCGGATCGATCAGCTTCGGGCATCCTTACAGAGCTGATCCGACGGAAGTGGCGGCGTTCGAAATACAAACTCCGACCTAAACCTACCTGGCGCGGCCCGAAGCAGGTCAGGCCGCGCGGCGATATTCGTGCGAACCCTTGAGCGCGCGGGCGAGCTCGACGAGGCTCGCGACATTGTGCACCGGCAGGAACTCGTCCACATGCGGCAGCATCGCGCGCACGCCCGCCGGCCGCGCCTCGAATCCCTGGTAACGCAGGAGCGGATTCAGCCAGATGAGCTTCCTGCAAGACTTGTGCAGACGCTCCATCTCCCTCGCCAGTCCCTCGCCGACGTCTCCGTCGAGGCCGTCGGAGATCACCAGCACGACCGCATTTTGCCCGAGCACTCTGCGCGACCATCGCAGGTTGAATTCCCGCAAGCAATTGCCGATGCGCGTTCCGCCCGACCAGTCGGCGATCGCATCCGACACTCCGCCCATCGCGACGTCCACGTCTCGATGGCGCAGGTAGCGGCTGATGTTGGTGAGCCGAGTGCCGAAGACGAAGCTCGTCACGCGGTCGCGGTCGTTGGTGATCGCGTGCAGGAAGTGGAGAAACATCCTCGAATAGCGGTTCATCGAGCCCGACACGTCGCACAAGACCACGAGCGGCGGATGGCGCCGCTGGGGCGAGCGCCGCTTGAGCGGGATGATCTTCGCGCCGTTCCTCAAGCTTGCGCGCAGGCTCGCGCGCAAGTCGACTCGCGCGCCGCGCGGGTCGGACCGGAAGCGCCGGGTGCGGATCTCCGGTATCGGCAGGCGCAGGTTCGCGAGCATTTTTTTCGCCTGCGCGATCTCCTCGCTCGTCATCGTCTCGAAGTCGGCGTGCTGCAGCACTTCGCGTGACGAAAAGCTGAAGCTCGCATCGAGCTCGGTTTCGTGCGGCGGCTCCGGGGGAGGTTCCTGGGGTTTCTTCGGCTTCGGGTAAAGCGCGTCGGCGACGCGATTGGACGCCGAAGGCTCCTCGTTGCGGCCCTGGCGTCCATAGACCTGCGGCAGGAACATCGCCATGACTCGCTCGAGGAGCTGCGGGTCGCGCCAGAAGATGTGGAAGGCCTGGTCGTAGATCTCGAACTGCTCGCGCCGGCCGAGAAAGACGCTCGCGAGCGTCCAGTAGAAGTCCTCGCGCCGCTCGACCCCGGCGACCTCGAGCGCCCGCACCGCGTCGAGCACCCGGTCCGGGCCTATCGGCAGGCCCGCCGCGCGCAGCACGCGGGCGAAGTGCATGACGTTCTCCGCGAGGCGGCCGTCCGCGGCTGATTCACCGAGGTTCAACGATTTTCCGCGTGCCACGGCGACGTCGTCCCGGTGATCATGGTCATTTTCCGGCAGGCTCGCGCAGCTCGGTGTCGATCACTACGCTTACGCTCTTTGCCCCGACCTTCACCGGTGCGCTCAAGCCTTGCAGGTCCCCGGGCTGCGGGCCCGCGTTGGCGGATTTCGAGACGCGCGCGCCGATCACCACGCGCGGGAAGGCGGAGAGCCTCATCTGCGGCGCCATCGCCATCGAATCATCGAGGGCGAACTCGGCGGGAAGATCGCTCCCGCGCTTGCGCAGGACCGCAAGGGGCATGCGCGGACCTTCGGCCGCCCGGGCGAAAATGAAAACGGTGTCGCCGGGGGCAACTTTTCCGACAAGCTCCGGGGCGAGCCTGACCACGCCGCTCACGCGGTTTCCGCCTTGGGCAGGTGCAGGTTTCGCGACCTGCGCCTTTCCGCCCGGGGAGCCGGCTAGCGAGCGCGCCTGCGCGATGCTCGCCTGCACCCTTTGAATCATGTCGGATTCCTTCGGCAGAAGCCCCAGCACGCGCTCCCAATGGCGTATCGCAGCGCGGGGGTCGCTCCGGTTGAAGGCGGCGGTACCTGCGAGGAGCAGCGCCTTCACGTTGTCGGGATCGATCCGCGTAGTCGGCGAGGAGCTGCGCGTCGCGCGGCATTCGCGCAGCGGCCTTGGCGTAGGCTTCACTGGCTTCGCCGAAGCGCCCCAGCACCGCGTACGAGCGTCCCAGCATCATCCAGCCCTCCGCATCCTCGGGGTTGTCCTTCAAGCGCGCCGCGAGGCGTGAAACCAGCGCTTCGAATTGCTGCGCGCTCAATCCGTGCTGAGTTCCGCCTTCGGCCGCCTGCGGCAGGAGGGCCCGGGGATTGCCGACCGAAAGATAGACGGCAAGCGCGCAGATCGGCACGGCCAGGCCCAGGGTGAGCGCGGCGGCGCGCGCGCGCCGCGGAGCTTGCGCCGGGGCCTCGCCCCCGCCCACATCGGCGAGCAGGCGAGCTTCGATCTCGCGGCGCGCTTTTTCGTGCTGGTCCGCGGCCAGCGTTCCGGCGCGCAAGTCTGCTTCGAGCTCGCGCAGCTGATCGCGGTATACCGCGACATTGACGGCATCGCGCGTTGCGCCCGCGCGAGCGCGGCGGCTAAGCAGCGGCGGCACGATGAAAAGCAAAGCGCCGGTGATGAGCAGTGCGCCGATCACCAGAAAGACGGTCATCGCGGCTCCGCTTCGTTCCCGGCGAGAAGCGTCTGAGCGCGCCTATGCTCGGAGGCGGTCATTTCGAGATCCTGCGCCGGTCGCCGGCGCAGGACGCGGCGGAGGAGGACGACAAATCCGGCAGCAAGCAGCAACAGCGGCCCGAACCACAGCAGCGCCGTCGTGAGCTTGAGCGGAGGACGATACAGGACGAAGTCGCCGTAACGGGCAACCATGTAGTCGACGATTTCCGAGTCGCTCGCGCCGCGCCGCATCTTCTCCCTTACCTGGTTCCTCAGATCCTCGGCGAGCGGCGCGTTCGAGTCGGCGAGGGTCTGGTTCTGGCAGACGAGGCAGCGCAGCTCGGCGGCGAGCGTCATGACCCTCTGCTCGAGCGCCGGATCCGCTGTGGCGGGGGCCGCCTCCTTCGCGACCGCCCACGAAGCCGTCGCGGCAAGGAGCAGGAACGGAAAAACCCTAAGCACGGCCGAGTTCTTCCACCAGTGGCAGCAGCTTTTCCTTGAGGATCTGCGGCGTGAGCGCGCCCATGCGTTTGTAGCGGATGACGCCGAACTTGTCGATCACGTACGTCTCGGGCACGCCGTAGACGCCGTAGTCGATGCCGACCTTGCCGTCGAAGTCGTAGATCGAAAGACGGTAGGGATCGCCCATGCCTGTCAGCCACGCCAGGCCGTCTTCGCGCTTGTCCTTGTAGTTGAGCCCGTAGATCGGCACGGCGCCGCTCGCGGCGAGGTCGAGGAGCACGGGGTGCTCCTCGCGGCAGCTGACGCACCAGGAGGCCCACACGTTGAGGACCCAGACCTTGCCGAGCATGTCCTTTTCACTGAAGGTCTTCGCCGTCTCGTGCAGCTGCGGCAGCTCGAAATGCGGCGCCGGCTTGCCGATGAGAGGCGAGGGCACTTCACGCGGATTGAGCGTGAGTCCGACTCCGAGCAAGGCGATCAGCGCCGCGAAGATGGCCAGGGGCAGAACGAAGCGATTCATCCTCGCCTTTTTCGGTATCGTCAGGGAGCGGCGGGCGCCGCCGCATACTGCTCCTGCGATCGCCTTGCCGCGACCCGGTAGCGTCGGTCGCTCGCGGCGATCGCGCCGCCCAGCGCCATCAGGAGGCATCCCCCCCAGATCCAGTCGATGAACGGTTTGTGCTGCACGCGCACGATCCAGGCGGTCGCGCTCACGGAATCGCCGAGCGAGACGTACAGGTCGCGCGTGAAGCCGGGATCGATCGCGGCCTCCGTCATCGGCATGTTCTGCACCGTATAGATGCGTTTCTCGGGATAGAGGGCGGTGACGGCGCGGCCTCCACGGCTGACCTGGATCTGGGCGCGAGCGGCGACGTAGTTCGGTCCCCGCACGTCCCTCACGCCGTCGAGGCGGAAGGTGTAGCCGCCGAGCTCCACGGTATCGCCCGGCTCCATGCGCACGTCGCGCTCGCTCTCGTAGCCTTTCACCAGCGTCACTCCGACCACGAACACGGCGACGCCGAAGTGAGCGAGCAGCATGCCGTAGGTCGCGCGCGGTGTGTTGCGCAGCCGCGCCCACGCGCTTGCACCGTTCGCCGCGTTCCCGATCTTTTCGTACAACTGAACGATTCCGCTCGCTGCGACCCATGCTGCGAGCAGCAGACCGAAGGCGACCAGCGCGCTAAAGCGTCCCATTGCGAATGGAATCGCGAGCGCCCCGACCAGGCTCACCATTAGGGCCCAGCGCAGGCGCGCCGCGATATCGGGCAGATTCGCTTTTTTCCAGCGGGCAAGCGGACCGATACCCATCAGAAATAGCGCCGGTGCCATCAGCGGCACAAATACGATCTCGAAGTACGGAGGCCCCACCGAGTATTTGCCCAGGTTCAGGGCGTCCATCGCCAAGGGAAAAATAGTTCCAAGAAAAACCGTCCCGGCAGCCGCAGCAAAGAAGACGTTGTTCGCCAGTAGCATCGACTCGCGCGAGACGAGCTTGAAGTCCCCGCCCAGACCGATGCGCGAAGTACGCCAGACGTACAGCACGAGTGCGCCGCCGATGAAAAGCGCGAACAACGCCAGGATGAATATGCCGCGCGTGGGATCGACCGCGAAAGCGTGCACGGAAGTGAGCACCCCGGACCGCACGAGGAAGGTGCCGAGCAGGGAGAGCGCAAAGGCGACGATCGCGAGCAGCACGGTCCAGCTGCGGAAAGCCCCGCGCTTCTCGGTGACGGCGAGCGAATGGATCAGCGCGGTTCCGACGAGCCACGGCATGAAGGAGGCGTTCTCGACCGGGTCCCAGAACCACCATCCGCCCCAACCCAGCTCGTAATACGCCCATCCACTGCCGAGCGCGATGCCCACGGTGAGGAACGCCCACGCCGCTGTCGTCCACGGGCGCGACCAGCGCGCCCACGCAGCGTCGAGCCGGCCACTCAAAAGTGCCGCGACGGCGAAGGAAAACGCGATGGAAAAGCCGACGTAGCCCATGTAGAGCATCGGCGGATGGATCACCATGCCCGGGTCCTGGAGCAGCGGGTTCAGGTCGCGTCCGTCTGCTGGCGCCGGGAAGAGCCGCAGAAAAGGATTCGAAGTAAACAACGTGAAAAGGAGAAACCCGGTGCTCACGATTCCCATCACGCCCAGCACCCGTGCCACCATATCGTCGGGAAGGTGGCGGCTGAAGAACGTCACGCCGACCGTCCATACGCCGAGTATCAGCGTCCAAAGCAGTATCGAGCCTTCGTGCCCGCCCCATACGCCAGTGACGCGGTAGGCGGCAGGCAGCGCGGAATTGGAGTTGGAAGCGACGTAGGCGACTGTGAAGTCATTCGCGACGAAACTGTATGTGAGGCAGCCAAAGGCGATGGCCACGAAGGCGAACTGCCCTTGCGCGGCGGGTCGCACCGCGCCCATCCACGACCTATCGCCGCGGGCCGCCCCCGCGAGCCCAAGCGAGCTTTGAGCGAGCGCGAGGCACAGCGCGAGCGCGAGAGCGAGTTGACCGATTTCCGGGATCATTTGCGTCCCGCGCCACCCTGCACCAGGGTATGCGCCGCCCTTTCGTTGATGGACTGTGCCTGCTTGATCGCGTCCGCCGCGGCCGGGGGCATGTAGTTCTCGTCGTGCTTGGCGAGCACCTCGCTCGCATAGAAGACGCCGTCGGGACCCAGCTTCCCCTGTGTCACCACACCCTTGCCCTCGCGGAACAGATCCGGGAGGAGACCGCGGTAGACGACCGGGACGTTCTTTGCCGTGTCGGTGACGACGAATTGCACGGTGATCCCGTCGGCCTGGCGCTTCACGCTTCCCGGCGTGACCATCCCGCCCACGCGGAACGATCTTCCTTGCGGCACCTCCTTCGCCGCCACCTGGCTCGGGGTGAAAAAGAACACGAGATTCTCCTGGAACGCGGCGAGCACGAAGGCTGCCGTCACGCCGAGCGCAACGAGGCCCCCCGCGATCATCGCCAGCCGTTTCTGCCTGGGCTTCACCGGTCGCCTTGCGATGCGGTGCCCCGGAGGCGAAGGCGTGCGAGAGCGCTGCGCTTGCGCAACGCGAGCAGCACGATTTCCGCGATCACGAGACCGAGCGTCACGAGGTAGGAGCCCCAAACATAGAACGCATAGCCCCCCATTGCAAGGAAATTTTCCAAGCTGCTCCAGTTCACGCCGATCCCCTCGCGTAGTCCGCCACCCACTCGCTCGCGCGTTCGCGCTCGAGCATGATGCAGCGCGCCCGCATCAGTGCAGCGGCGATGCTGTAGAACCAGAAACCCAAAGCCATCACCGTCATGCCGGTCAGCATCGTTGCCGCCATGGTCGGGGCCTTGGTGAGACTCACCGACGCGCCCTGGTGCAGCGTGTTCCACCACTTCACCGAAAAGTAGATTATCGGGATGTTCACGACGCCGACCAGAGCGAGCACCGCCCCGGCCTTGTCGGCGCGGCGAGGATCGTCGATCGCCGCTTGCAGAGCCATGAAGCCGAAATAGAGAAAGAGCAGAATCAGCTCCGAGGTCAGCCGCGCGTCCCACACCCACCAGGTACCCCAGGTGGGCTTTCCCCAGAGAGAGCCGGTCCAGAGCGCGAGAAAGGTAAACAGCGCGCCCGTGGGCGCGATCGCGCTCGCCATCATGCCCGAGAGCCGGGTGTTGAACGCGAGCCCCAACCCCGCCCAGAAGGCCAAGACCAGATAGAGGAACATCGACATCCAGGCCGCCGGGACGTGGATGAAGATAATGCGATAGGCTTCGCCCTGCTGGGCGTCGGTGGGAGCGACGAAAAATCCGAGGTACAGACCGACGCCGCACGCGAGCAGCGCGAGCACACCGAAGCCGAGCGCGAGCTTTCCCGCTAGAGGAAAGAAAGTCTGGGGCGAGGAATACTTGAACCAGTTGATGCTCATAATCGCTATTCAACCGAAATACGCAATGCCACCGCCGCGGCCCAAGGAGCGAACGCCCCGGCGAATATCAGCAGGGCGCCGAGGAGGAGAAGTTGGGCGTGTCCGCCCATGCCCGAGGTCGCCGCCTCGGCGGCGCCCGCCCCGATGATCAGCACCGGGACATACAAGGGTAGCACCAGCAGGGAGAGCAGGGCTCCTGCACCTCTCAAGCCCAGCGTCAGCGCCGCGCCGATCGCCCCGATCAGGCTCAGGACCGGCGTACCCAGCGCCAAAGATAGCGCCAAGACCCCGAGCAGCTCTTGCGGAAAATCAAATTGTAGCGCCAAAACGGGCGAGATCAGGACGAGCGGCAGACCGGATATCAGCCAGTGGGCCAGGACTTTTGCCGCCACCGTCATTCCCAGAGGCGTGGCGCCGAGCAGCATCTGCTCGAGCGTCCCGTCGGCGTGGTCGGAGGCGAACATGCGCTGCAGGGCGAGCATCGAGGCGAGCAGCGCCGCCACCCAGATCACGCCGGGTGCGATCGTGCGAAGCAGTGCCGGGTCCGGTCCTACCCCGAGAGGAAAGAGGCTCACCACGATGACGAAAAAGAGAAGCACCGTCAACACGTCGGAGCTGCGCCGCGCGGCGAGCAGCAGGTCGCGGTGGATCACGCAGCCCAGCGCGGCTGGCATGTCAAGCCGCCTCGAGGTCGATGCGCAGGGCTGCGGCGGTCGTTATTTTCGCCTCAAGGTGCGTCGTGAGGATCACTGCGGCGCCCCGTGAAAGGTGCTCCGCAATCAGACCCCGCACGTCCTCCACGGCCGCAGCGTCGAGCGCTGCAAACGGCTCATCCAGGATCCAAAGCGGTATCCCTTCGCTCAAGGCCAGGCGCGCGAGCGCCGTTCTGCGGCGCTGTCCCTGCGACAGCACCCGAGCGGGCAGGTTCTCGCAACCTGCAAGGCCGAGCCGGCGCAGCGCCTCGCCGATCCGCGCAGGCTGCGTGGGAACGCCGGCGAGCGTGCACGCCACGTGCAGATTCTCGGCGGCGGTCAGGTCATCCTTGATTGCATTGGCGTGTCCGATGTAGACGAGCTGCCGCCAGAATTCCTCCTGCAGCCGCTGGATATTTTCGCCGCCCCAACGAACCTCGCCGCGGGTCGGTTCGAGCAACCCGCATGCGATGCGCAGGAGGCTCGTCTTGCCGGAACCGTTGGCTCCTCCGATCCGGAGCAGCCCGCCTCCGCGCAGCGTGAAATTCAGCGCGCCGAAGAGCTTGCGCTCGCCGCGCACGCAGTGGAGATCAAGCGCCTCGAGCGAGGGGATACCCGCTTTTTTTCCCACCGCGGCGATCTAGGCGGCCGCGAGCTCCGCCCTGACCTCTGCGAGCAGGCGCTCGGCATCGCTGCCGCGTACGCGAGTGATGTCGTCCTGGTACTTGAGCAGGGTACCGAGAGTGTCGTTGACGGTTTGGGGGTCGAGTGTCATCTTGTCGAGCGCCACCAGCGCCTTCGACCAGTCGATCGTCTCGGCCACGCCGGGGAGTTTGAACAAATCCATCTTGCGCAGGTGCTGCACGAAAGCGACGACCTCGCGCGAAAGGTTTTCGGAGGCTTCCGGGGCTTTTCGCTTGAGGATTTCGAGCTCCCGCGCGGCGTCCGGATAGTCCACCCAGTGGTAGAAACAGCGCCGCTTGATGGCGTCGTGGATCTCGCGAGTGCGGTTGGAAGTGAGCACGACGATCGGCGGCTCCGTGGCTCTCACCGTGCCGATCTCTGGGATAGTGATCTGGAAGTCCGACAGCACCTCCAGAAGATACGCCTCGAACGGCTCGTCGGTGCGGTCCAGTTCGTCGATCAGCAGCACGGGCGCCGCGCCTTTGCTGCCTTCGAGAGCCTGCATCAGCGGCCGCTTGATGAGAAAGCGCTCGGAGAAAATATCCTTCGCGACCGTATCGCGCGACGCCCCTTGAGTCTCGGCCAGCCTTATCTCGATCATCTGGCGCGAATAGTTCCACTCGTATACCGCGGAGGCGATGTCGAGGCCTTCGTAGCACTGCAGCCGAACGAGCGGGCGTCCGAGACCGCCGGCGAGGACCTTTGCGATCTCGGTCTTGCCCACCCCGGCCTCGCCTTCGAGAAACAGCGGCCGGCTCATCTTGAGCGCGAGGAATACCGCGGTCGCGAGGCTGCGCTCGGCGACATAGTCAGCGCGCGTGAGCAGAGCGAGAGCGTCGTCGATCGACTTCGGAAGCGTGCTCATACGTGAATTATGCCAGCCTGGCCGGCAAAAAACCCTCCCCGGGAGGGAAAGCCCGTTTCAGGGGAGCGCCAAGGGTCTAGGCGGTGACGGTGCGCCGGCGGGCGCCGCCGCGCATGAGCAGCGAATCTTTCGCCAGTACTCCGAAGCGGCGCGAGGCGACGATGCGGCTCTCCCTGGCGTAGGCTTCGTGATTGCGCTCCACATCGTCGAGGCGGTAGACGTAGTTCACCATGAGCCCCGCCGAGCGGCGCATGCCAGCGGCCGAGATATCGCCGAGCCAGTTGAGGCGCTCCAGGCGCGCGCCGTTGCCGAGGTGAAACCGCGCCACCGCGTCCAGCGGCTCGTCGTCCTGCTTGACGTAGAGAAGATAGTAGGCGCACAGAAGGGTGAGCTGTTTCAGGATTTCCGCGGCGCGCGCCTTGTCCTTGAACCAGTCCTGCGCGTCGAGCTTGGCGAGCAGGGCGGCGAGCTCTGCGTGGCTCGGATCGCCTTCCCGCAGCCCTGTTCCACTCGCAAGCCATGTGCGGAAGCCCGGGATCGGCGAGAGGGTGGCGAAGGTCTTCAGGCGCGGAAACTCGCGGCCGAGATCTTCCGCGACCTGCTTGATGAGAAGATTGCCGAACGAGATACCGCGCAAGCCCTCCTGGGGGTTCGTAATCGAGTAAAAGATCGCGCAGTCGGCCGAAGCGGGATCCACTACCGGCGAGTCGAGGGCGAGCAGCGGCTGCACCTTGGCGCTCATCCCGTGGGTGAGCGCCACCTCGATGAAGATCACGGGCTCGTCGGGCAGCGCCGGATGGAAAAACGCGTAGCAGCGGCGGTCGGCCTGAAGCCGGCGGCGCAGGTCGTGCCAGCCCTGGATCTCGTGCACGGCTTCGTACTGGATCAGCTTCTCCAGCACCAGGGCGGAGGTGCGCCAGTCGATGCGCTGCAGGACCAGGAATCCGCGATTGAACCAGGAACGGAACAGGTGGGCGAGGTCGGTCTCGATGTCCGCCCAATGCGGATGCTCGGCCAGACCCCGCAGCAGCCGGCGCCGCATCTCCAGCAGAACGCCGATTCCGCCGGGCGCCATGTTGAGGCGCCGGAAAAGCTCCTGGCGCGGCGATTCCACGGCCCGCTGCAGGCGCACGAGATTTCCGAAGGACGGGTCCTTGCGGTAGGCGTCGGCGGACCGGCCGACTGCCTCGGGGTCGAGGGAAAACTCCTTCACGAGAATTGCGAAAAAAACCTCTAGCGCCGGCTCATCCAGCGACTGATACGCCGTGAGCGCCTCACGCGCGATGAAGGCGCCGGACCCCTCGCCGCGCTGGGACTGGAGTTCGTGGCAAATCGACGCCACGCGGCGGGCACTGCGCACGGCAGCATGCGAGAGCGCTCCCGGGCGAGGCGAAGCGGACCCGAGCAGACGCTGCAAGAAGAAAGGCTTGTACATGTTCCCCCCTTATGGACAACTCGGACTGTGCCGGGTTCTGCCCACGGTCTGGCATTCAAGACGGATTATGCCAGCCTAGCGTGACAACGCAAAAACCCTCCCCCAAGCAAGTTGGGGGAGGCCGGTCGGGATCCCCTCGAGGCGATTTGCCCTCGGGATCAGGTCCGGGAGATTTGATCCCCGACCGTTCACGCCGCCGCGAGGACGGCATGCGGGCCCCGGGAACCGGGGACTCCCGGATGTTCTATTTCATTGCGGCCTCGACCGCGCGTCGGGCCATCACGGTGATGAGGTGCGCCCGATAGTCGGCCTTCGCGTGCAGGTCCGAGTTGAGGCCCTTCTCCGGCACCGCGATATTCGCCACCGACTCGGGGGCGAACTTCGCCGCGAGCGCTTTTTCCATCGCCGCCACGCGGAATACGCTCGCGGCCGCGCCGGTCACCGCGACCCGCACGCCGGTGCCGAAGTCGGCGACGAACACGCCGACGATGGCGTAGCGTGACGCCGGGTTCTTGAACTTCATGTAGGCCGCCCGTTTGGGCACCGGAAAGCTCACCGCGGTGATGATTTCACCCTTCTGCAAGGCAGTCTCGTACATGCCCTTGAAGAATTCGTCCGCCGCAATCTTGCGCTTGTTGGTGACTACGGTCGCGCCCAAGGCCAGCACCGCCGCCGGATAATCCGCCGCGGGATCGTTATTGGCGAGGGAGCCGCCGATCGTGCCCATGTTGCGGACCATGCGGTCGCCGATGCCTCCGGCGAGGTTCGCGAGCGCGGGAATCGCCTTCTTCACCGCGGCCGAGGACGCGACTTCGGCGTGACGAGTCATCGCGCCGATGGCGACCGCCTTGCCGTCCGCCTTGATGCCCGAAAGGTCCTTGATCGTGCCGAGATCGATGACCTCGGACGGATGCGCGAGGCGCAGCTTCATCGCGGCGATCAAGCTCTGGCCGCCTGCGAGCAGCTTTGCGTCGCCGTCCTTTGCGAGCACTTTGGCCGCGTCGGCGAGCGTTTTTGCCTTTTGGTAGTTGAATGAATACATGCGTGTCTCCTAGGCAGCTTTTTTCATCTTGCTTTCCTGGCACGCCCGCCAGATCCTCTGCGGCGTCGCCGGCATCTCGATGTCGCGAAGGCCGAGCGCGTCGGTGAGCGCGTTCATCACCGCGGCCGGTGCGCCGATCGCGCCTGCTTCGCCGCAGCCCTTCACCCCGAGCGGATTGTGCGTGCAGGGCGTCTCCTTGGTGCCCACCTTGAACGTCGGAACGTCGTCCGCGCGCGGCATGCAGTAGTCGAGGTAGGAGCCCGTGACGAGCTGGCCCGAATCCTTGTCGTAGTGGCAGCCCTCGGTCAGCGCCTGCCCGATTCCCTGGGTCAATCCGCCGTGCACCTGTCCCTCGACGATCATCGGGTTGATGATCTTGCCGAAGTCGTCCACGGCGGTGAAGTTCACGATGCTCACCGTGCCGGTATCGGGATCCACCTCGACTTCGCAGATGTGGCTCCCGGCCGGAAAAGTGAAGTTGGCCGGATCATAGAAGGCGTTCTCGTTCAAACCGGGCTCCAGCTTGTCGAGGGGATAGTTGTGCGGCACGTAGGCCGCGAGAGACACTTCGGCGAACGCCTTTTTCTTGTCGGTGCCTCTTACGACGAATGCGCCGTCCTTGAACTCGATATCGGCTTCCGCGGCCTCCATCAGGTGCGCGGCGATCTTCTTGCCCTTGGCGACGATCTTGTCCACGGCCTTCACGATGGCGGTGCCGCCCACGGCGATCGAGCGCGACCCGTACGTCCCCATGCCGAAGAGGATCTTTCCGGTGTCGCCGTGGACGATGTCGATGTCCTCCATCGGGATGCCGAGGCGGTCGGCCACCACCTGCCCGAACGTGGTCTCGTGTCCCTGCCCGTGGGAGTGCGAACCGGTGAACACCGTCACCTTGCCGGTCGGATGGACGCGCACTTCGCCCGCTTCGAAGAGGCCCGCGCGCGCGCCGAGCGCTCCGGCGACGTTCGAAGGCGCGATGCCGCAGGCCTCGATGTAGCAGGAATAGCCCAGGCCGCGCAGCTTCCCGCGTCTCGCCGCATCGGCTTTCCGTCCCTGGAACCCGGCGACGTCGGCAATTCTCAGCGCTTCGGCGAGCGTCGCCTCGTAGTTCCCGGTGTCGTACAGAAGCGCGACCGGGGTCTGGTACGGGAAGGTCTTGATGAAATTGCGCCGGCGGATCTCGGCCGGGCTCATCTTCATTTCGCGTGCGGCGGTCTCGACCAGGCGCTCGACGACGTACGTGGCCTCGGGCCGCCCCGCGCCGCGATAAGCGTCCACCGGCGCGGTGTTGGTGAATACTGCCGTGACCTCGGCGTAGATCACCGGCGTCGCGTACTGCCCGGCGAGCAGCGTCGCGTAGAGAATGGTCGGAATGCACGACGCGAAGGTGGATAGGTACGCGCCCATGTTCGCCGTGGTGGTGACGCGCATGGCGAGGAACTTCCCGTCCTTGTCGAGCGCCAGCTCCGCTTTGGTCACGTGATCGCGGCCGTGCGCATCCGAAACGAAGGATTCGCTGCGATCCGCCGTCCACTTCACCGGGCGGTTGATCTGTTTCGACGCCCAGGTGCACACCACGTCCTCGGCGTAGAGATAGATCTTCGAGCCGAAGCCGCCGCCGACATCGGGCGCGACCACGCGCACCTTGTGCTCGGGCAACCCGAGCACGAAAGCGGTCATGAGCAGCCGCTCGACGTGCGGGTTCTGGCTGGCGACGTAGAGCGTGTAGTTGTCGTCGGCGCGCGAGTAGGTCGCGTTGGCGGCGCGCGGCTCGATTGCGTTGGGAATGAGCCGGTTGTTGACGAATTCGAGAACGGTGACATGCGCGGCGGCGGAGAAGGCTTTTTCCACCGCGGCCTTGTCGCCGAGACCCCAGACGTAACAGGTGTTGTCGGGCGCGATGTCGTGCACGACCGGCGCTCCTTTCTTGCGCGCCTCGCCCGCGCGCACCACGGCGGGCAGATCTTCGTACTCCACCTTGATCAGCTCGGCAGCGTCGCGCGCCTGCTGGTAGGACTCCGCAATGACGATGGCGACGTGGTCGCCGACGTAGCGCGCCTTGCCCTGCGCGAGACAGGGGTGCGGCGGCTCCTTCATCGGCTGGCCGTTGACGTCGGTGATGAGCCAGCCGCAAGGCAGTCCGTTGACCTTTGCCCCGGCGAGATCGTCGCCAGTGAAGACGGCGACGACTCCAGGCGCCTTGAGCGCTTTGTCCTTCTTGATCGATTTGATCTTCGCGTGGGCGTGAGGCGAGCGCACGAAATGCGCATGGGTCTGCCTCGGCAGCGCGACGTCGTCGGTGTAGTTGCCCGCGCCGGTGAGAAAACGGTAGTCCTCTTTGCGCTTGATCGAAGCGCCGATGTAGGGAATCGCCATTTCTAGCTCCTCATGGTCTGCGAGGCCGCCTTGATCGCCTTGACGATATTGTGATAGCCGGTGCAGCGGCACAGATTCCCGTCGAGCTGCTCGCGGATGAGTTCCTCGCTGGGGTCGGGGAAGTTCTTCACCAGATCGATCGCGCTCATGACCATGCCGGGAGTGCAGAAGCCGCATTGCAGGCCGTGGTGCTGGCGGAAGGCCTCCTGCATCGGGTGCAGCGTGCCGTCCGGCTTGGCGATGCCTTCGATCGTGACGAGGTCGGCGCCTTCGGCCTGCATCGCCAGCATGTTGCACGACTTCACGGCGCGGCCGTTCATGTGGATGGTGCACGCGCCGCACTGGGCGGTATCGCAGCCGACGTGGGTACCGGTAAGGCGCAAGCTGTCGCGGATGAAGTTGACGAGCAGGGTGCGCTCTTCGACCTCGGCGCTCGCCGGCTTGCCGTTGACGGTCAACGAGACCTTTACGGTCATGATTCGACTCCTTCGGTGAAAGTTGAACTTTTTCTTGGGTGGCGTTCAAACGGAATGCGGAATTCCTTTGACGAAAAAATCTCCATGACAGCAATTCTTGTCGAGGGATTTGACGCGATGGGTGTCGGAGGAAATGCTAGACCATGCCCGCGCGGCAATCAACCACATGCTTGAATGCGAGGCGGCTTGACCCGACTTTAAGAGAGGTCTACGCTATCGCGTTCAAGCGTTTGTTAGGACTCAACAATATTTTCTGAGCAAGGAATCACAGTGGACAGCGTCGATCTGGAAGTGGTGCGCAGCGCCTTGAAATGGAGCGAATCGGGCCACCGCGCGACTTTGGGCACGGTCGTTCATACCTGGGGCTCCGCCCCGCGTCCCGTGGGAGCGATGCTCGTCATTCGCGACGACGGGCAGGTCATGGGCTCGGTTTCCGGCGGCTGCGTCGAGGACGATCTCGTGGGAGCGATGCTCGTCATTCGCGACGACGGGCAGGTCATGGGCTCGGTTTCCGGCGGCTGCGTCGAGGACGATCTCATCGACAAGGTCCGGACGAAGGCGATCGCGGCAGAAAAGCCTGAAGTTACGACCTACGGCGTCACGCAGGAACAGGCGACACGCTTCGGGCTTCCCTGCGGGGGTACGCTGCAGATCGTGCTCGAGCCGATCGGCAAGGAATCGAAGCTGAAGGATTTGTTCACCGTGATCGAGCGGCACGAGCTCGCGGCGCGCTTCCTCGATATGGAAACCGGCAAAGTGCGCATGGAACCGGGCAAATGGTCGGACCTGCTCGAGTTCGACGGCAAGGTGCTGAAAACGGTCCATGGGCCGCGCTGGCGGCTGCTCGTGATCGGCGCGGGGCAGGTGAGCCGCTATCTCGCGCAAATGGCGCAGGCGCTCGACTATCACGTGACCGTGTGCGATCCGCGCGGGGAATACGCCGACGGCTGGGATTTCAAGGAAGTCCCCCTCAACCGCGGCTATCCTGACGATGTCGTCGTACAGATGAACCTCGACGCGCACAGCGCGGTGGTCGCCGTCACTCACGATCCCAAGCTCGACGACGCGGCGCTCTTGGAAGCGCTCAAGTCGCCCGCGTTCTACGTCGGCGCGCTCGGCTCGCAGAAGAACAACGA